>Ga0255093_1000162_pt1 | contig 33234 bp, 27 predicted proteins | sample Colum_Law_RepA_8_2_FD_188437 | JGI IMG/M metagenome (GOLD analysis project Ga0255093, IMG submission 188437) | Freshwater microbial communities from Columbia River, Oregon, United States - Colum_Law_RepA_8d | ecosystem: Environmental > Aquatic > Freshwater > River | place: USA: Oregon...
GCTCAGGCGGGGTGGCGGGGGGACGGGGGCGTTCATGCGCGAAACCTTAGCATCAGGGGATTGGGCCGGATAAGCTCGGGCAACTAGCTATACACAAACCACGCTGCCCTGCAGGAGAGAGTCGATGGAAGTGGATTTCGTGATCGTGGGCGGTGGTTCGGCCGGCTGCGTGCTCGCCAACCGCCTGAGTGCCGATGGCCGCTTTTCGGTGGTGCTGATCGAGGCCGGGCCGCCGGACAAGAGTCCGTTCATCCACATGCCGGCGGGCATCATCCCGGTCATCCGCAGCGATACCTACAACTGGAAGTACTGGACCGCCCCCGAGCCGCACATGGGCAACCGCCCCATGCACTGGCCGCGCGGGCGCACGCTGGGCGGCAGCTCGTCAATCAATGCCATGTGCTATGTCCGCGGCCACGCCTGGGACTACGACCACTGGGCCGAGCTGGGCTGCGCGGGCTGGAGCTACGCCGACGTGCTGCCGGTGTTCCGCCAGATGGAGAACTTCGAGCCGGCCAACGGCGCGCCGGACGCCTACCACGGGGTCGGTGGGCCGTTGAACGTGGCGGCGCACCGCTACATCAATCCCTTGATGAAGGCCTTCGTCGCCGCCGCACAGGAGGCCGGTTACCCGCTCAACCCGGATTTCAACGGCGCGCAGCAGGAGGGCGTGGGCTACTACAACGTGATGCAGAAGGGCGGCCAGCGCTGCAGCAATGCCAGGGGCTACCTCGACGACGCCGTGAAGGCGCGCGAGAACCTCACCATCCTCACCGACGCCCATGTGCAGGGCGTGCGGTTTGCGGGGCGGCGCGCCGTCGGCGTGTCGCTCAAGAGCGCCCCGGGCGAGATCACCGCACGGCGGGAGGTGATTCTGAGCGCAGGTGCCATCGGCTCGCCGCAGTTGTTGATGCTGAGCGGCATCGGCCCGGCGGCACACCTCAAGGAGATGGGGATCCCGCTGGTGCAGGACAGTGTCGGTGTGGGCGAAAACCTTCAGGATCATCTCGACCTCGCACTGACCGTGCGCGACCGCAGCCGCAATGCGGTCTCGCTCAACCCGCTGGGGCTGCCGCGCTCCATCAAGGCGGTGTGGCAGTACGCCACCAAGAAGGAGGGCGAGATGACCAGCAACTTCGCCCAGGCGGGGGGCTTCATCAAGAGCAACCCCAAGGAGCCGATCCCGGACATTCAGCTGCATTTCGTGCCCTTCGTGTATTCCAATCACGGTCAGGACCTGGGCCCGATCATCAAGCACTGGGGCTACACGCTGATGGCCTGCGACCTCAGGCCCCGGTCGCGCGGGCGCATCACGCTCGCCTCCACCGACGCGCTGGTGCACCCCAGGATCGAGGCGCGTTACCTGCAGCACGAAAGCGAGATGCAGCGGCTGCTGACGGCGACCATGAAGTGTCGCGAAATCCTGGCGCAGCCTGCGTTCAAGGCGCTGCGGGGTGAGGAAATGTCGCCTGGTGCCGAGCTGCAAAGCGACGACGAGCTGCGCGAATGGATCCGCCAGAAGGCCGAGACCATCTACCACCCGGTCGGCACCGCTAAGATGGGCGTGGACGCGGCGGCGGTGGTCGATCTGCAGCTGAAGGTGCGCGGTGTCGAGGGCCTGCGGGTGGTGGATGCCTCGATCATGCCGACGCTCATCGGCGGCAACACCAATGCCCCGACCACTATGATTGCGGAGAAGGGCGCGGCGATGATCCTGGCCGATCACCGCTGAGCCGATCCGCCCTAAGGTGACCAAGGAGTGAGGATGTCGAGGCAGGCAGTCAAGGCAGTTGCAATCGCGGCACTGGCGGGGCTCACGTCCTGCGCACAGATCACCACGGGCGCCGAAACCGTGGCGCAGCTGCCGCGCTATGCGGTGGAGGGCACGGCCGGCTTTTTCGATTTCATCTTTGCCCGCCCCGAGCTCGCCGTGCAGGCCATCGAGGTCAGCCGTCTCGAACAGTGTCATTCCACCGGACGCGAGCCGTCGCTCACCGTGTTCGACGACCCCACCGCCGTCAATGCCTGGGAAGAGGGGCGCGGCATCAAGCTCACGCCTGCCAAGGGCGCGCTGCCACCCGGTATGTATGCGATTGCCGAGATGGGTGAGCGCGGCACCGGGGGGTATGCGCTGGCGGTGAGTCGTCAGGCGGCGGTGAAGGACGAGGTGCTCTACCTCAAGGCGAGTTTTCTCGTGCCTGGCAACGCCGGCATGGTGACCCAGTCCCCCACCAGTCCCTGCTCGCTGGTCTTGGTGGCCACCCGCTCGTACAGCCGGGTCGTGTTGCTCGATCAGGCCAACAAGGTGCGCGCGAGCTGGGTCTCGCCGGATTTCAAGGGCTAGGCGTCCATGTTCGGCATCCTGCGCGGCACCGTGGTGGCCCTGCTGTTCGCCCTCAACACGGTATTCTGGTTCGTCCCCATCATCGTCCTGTCGCTCCTCAAACGGCTGATGCCCTCGAAGCCGCTGGAGCGCGCACTGGCGCGCCTGGCCGATGCCTGCGCCCAGACCTGGGTGGGCTGCAACAAGCTGTTTTCCGACGCCCTGCTGCCCACGCGCTTCGACATCCGCGGCGTGGAGAAGCTGGATATCAAGGCCCAATACTTCATCTGCAGCAATCACCAGACCTGGAACGACATCCACGTCCTGCAGAAGACGTTCTACGGCAAGGCCCCGTTCTTCAAGTTCTTCCTGAAGCAGGAACTGATCTGGGTGCCGGTGCTGGGCCTGGCCTGGTGGGGGCTGGACTTTCCCTTCATGCGCCGCTCCACCGCGGCCCAGATTGCGAAGAACCCGGCGCTGCGCGGCAAGGACATCGAAACCACCCGAAAGACCTGCGAGAAGTACGAGGGCGTGCCGGTGGCGATCTTCAATTTTCTCGAAGGTACCCGCTTCACCAAGGCCAAGCATCGGCAGCAGAACTCGCCCTATCAGCATCTGCTCAAGCCCAAGGCTGGCGGCTTTGCCTTCACGCTCTCGGCCATGGGGGGGCGCCTGCATTCGCTGCTGGACGTCACCATCGTCTACCCGGAGGGTGCCAAGACCTTCGGACAGTTCCTTTGCGGCAAGGTGGAAAACGTCATTGTCGATGTCCGCCAGCTGGAGATCCCGGCAGCCTTCGCAAAGGGCGACTACGAGGGCGACGCGGTGTTTCGCAAGACCGTGCAGGACTACGTGGCCACGCTCTGGGCCGAGAAGGATGCGCGCATTTCACAGCTGCTGAGCGAGGCTGGCAGGCCCTCTTGAAACCTGGCATCGCAGACCCAGCGTCCGGTTCGAGTCAGCCACCGGACGGATCGACATGCCACTGAATCGCCCCCTGCTCGCCGCCAAGTTCAAGGCGCTTCTCGCCCACATCGCGATCAGTCTCGTGCTGGTCGGCATCGCGCTGTCGCTGATGTGGCTGCGCTGGTTTCCCGGCCCGCTGTTCGCCACCGATGGCGGCGGCATCGGGCTCAAGCTGCTGCTGCTGGTCGATCTGGTGCTGGGGCCACTGCTGACCTTCGTGGTGTTCAACCCCAACAAGGCGCGACGCGAGACGGTGCTCGATCTCTCGGTGATCGCGCTGCTGCAACTCGGGGCCTACGGCTACGGGCTCTGGAACATTCACAGCGTGCGGGTGCAGGCGGTGGCCTTCCACCAGGGCGTGTTCCATGCCGTGCCCGCGCCGCTCTACCAGGATCAGGCGATCGAACCGGGGAGCTGGCAGGCCCTGGGGCCGTCCGCACCCTATGTGGTGGACGTGCGCGCGCCGGCCGCGGGCGATGAGGCAGCCGGTGTCGCCGCGTTTGCGCTCACCGCCGGTCTGGAGCCGTACCACCTGCAATTCCTGTATCAACCGCTGGCCAGGGCGCTGCCCGTCATCCGCGACCAGGGCTGGACCCTGACCGCCTTGAAGGCCGTCCACCCCCAGGTGGCAGCCAGCGCGACGCAGTGGTTGCAAAAGCGCCGCGCCCCGCCGGTGGAGACGCTGCGCTTCTACCGGCTCGAGGGCTACTACGGCAACGCCGTGCTGGTGCTGGGTGCCGATGGCCAGTGGCTGGGCGGTTTCGAAGGCGAACTGCCGGGTATCACTTCTTCTTCGGTGTCACCCAGATCGTGATCACGGCGTCAAACACTTTCTCGCCGCGGGTATCGAACACATCCACCGCAACTGGCAGATCGAAGCCCGCCGCGCCGTAAACGGTGGCGGGGTCGATGGTCGCCACGGCGCGCAGGTCGGTTTCGGCTTTTTTGAGATAGCGCACCGTCATGCCCTTGGGCAGCCAGCGGTGGCTGGCGGGCAGGGTGGCTTCGGCGGCCACACCCATCGCGATTTCCGCCATGTTGCAGATCGCGATGGCGTGGAAGGTGCCGATGTGGTTGTGCACGGCGCGGCGCTTGCTGGCCAGCACCTCGCAGCGGCCGGCTTCGAGTGCGTCGATGCGGGGGCGGATGGTGGCGAAGTAGGGGGCCTTCAGCGCCACGGCCTTCGAGAAGGCCCACTTGCCGCCGGGCTTGCCGCTGAGGGTGTTCCAGGTCTTGAGAAGCGTATTGGTCTTGGACATGAGGGGCTCGATTGAAAGGGGGTAGGAAGATCATCCCCGTGATGCCTGGCCCCCGGCAAGCGCCGCTACAGTAGGCGCATGACAGCGCCGCCATCACGAGCGGCCGAGGAGAACCCCATGTTGCCGATCCGACTGCCGCTGCTGCGGCGATGCTCGTGGCTGTTCGCCGCAGCCGCCACCGCCGCAGGTCTGGTCGCCTGCGGCGATTCCAGCCGCCCCGCCGGCGCAGCCGCTGTCGTTGCGGCCGACCCTGCCACCCTGGTGCTGAAGGCCGAAACGGTGCTGCCGCCGGGCCAGAGCGGCTTCGTCAGCCTGGCGGGACAGGCGCAGGGGCAGGCCACTGGCGCGCCCGGGGACTATGGCGCGCACCTCGATGATCAGCGCCTGCTCTACTGGGGCTTTAAGGCCAAGCCCGCGACACTCGGCACGCGGCCCGGAACGCCCACTGCGCCCAAGGCAGGCGTGCAGGTATATCGCGACAGCTATGGCGTGCCGATCATCTATGCCGATACGGTGAGTGATCTCTGGTTTGGCGTCGGCTACGCCATTGCGCAGGATCGCCTGTTCCTGATGGATGCCGTGCGCCGCACCGCCCAGGGGACTCTGGCCGAGCTGACGGGTTGCGGTGCGGTGCCTGCCGACCTGCAGCAGCGCGTCAGCGGCTACACCGCCGCCGAATACCAGGGCTTTTTCGACCAGCTGACACCCGATGCGAAGGACGCGGTGACCGGCTACGTCGCCGGAGCCAACGCCTGGCTGGCGTCGGTGGCCACACGCCCCGATCTGCTGCCCGCCGAATACGCCCTGCTCAGCGCGCAGCCACAGCCCTTCACCGTGCAGGACGTGCTCGCCGCCGGCGTCTACATCACCCGCTTCGTCGCGGCGGAAGGCGGCAGCGAGTTCTCCAACATCGCCCTGCTCAAGACCCTGACCGCCCGCTACGGCTCGGCCCGCGCCGGCAAGGATGCCTTCGTTGATCTCACCTGGCTCGACGACCCCAAGGCCGTCACCAGCGTGCCGGCTGGCGAGGGGCAGTTCAGCAACCATGCCCTGCCTGCCGAAGGGCGCGACGCGGTGTTCGAGCGGCTCGCGGACTGGGCGGTGACGCTGCCGGAGAGCCTCCGCCGCGGTGATGGCACCGGGCATGCCACCGCCCCGGTACCCTGCTCGCAGCCCAGCCTGGCCGCAGCGGGAAACGCGTCTTCCGGTCTTGCCGGTGCAGCCCGTCGAGAGCTGGCCCTTGGCACGGCGACGCGTACGGCACCGGTGAAGACGCACCGTTCTGGCCGTGCGCTGCAGGAGCGGCAACAGGCTGCGCGACAGCAGATCGCCGTTGCCCTCAACGAACTGCGCGCCACCCTGCATGGCGGCAGCCACGCCTACGCGCTCGCGCCGTCCCGCACGCGTGATCACGGCACGCTGCTGGTGAGTGGCCCGCAGCTCGGCTATGGCTATCCGCTGCTGCTGGTGGAATACGAAATCCACGGCGCGGGCTACGACGCCCGCGGCAGCTCGGTACCCATCCTGCCGGTGGTGGGCATCGGCTACACCGAGCACGCCGCCTGGGGGCTGACCACCGGCTATTCCAAGACCATCGACAGCTTCATCGAGACCATCTGCTCCACCGCGCAGATCGCGGCCAACACCTGCAAGGCCAACCAGTACTTCCACCAGGGCATCTGGAAGGACATGGACTGCCGGGAGGAAACCTTTAGCTACCGCGCCGCACAGAGTGGCGTTCCGGTTGGCCCCGCCAGCCTCACCCAGCGCAACACGATCTGCCGCACCGTTCATGGCCCGCTGGTGGCGCGGGACGATGCGGCGGGCCTGGGCCGCTCGCTGAGCTATGCCATGTGGATGCGCGAGATCGACACCATCGAGGGCATCCGCCAGTGGAACAAGGCCAGGAGCTTCGCCGAGTTCGACGCGGCCATGCGGCTGGTGACGTGGAACGAGAACACCACGGTGGCGACCCGCGATGGCCACATCGCCTTCTACCACCCGGGTCTGCACTTCAGGCGTCACCCCGCCACCGACCAGCGCCTGCCCATCCCCGGCACTGGCGAGTTCGATCACGCCGGCCTGCTGCCGTTCGAGGCCACCCCGCAGGTGCGCGATCCGGCGCAGGGCTATCTCGCCAACTGGAACAACAAGCCGGCGCTGGGCTGGCTCGATGGCGAAGGCCTGGGCAACACCAGCCGTCCCGGTGGCCCGGGCCAGCGGGTGACGGCCATCCTCGACCAGCTTGGCACCCGTCGCGACTGGACCTATGCCGACCTTGCCGGACTCGACGAAAACACCGGCACCATCGACCCGAAGGCACGCCAGTACCGCCCCGTGATCGCGGCCTTTCGCCAGAGTGCGGCCGCCACGCTGGACGATACCCAGAAGGCTGCGCTGGACCTGATCCTCGGCTGGGACGCACGCCACTACGGCCCGGAGATCGATCTCGCGGACGAGAGCGCCCAGGATGGCCCCGCCGCCACCCTGTTCTCCGCCTACGTCACCGCGTTGCGCGAGGCGCTGTTCGGCGCGCTCAAGGGCGATGTGCTCGATGCAGGCCAGCCGGATTCCGACCCCAACAACCCCACGCCGGAGACCGGGCTGACGAGCTATGGCCGCATCTCGGGCGTGGGCAGCCATGTGTTCGACCAGAGCGTGATGGACAACGTGGTGCTCAGGGTGCTGGAGCCATCCTCCAGCGGCCTCGTCAACCGCCGCGACTGGGCGCAGGGCCAGAGTCGGGATGCCCTGATGCGGGCTGCACTCGACACCGCACTGGGCCGGCTCGCTACGCAGTACAACGGCGGCGCGGCGCTGACGGTGGCCGATCTCGCCAAGTGCAGGCGGGTGCATCCGCGCAGCCAGCTCTGCTCGCTCTCGGGCGTCATCGGCCCCGGGGCCGATACGCTGCCCGGCACGAGTTGCGTGACCATGCCGTACCAGGATCGGGGCAGCTGGGTGCACCGGGTGGGGTATGAGAAGCCTTGAGCGCAAGGCGTTGCCTAACGCGGATCGAAGCGCCAGCATCGCAGCCCCATCGCTGATCGCCACGCCATGAAGCTCCCCATCCTCGTCCAGACTGCCGGCCTGCTGCTCATCAGCAACATCTTCATGACCTTTGCCTGGTACGGGCATCTGAAGTCCGCCAGCCAGAAGCCACTGTGGATCGCCATTCTCGCGAGCTGGGGCATCGCGTTTTTTGAATACCTTGTTCTGGTGCCGGCCAATCGCATCGGCTTTGCGGGGTCGCTCTCCCTGAGCCAGCTGAAGATCCTGCAAGAGGTCATCACCCTGGTGGTATTCGTGCCGTTTGCCGTGCTCTACATGAAGCAGCCGCTGCGGCTCGATTTTCTGTGGGCCGGGCTCTGCATGTGTGGTGCCGTGTATTTCATCTTCCGCAACTGACCTGGACCCCGAGAACCCATGAAGGACTACGCCCGATACGACGCCACCGCGCTGGCTGAGCTGCTGCGCCGCAAAGAGGTCAGCGCCGCCGAATTGCTGGAGGCCGCACTGGCACGTGCCCATGTGGTGGAGCCCACACTCAATGCCATCGTCCAGCGACTGGAGACGATGGGCCGGGCCGCGGCGGCGAGTCCGGGCGACGGGCCGTTTGCCGGCGTACCGTTTCTGGTCAAGGACATTGCGCAGGACATCGACGGCGTGCCCACCTACGCGGGCTCGGCGGCCTTCCGCCAGCAGCGTATCCAGGGCGACAGCACCTTTGTCGCACGCTGCAAGGCGGCGGGACTGGTGATCTTCGGCAAGACCGCCACGCCGGAGCTGGCGCTCAAGGGCTATACCGAGCCCGAGGCCTTCGGCCCCACGCGCAATCCGGTCAACCCGGCGCATTCGCCCGGTGGTTCCTCTGGTGGTTCGGCAGCAGTGGTGGCGGCCGGCATCGTGCCCATGGCCGGTGCCAGTGATGGCGGCGGCAGCATCCGCATTCCGGCCAGCTATTGCGGGTTGTTCGGCTTGCGGCCTTCCCGCGGTCGGGTGCCCTGCGGGCCGCATTTCGGCGAGGTGTGGGAGGGGGCGTCGAGCGAACATGTGCTGACGCGCAGCGTGCGCGACTCCGCCGCCATGCTCGACGTGCTTTCCGGGGCCTCGCCGGGTGATCCCATTTCCATCGCCCTGCCAACGGCACCCTTCGCCGAACTGGCGCGACGGCAGCCCGGGCGTCTGCGCATCGGGTTTTCCACGGCCTCGCCGATTGGCACGGCGGTCGACCCCGAGGTGGTGGCCGCCGTGCACGCCACGGCGAAACAGCTGGAGGCCCTGGGCCATCACGTTGAAGAGGCCACCCCGGCCGTGGATGGCCTGGCCCTCGCCAAGAGCTTCATCACGCTCTATCTCGGCCAGACGGCGGCGACGCTGGCCGCCGCCTGCCGCGACGGTGCCAGGGCCAGCGACTTCGAGCTGGACACGCGTGCGCTGGCGCTGCTGGGCGATGCGCTGCCCTCCGGCGAATACGTGCACCAGCGCCGCAAATGGAACGTCTATGCCCGGGCCCTGGGCGAGTTCTTCACCCGCTTTGATCTGTACCTCACGCCCACCACAGCGTTCCCCGCGCCTCGCATCGGCCAGCTGGCCACCCCGGCCTGGCAGCGGGCGGCGCTCAAGCCCATCCTGGCACTGGGTCTGGGCAAGGCGCTGCTGAAGAGCGGCCAGCTCGACAAGATGGTGGAGAGCAATCTCAGCCACACGCCGTTCACCCAGCTATCCAATCTCACCGGCACGCCGTCGATGTCCTGTCCGCTGGCCTTGAGTCGCAGCGGCTTGCCGATCGGCATGCAGTTCGTGGCACCCCTGGGCGAGGAGGGCCGGTTGCTGTCGCTGGCCACCCAGCTGGAGCCGCAGTTTCTGCCCGGACGTGCGGTGATCTGAGGCCGCGCGGCTGACGTTTGAACACGGTTTGACCAATCGTTCAATTGCTCTTAAAACACCGCACGCCCAAGGAATGGGCGTCCCCAAAAAGCCAGGTTGAGGAGACCTCATGAATCAGCGCACTGCGCCTGCAGCGGCCCTGCACCGCCGCGATTTCCTGAAGCTGTCGGTGGGCGGCGCGGCCCTGCTGTCGGCCGGGGCGTTCACTGCCACGCTGGCAGGCTGTGCCAAGCAGGAGGCGGCGGCGAGCGGTTATCGCTTTCTGCGTCCGGCCGATCTGCAGCTGTTCGCCGCCCTTGCCCCGGCGGTGCTGGGGGCGACGCTGCCGGTGGACGGTCGCCCCGCCCACATCGAGAGCGTGCTGAAGGGCGTCGATGCCACTGCAGCCCGCCTGCTGCTGCCGGCGCAGACCGAGCTCTACAAGCTGTTCGACCTGCTCAACGGCGGCCTCACCCGCCGGCTCACCACGGGAGTGTCCAAGCCCTGGGCCGAGGCCGACAGCGCGCAGGTGGAGGCTTTTCTGCTGCGCTGGCAGACCAGCTCCATCGGCCTGTTCAACGCCGGTTACCGGGCACTCATCAAGTTCATCACCGGCGCCTGGGTCGGCACCGAGGCCGGTTTGAAGGCGGCGGGGTATCCCGGTCCGTACAAGCCGATGTTCGATACCGTCAACGCCGTCTGAGAACACGCCATGGCCATCAATGACCTCTACACCGACGGCATCGCTTCCGGCTGGGACGTGCGCGACGCATCGACCTTCACCGCCCCGCTCACGCTCGAAGCCGATGTGGTGATCATCGGTACCGGTGCCGGAGGCGGCACCACGGCGGAAATCCTGAGCGCCGCGGGCTTGAAGGTGCTGATGCTGGAAGAAGGCCCGCTCAAGACCTCGGCAAACTTCAAGGACATGAACGAGGGCCGCGCCTACGCCGAGCTGTATCAGGAGGCCACGGGCCGGGCCACCAGCGATGGCGCCATCGCCATCCTGCAAGGCCGTGCGGTGGGCGGCACCACGACGGTCAACTGGACTTCGAGCTTCCGCACGCCGCCGGAGACGCTCAAGCACTGGGCCGAGGTGCATGGCGTGAAGGACTGGAGTGCGGAAGCGAGCAAGCCCTGGTTCGACAACCGCACCGAGCGCCTGGGCATCGCGCCCTGGGCCGCGCCGCCCAATGCCAACAACGCCGTGCTGCAACGCGCTTGCGAGAAACTGGGCTGGGAGCACCACGTCATCCCGCGCAATGTGCGCGGCTGCTGGAATTCCGGCTACTGCGGCTACGGCTGCCCGGTCAACGCCAAGCAGTCGATGCTGGTCAGCACCATTCCCGAGGCCCTCAAGGCCAAGGCGACGCTGGTGCACCACCTGAGCGTGCGGCAGCTCAAGTTCACGGGCGACCAGGTCAGCTCGCTCGAAGCGGTGGCGATGGACAAGGACTGCATCCAGGCCAGCGGGGTGGCCGTCACCGTGCGCGCCAAGCACTTCGTGCTGGCGGGCGGGGCCATCAACAATCCGGCGCTGCTGCTGCGCTCCAAGGCGCCAGACCCGCACGGTCGGGTGGGCAAGCGCACCTTCCTGCATCCCGTCGTGCTCACCTACGCGGTGATGCCGGAGGCCATCGATGGCTGGTACGGCGCGCCACAGTCGGTGGCGAGCGACCACTTTCAGTGGCAGGGCGATTTCAGCAAAAGCCCCGGCTTCAAGCTGGAAGTGCCGCCCATCAATCCCGTGCTCACCGCAGCGCTCTTCGGGCGCATTGGCGGCGAGCTGGCCGATGGCCTTGCCAACATGAAGAACCTCAACGCCATGCTGGCGCTCGTGCGCGATGGGTTCCACGACCAGAGCCAGGGCGGTGAGGTGAAGATCGACCAGGTCGGCAATCCCATCCTCGACTACGAGGTGACGGACTACCTGTTCGCTGGCTTCAAGCAGGCGCTGCTGCGCATGACCGAAGCCCAGTTCGCAGCCGGTGCCACGCGCGTCACCCCGGCGCATCTCGACGGCGTGTGGGCCACGAGCTGGGCGCAAGCCAGGCCGCAGATCGAAGCACTCGCCTACCAGAAGTTCCGGCTTGCGATTGCCACGGCCCACATCATGGGCGGCTGCGCGATGGGCGAGGATGCCAGGCAGTCGGTGGCGCACAGCGATGGCTCGCACCATCAGGTGGGCAATCTCTCGATCATCGATGGCTCGCTGTTCCCCACCAGCATCGGGGCCAACCCGCAGCTCTCGATCTACGCGCTGGCCGCGCGCAACGCGACGGCGCTGGCCCAGCGCCTCAAGCCTGCCGCAGCCTGATTTCTGAACTGGCACCGGGGTGCGGTCGGGTGCTCATGCCCGACTAAAGGTGGGCTGCCGACTGTCGGTGATAGTGCAACGATCCGCGCCGACGTGCCCCGGCCGCCAATGCGGCCGCCGGGCATATCAGCCGTCGGGAGTGTGCGCTGCCACGGCATAAACCGAGCGCGGACGGTGCCGTTTGTCCCAGCGCTGTCCGATGCCATCAGAAATCAAAGGAGAACGCCATGAAGCAGCCACCGCAATACCGCCCTTTCCCGGCCCTGGACGTCATCCACGACGGCCGCCACGTGCTGCGTGACCTGCCGCTGGAGCGAGAGTCGGTGCCCTACATCATCGTGCTGCCAGATCAGGAGCTCGCCGCGTTCTGCTACACTTGGGTCAACAAGGACAGCAAGGCTGGCTCGGCCTTTGTCGTCTTCGGCAACGGCCTGGGCGGCCCGGCCATCGCCGAGGCGGTGGACGGCATCGAGGTGCCCCGCAGCATGAACTTCGACGACTGGCGCGTGGGCAGCGTGCATCTCAAGCAGGACCTTCAGTTCCAGAACGCCGAGATGAATCTCGAAGGCAAGGCCGCCAGCATCCACGCCCGCTTCGAGGCGTTTCACCCGCCTTATGCCTATGGCTTTCACGCCGAAGGCTGCCCCGACTACGCAGCCACCAACCGGGTGGAGCAGGCGGGCCGCATCAGCGGCACCCTGCGGATCGGCGAGCGGCAGATCCCGTTCGAGACCTTCGGTGCCCGCGATCACAGCTGGGGCACGCGGGACTGGCAGACGCCGCAGCACTGGAAGTGGCTGCACGCCCAGGCCGGCCCCGACCTCTGCGTGCATTTCTGGCAGATCCAGGCGCGTGGCAAGACCGACTTGCGCGGCTACGTGCTGAAGGACGGCGTGATCGCAGAGGTGGATGCCGTGAATGTCCGCTTCGATCACGACGCCCAGTATCTGCAGAAGCACATCGAGGTGGAACTACATGACACCCTGGGACGCAGCACCACGGTCAAAGGCCTGCACTACGCCCACTTTCCGATGATCCCCGGACCGCACACCACGCTCAACGAGGGCGCGATGCGCTGCGAGATCGACGGTCGCAAGGCGCAGGGCTGGTCGGAGTTCATGTGGCCAACGACGTATCTGGAATACCTGCGCGCGGCGGCCAGCGCGCGCTGAGCCCGGCGCGGTCTTCGCCGGGGCTTAAAGTCTGCAGCATCAGGCAGCGCGATCGAATGCGATCGCGCCGTCCTGTTCCACCACCTGCACCGTATCGCCGGCGGCAAACTTGCCGTCGAGGATCTCCCGCGCGAGCGGGTTCTCCACTTCGGCCTGGATGGCCCGCTTGAGCGGACGCGCGCCGTAGATCGGGTCATAGCCGGCACGGGCGAGGTGATCGAGTGCCGCCTCGGTGAAGGTGATGCCGATGCTGCGCTCTGCCAGGCGCGCCACCAGCCGCTGCGTCTGCAGGGCTGCGATGCTGCGGATCTGCGCCGCACCCAGCGGGTGGAACACGACCGCCTCGTCGATGCGGTTGATGAACTCGGGGCGGAAGTGCTGGCCCACCACGGCCATCACCCCCTCCTTGATCGCCGCGTAATCGTTGCGCGTGCCTTCGGTGGTCATCATCTCCTGGATCAGATGCGAGCCCAAGTTCGAGGTCATCACGATCACGGCGTTGCGAAAGTCCACGGTGCGGCCCTGGCCGTCGGTGAGGCGGCCATCGTCGAGCACTTGCAGCAGCACGTTGAACACGTCCGGGTGCGCCTTCTCAACCTCATCCAGCAGCACCACGGAATACGGCCGGCGGCGCACCGCCTCGGTGAGCGTGCCGCCCTCGTCGTAGCCGACGTAGCCGGGCGGGGCACCGATCAGGCGCGAAACGCTGTGCTTCTCCATGAACTCGCTCATGTCGATGCGCACCATGGCTTCTTCGGTGTCGAACAGGAAACTCGCCAGCGCCTTGCAGAGCTCGGTCTTGCCGACACCCGTGGGGCCCAGGAACAGGAAGCTGCCGATGGGCCGGTTGGGGTCGCTCAAGCCCGCCCGCGAGCGGCGGATGGCATTGGCGACCGACACCACGGCCTCGTTCTGCCCGACCACACGGGTGTGCAGGGCGCTTTCCATACGCAGCAGCTTCTCGCGCTCGCCTTCGAGCAGCTTGCTGACCGGGATGCCAGTCCAGCGCGAGACCACTTCGCTGATCTCGTTCTCGGTCACGCCATTGCGCAGCAGCCGCGGCGACATGCCGCTCTTGGTGTTGGCTGCCTGCGACTCCTGCAAGGTGGCGGACTCGATCCGCTTTTGCAGCGCCGGGATCACCTCGTTCTGCAGGCGTCCCATCTCCACGTAGTCACCCGCGCGTCGCGCGGCCTCGAAAGCGATGCGGGCACGATCCAGCTCCTGCATCGCACCGGCGCTGCCTTGTGCCTCGGCGCGCTCGGCATCGAGCTGCTCCTGAAAATCGGCATATTCCTTTTCCAGTGCGGTGATCTGCTCCTTGAGCGCCGCCAGCGAGCGCTGCGCGCCTTCGTCCTTCTCTTTCTTCAGTGCTTCCTGCTCGATCTTGAGCTGGATCAGCCGGCGATTGAGGCGATCCATCACCTCGGGCGTCGAGTCCTGCTCGATGGAGATGCGGGCCGCCGCCTCGTCGATGAGATCGATGGCCTTGTCCGGGAGCTGGCGGTCGGTGATGTAGCGATGGCTCAATTTCGCTGCCGCGATCAGCGCGCCGTCGGTGATGCCCACCTTGTGATGCACGGCATAGCGTTCCTTGAGCCCACGCAGGATGGCGATGGTGTCTTCCACGCTCGGCTCGCCGACCAGGATTTTCTGGAAGCGGCGTTCGAGCGCGGCATCTTTCTCCAGGTACTTGCGGTATTCGTCCAGCGTGGTCGCACCGATGCAGCGCAGCTCGCCGCGGGCGAGGGCGGGCTTGAGCATGTTGCCGGCATCCATCGCGCCGTCGGCCTTGCCGGCACCGACCAGGGTGTGGATCTCGTCGATGAAGAGAATGACCTGGCCATTGGTCTTGGAGAGATCGCTGAGCACGGTCTTCAGCCGCTCCTCGAACTCGCCGCGGAACTTGGCACCGGCAATGAGGCTGGCGAGATCAAGCGAGAGCAGCCGCTTGTCCTTGAGCGTCTCCGGCACCTCGCCGTTGATGATGCGCTGGGCCAGGCCCTCGACGATGGCGGTCTTGCCCACGCCGGGTTCGCCGATCAGCACCGGGTTGTTCTTGGTACGGCGGGCGAGGATCTGGATGGCGCGGCGGATTTCCTCGTCGCGGCCGATGACGGGGTCGAGCTTGCCGCTGCGGGCGCGCTCGGTGAGATCGGTGGTGTATTTCTCCAGCGCCTGGCGGTTTTCCTCGGCATTGGCATTATCCATCTTCGCCCCCCCACGGACGGCGGTGATGGCTTTTTCCAGCAACTCCTTGCGGGCACCAGCGGCCCTCATCGCCTCGCCGAGCGCGCCCTTGTCATCCAGGGCCGCCACAAAGAACAGCTCACTGCTGATGAACTGGTCGCCCCGAGTCTGGGCTGCCTTGTCCATCAGGTTGAGCAGGCGGTTCAGGTCCGCCGAGACGGTGACGTTGCCATCCGGCTGGCCGACCTTGGGCAGGCGCTCCAGGGCCGTGCTGAGCTTGCTGCGCAGCACGTCGGCCTTGATGCCGGCCTGCTCCAGCAGGGGCTTCATACCGCCTTCCTGGTCGAGCAGGGCGAGGGCGAGATGCACTGGTTCGATGGCGGTGTGGTCGCGGCCGACCGCGAGGCTCTGTGCCTCGGCGAGGGCCTGCTGGAAGCGGCTGGTGAGCTTGTCCATGCGCATGTCATGACTCCGTCAGATGAGATGTTGCAGTCGCTTAGAGATGGAGCCCTGCGCGTGTCTTTCAAGCGCCTTGGCGGCACTGGTGGAAGTGGCTGCAAGCCACAGCGTTAGTGGGTTTTGTTAGGTATTCAAGCCAATATGCCGTGCTAACCTTTGGCATCACGTGACGAGACCAACATGGATGCAAGAGCAGTGAACGCGCTGGGTGCACGGTGGGTGGTCGTCCTGACGGGCTGCTGGCTCTCCATCGCTGCCTCCCTGCCGGCGCAGGCTCTGCCACCAGTCGCGTCGGCACTGCCGCTGCGCAAGCTGGATCTGTCCCGTCTGCCTGCGCCCGACCGTGCCGGTGGCGACACCGCTGCCGTGCTGGCCAGCCCTGAAGCGTGGCCTCGACCGGATGTGGTCATGCCCTCGGCGGGGCTTTCCCCGCCCGTCGCGACGTCCTCATCGCCGGTCATCTATGACGACCAGGTCGGTAAGCCGATGTCTGCATACCCGGCCCCGGCACCAACACCCGACCGGCGAGTGGCGATGCCGCCTTCCGGTCCCGGTTTGTGGCGCGATACGCCGCCGGCGTCCGTCCGCTACAGCCCCATCACCCAAGCCTCGCAGCCCAAGGCATCGCTGCCGCTGCCAGAAGCCTTTCAGCCCGTCGCTCCCGCGCCGGCGCTGACCATGGTCGCCCCAGTGCCCGCCCGCCAGAGCGTCGTCCTGGCGCCCGAAGTGCCTCACGGCCTCACCAGCCCGGCGGCTTCGACGGCATTTGAGCCCGCGCCCTTCATCGACGCACCCGCTCCGGCACCGCGTACCTTGCCGATGCCCAGCGTTCTGCAGGCACCGGCAGTCTCCGGCCCGGCCTTGACGATGGCCACCACCGCGAGCCCGGCCTGGAAGAATGCGGTGATTCCGCCAGACAGCAAGGGCGAGGCCGTGGGCCGGGTGCCGCCCGCACCGGCCGCCGTGGGTTTCACCATTGGTGCTGGCGATACGGTGCAGATCGACGTGCTGGGCCGACCCGAGCTGTCGGCCAAGGGCAACGTCTCGGGCGACGGCCGCGTCACGGTCGCTCTCGTCGGGCCGGTGAACATCGGCGGACTCACCCCGGTGCAGGCCGCCGAGCGCATCGCCGAGGCCTATCGCCAGGGCGAATACCTGCTCTCGCCGCAGGTGACGGTGACCCTGGTCGACTACCAGAGCCAGCTGCTCACGGTGCTGGGCGAGGTTCGCAGTCCGGGTCGCTTCCCCATGCGCACCCGGCTCTCGGTGCTGGACGGCCTCGCGCTCGCCGGTGGCATCAGCGACCAGGGGGCCAGCATGGCGTATCTGCTGCGCCCCGAGGGTAGTGTGGTCACCCGCTACGAGATCGACCTTGAAGCGCTGATCCAGTCCGGCGCCGGGCAGCAATACTTCGAGATGCTGGCGGGCGATACCTTGGTGGTGCCCAAGACGCAGGTGTTCTACATCTATGGCGAAGCCAAGAACCCCAACGCCTACAAGCTCAAACCCGGCATGACGGTGATCCAGGCGCTGTCGCTGGCGGGGGGGCTCACCGACAAGGGCAGCGACAAGCGCATCGATATCCGCCGCCGCGACGCGGACGGCCAACTACGCACGCTCACGGCCTCGCTCAACGAGCCGTTGTTGCCGGACGACGTCGTCTACATCCGCGAGCGACTGTTCTAAATGACCCAGCCCTCGAACCTGCCTCCGTTGCTGCCGGCGGATTTTCTCCGCCAGGGCTTCAGCCTGGGCCAGCTGCTGGCCATCCTCAATGCCTACCGCCGGGTCATCCTGATCGCGGCTCTGGTCGCCATGGTGCTGGCCGGTCTGGTGAGCAAGCTGATCCTGAAAAAGGCTTACGACGCCACCGCCACCGTGCTGGTGGACTACGAGGTGAATGCGCCGGACACCAACCGCGAGTTTCCCTCCATGCTCGCCGCCAGCTACATGACTACCCAGACCGCCTTCATCGGCAGTGCGGCGGTGTTGGGGCCCGTGCTCGATCAGCTGGGCTGGCTGGGCGATGCCAAGAAGAAAAAGGGCTACAAGGGCTCGCCGGAAGGGCTGCGCGAATACCTGATGTGGAAAGTGCTCGCGCCCAAGCTCAGCGTGAGCAACCCCAAGGATAGCCGCTTCATCTACATCGGCTATCAGTCGGACTCACCCGCCGAGGCTGCCAAGGTCGCCAACACCGTGGCCGAGGTCTACCTGCGCGAGCACGGGGCCCGTCTGCGCGAGCCAGCCCGCCAGCGCGCCGAGGAGTACATGAAGTCGGTTGACGACCTCAAGGCGCGCTTCGTCGCCGCGCAGAAGGAAGTCGCCGCCTTTCGCCAGCGCACCGGCCTGATCGATCTCGATGGCAAGGGCCAGATGGAAGAGGAGCGCCTGCGCGACTTCAATGGCGCGCTGCTGCAGGCCGAGGTGGAGGGCAAGATCGCCAACATCCGCCAGCGCCAGGTGGCGCGCCTGCGCAGTGGCAGCACCGACGCCGACGTCGAGTTTGCGCAGAGCCCCGGCGTGGTGCGCATCAAGCAGGATCTGCTGACCGCCGAGGCGAGGTTTCTCGAACTCAAGAAAACCCTGGGTCCGCGTCACCCGGACTACATCATCGCCGAGTCGCTGGTGCGCGACCTGCGCGCCAAGCTGGCGCAGGAGGTGTCGGGCTTTTCCAGTGGCGTGGTGGATAGCGCGCAGACCGCTGCCGGACAATCGTCGGCGCTGGTGCAGAGCCTGCTCGGCCGTATCGATGCCGAGCGTGACAAGCTGCTGAGCGTCCGCGAGCAGCAGGACGAAGCCTCGCGCCTGCTCTCCGAACGCGATGCCGCCGAAAAGCTCTACAAGCTGGCGCTGGATCAGTACGGCCAGATCATCCGCAACGCCGAAACCCAGTACAACGATGTCTCGCTGGTGGCACCCGCCACGCCGCCCGCCACCCACACCAAGCCCAAGAGCAGCGTCAATGTCGTGCTGGGCTTTCTGGGTGGTCTGGTCTGCGCCGCGTTCGCCTGCTTCCTGTGGGAGCTCAAGCACCGTCGCGTGCGCTGCATCGAGGACTTCGAGCTGGAGTTCGGCGAGCCGCCGCTGGTCGTGATCGGCGAGGTCAGCCGATGACCTTGATCCCCAACCACAGGCCCGAGCCGGTGGAGAACATCACCCAGCTCATCACCTTTCTCGTCCGCGAGCGCGGCCTCACCGAGGCTGACCTGCAGCGGGTGGTCGAATGCCAGCGCGCGCAGGAGCTCAATCTCTCGGAGGCCCTGCTCCAACTCGGCATGGTGACCCAGGCCGATCTGGTGGCGGCGCGCGGCCTGCGCACCGAACCGCCAGCTGCCGCGGTGGGGGTGGCCTCGCAGTCCATGCTGTTCGTGCGGGATCCCTTTCATCCGGTCTCGGAGCAGGTGCGCGGACTGCGTACCGAGCTGCTGCGCCGCCAGCCGGACAAGCTGCACAACCGCATCGCCATCGTCAGTGCCAACAAGGGCGATGGTCGCTCCCGGCTGGCCGCGGCGCTGGCCATGGCCTGCGCGCAGATGGACCAGGCCACCCTGCTCGTCGATGCCGACCTGCGCATGCCGACCCAGCACGAGCTGTTCGGCCTGCCGCGCGGCCCCGGCCTGGCCGACACCCTGGAGCGTGGCGTGGCACCCCAGGTGATGGGCGTGCAGGGTCTGCCCAAGCTCGCGGTGCTTACCGCCGGCAAGCTGGTGAACAACCCGCTCGAATTACTGTGCTCCAGGCCTTTTGCCGACCTGCTCGACAGCTGGCGCCGCAGTTATCGCCACGTCATCGTCGATACCGCCGCGGCCGAGCGTGGAGCCGATGCGACGGCGGTGGCCAGCGCAGCCGGCGGCGTGCTGGTGCTGTCGCGTCTGGACCACAGCGGGCTGCCCGCCTGCGCCGAGCTGCTCAAGCGCCTGCGCGGCGCACAGGTTTCCATGCTGGGCAGTGTGGTGCTGAAGGCGGCGATGTGAGGGCGCTGCCTGTCCGGATGCCAGGCACGCTCGGCACCGGCGGGCCGCTGATGGCCGAGGGCCGGCTCTGGCCGTTGGTGCTGGCGGTGTGCTTTGCTCTGGGTCCGTCCTGGGGGTTTCTGCCCAGCGGCCTCCAGTTCGACCCCAGTGCTCGCGAGGCGGCGTCTGAAGCGGGCGGTATCTCCGGCCTGTTCGCCCTGCAATGGATGCCGCTGATCCTGGTCGGACTGGTTGCCATCGTCTTTCGGCTACGGCTGGCCACGCTGGCGTTCCGTGATCTCAACCCCTGGGCGGTGGCGCTGCCGTTGTGGGCGATGGTCAGCCTGATCTGGGCGCCAGACTCGTTCCGGGTGCTCAAGCAGTCGTTCGGCGTCGGGGGGGTCATGCTGCTGGCCCTGGGTTTCACGTTGTATGGGTGGCATGCCGACCGCTACCAGACCGTGCTGCGTCCGCTGGTGACCTGGGCCCTGGTGCTGTCGCTGCTGGCGGGTATCCTGGTGCCCGACATCGGCATCCACCACGAGCAGCAATTCGAGCTGGATGGCTCCTGGCGCGGCATCACCTACCAGAAAAACGGCCTCGGCCAGCTCTCCGCCCTGGGCGTGATCCTCTGGTTCTATGCCTGGGCCTCGCGTACCGAGACGGCGCTCAAGGCCGGTATGGGGGTGGGGCTGGCGGTGCTGATGACCCTGTTGTCGCGCAGCTCCACCTCGCTGCTGCTGTCGCTGATCTGCTGCGGCGTGATCCTGCTGCGGCTGCGCCCGCCGCTGCGCATGGGGGGGCAGGGTGCTGCCGCCACCGCCGCGGGCTGGCTGCTCGTGCTGGTGCCCTTGTTCCTGTATCTGATCTTCGTCGGCTCGCTGGATGGGCAGGTGATCTCGCAGTCGTTTGCCGAAATCTTTGGCAAGGACGCGACCTTTTCGGGGCGCACGCTGATCTGGGCCGAGGTGCTGCGCGTCATCGAATCCCAGCCGCTGGTGGGTGTCGGCTTCAACAGTTTCTGGCATACCGCGATGGCGGATGAAACCATCCAGCGTCTCGGCTGGCCCTGCCCGAGCGGGCACAACGGTTATCTCGATGTGTGGCTGACGCTGGGGCTGGTGGGGCTCTCGATGTTGCTGATGATGCTGGTGCGGCAGTTTGCCGACCTCTCCCGGCTGGCGCAGGTCGATCGCAACCGCGCCGCCCTTCATACGGCGATCCTGCTCTATGTGATGCTCGCCAATCTCACCGAGAGCGGCTGGTTTGTCCCCATGGCCTTTACCCACGTCATCGCCGTTTATTCGTCGGTGTGCGTCTCGCGCCTGCTGTTCGATGCCCGCGTGCGCGCCGTGGTGGAGCGCCAGGCGCGCCAGCTCGCGACAGCACCCTGAACCTGACCCTGCCCGACCCAAGCCGCCCCAGACCATGATCGTCCGTGCCAAAGCCCCCCTCCGCCTCGGCCTTGCCGGCGGCGGCACCGATGTCTCGCCGTACTCCGACACCCACGGCGGTGCGGTGCTCAACGCCAGCATCGATATGTATGCCCACACCACGCTGGAGCCGCACAGCGAGCAGACGGTGGAGTTCGTCGCCAAGGACCTGCAGCAGTCCTGGAAAGGCACCTCCCGCGCACCGGTCCCGGTGGCGGGCGAACTGCTGCTGCACAAGGCGATCCACGCCCGGGTTTGCAGGGATTTTCTCGGCGGTCAGCCGCTGCCGCTCCGGGTGACCACTTATTCCGACGCACCGCCGGGCTCTGGCCTGGGCACCTCATCGACCATGGTGGTCTCGATCCTCGCCGCCTACGCCGAGTATCTGAAACTGCCGCTCGGCGACTACGACCTCGCGCATCTGGCGTTTGATATCGAGCGCAACGATTGCAGGCTCTCGGGTGGCAAGCAGGACCAGTATGCGGCGACGTTCGGCGGCGTGAACTTCATGGAGTTCACCGCCAACGACAAGGTGATCATCAACCCGCTGCGCATCCGCGAACCCATCATCAACGAGCTGCACGCCCGGCTGCTGCTGTATTACACCGGCCAGTCACGCGAGTCGGCCAAGATCATCGACGAGCAGATCAAGGCCGTGAACACCGTCGGCAGCAAGTCGGTGGACTCCATGCACGAGCTGAAGCGCATCGCCTACGAGATGAAGGAGCGCCTGCTCAAGAATGATCTCGACGGCGTCACTGGCCTGTTCCGCGACTCCTGGGTGGCCAAGAAGCAGATGGCCTCGTCCATCTCCAACAGCCGCATCGACGAGGCAGCCGACATTGCCATGCAGGCGGGTGCCAGCGGCGTGAAGGTGTCTGGCGCGGGCGGCGGCGGCTTCATGATGATCTTCGTCGACCCGGCGCAAAAGCTCGATGTGCAGCGCGCGCTGTCGGTCACCGACGGCCACTTCGTCAAGTTCAATTTCACCAACCACGGAGTGCAGTCATGGGCACGCTAGACAACCCCCTGAGCGCCAGCGTCAATGTTGAAGTGGTCAAGGCGATGATCCGCGACTCGCTGGCCGCCAAGCAGAAGGTGCTGGCCGACGAGGCGCTGCTCGCCAGCATCGTCAAGGTGTCCGAGGTGGTGGTAAAGGCCTTTCAGAACGGCCGCAAGGTGATGCTCGCCGGCAATGGTGGCAGTGCCGCCGACAGCCAGCACATCGCCGCCGAGTTCGTCAGCCGCTTCGAGTTCGACCGGCCTGGCCTGCCCTCGATTGCGCTCACCACCGACACCTCCATGCTCACCGCCATCGGCAACGACTACGGCTACGAAAAGGTGTTCGAACGGCAGATCCAGGCCAACGGCGTCGCAGGGGATGTGTTCATCGGCATCTCGACCTCGGGCAACAGCAAGAACGTGGTGAAGGCCGTGGCCGCCTGCAAGGCCAAGGGCATCACCACCGTGGCGCTGTGCGGCGCGGGCGGGGTGCTGAAAGACCTCTGTGACTACGCGCTGCCCGTGCCGTCCACTCACACCCCGCGCATCCAGGAAAACCACATCCTCATCGGCCACGCCATCTGCGCGATGGTGGAAGAGGCGATCTGGGGTGCGGAATACAAACCCAAATCCGCCCCATGAGCGCAGCGGTCATCACCGATGCCGTGGTGCTGGCAGGGGGCTTTGGCACCCGGCTGGCTTCGGTGGTCTCCGACGTACCCAAGCCCATGGCCCCCATCGCGGGCCGGCCGTTTCTCGAACGCCTGCTGGACCGGCTGATCGCCCAGGGGATCACCCGTGTCGTGCTGGCCGTGGGCCACAAGCGCGAGATCATCCAGAACCATTTCGGCAGCCGCTATCAAGACCTCGATGTGCAGTATTCGGTGGAGGCGACACCGCTCGGTACCGGCGGTGCGCTGCGGCAGGCATTCGCCGAGGCGGGGCTGCAACGCGCACTCGCCCTGAACGGGGATACCTATTGCACCGCCGACCTGCAGGCGTTTTCAGCCGCACATCTGCAAGCCGGTCGCGCGGCCTCGCTCACGCTGGTGCCCATGGCCGATGCCGGCCGCTACGGCGCGGTGGAGCTCGACGCCGCAGGGCGCATTGCTGCCTTTCGCGAGAAAGACCCGGTGCCGACCGCAGGGCTGATCAATGCCGGCATCTATGCGCTGGAGCGCCGCGTGTTCGAGCTGGCACCGGCGGCGGCGCAGTTTTCGTTCGAGCGGGCCGTGTTGCAGGCACATGCCGCCACCGCCGGCTTTGCGGGCCACATTGCGCCGGATGCCCTGTTCATCGACATCGGCGTGCCCGCTGACTACCACCGCGCCCAGACCCTGCTGGCCTCGACCTGAAGCCCCCTGACATGACCGCGACCGTCAACATCATCGGCGTCACCCTCACCAACCTTGATCGCCGCGAGCTGTTCGCGCAGCTCACCGATGGCGTGTTCTTCAGCCCCAACGTCGATGTGCTGATGAAGCTGCGGCAGGACCCCGAGTTCTTCGAGCTCTTTCACCAGGCTGAGTTTCGTATCTGCGACAGCCGCATCGTGCAGCTCGGCTCGCAGTTTCTCGGCATGCCGATCAAGGAGAAGATTTCTGGCTCGGATTTTCTTGGCGAGTACTGCGCGCACCACGCGCAAAACCCCGAGGTGAAGCTGTTTCTGCTCGGTGCCGGCCCCGGCGTGGCGCTGGAGGCCCAGCGGCGCATCAATGCCCGCATTGGCCGCGAGATCGTGGTGGGGGCGCACTCGCCCAGCTTCGGGTTTGAGAAAAAGCCCGAGGAATGTGCAGCCCTCGCCCAGCTCGTCAACGACAGCGGGGCCACGGCACTGGCCGTGGGCGTGGGCGCGCCCAAGCAGGAAAAATTCATCATGCGCTACAAGTCGCAGATGCCCGGCGTGCGGGTGTTCATGGCCGTGGGCGCCACCATCGACTTCGAGGCTGGCAATGTGCCGCGCGCCCCGGCGTGGATGAGCGGGGCTGGCCTCGAATGGGCCTACCGCCTGTACCGCGAGCCCAAGCGCCTGTGGCGGCGCTACCTCGTGGATGACTTGCCGTTCTTCTGGCTGCTGCTCAAGCAGCGGCTGGGGCTGGATGCTTTTTCAAAGCAGGGCGCACGCTGAAGCATGCTGTTCAATTCTCCCGAGTTCCTGTTTGCCTTTCTGCCGCTCACGCTGGCGGTGTTCTTTCTGCTGGGCCGCTTCGGTGGTCACAGCGGCTGGCTGCAGCGGCTGCCGATGCTCTGGCTGGTACTGGCCTCGCTGTTTTTCTACGCCTGGTGGGAGTGGGAAAACCTGTTCCTGCTCGGCACGTCGCTCGCGGTCAACTACACCCTCTCGCAACACCTGATCCGCCGCACGGCGGCCGGTCGGCCAGATGTCTGGGCCCTGCGTGGCGGGGTGGTGTTCAACTTGGCACTCATCGTCTGGTTCAAGTACGCCAATTTTTTCGCCGGCGCAGCCGGGGCCCTCGTGGGCCAGCAGTGGAGCCTCGGCCACATCGTGCTGCCGCTGGCGATTTCCTTCTTCACGTTCCAGCAGATCAGCTACCTGGTGGATGGCCATCGCGGCAAGGTGGCGGCCTGCCACTGGCTGGACTACGCGATGGTGGTCACCTTTTTCCCGCACCTCATCGCCGGGCCCATCGTGCGGTATCAGGACGTGCTGCCGCAGTTCAAGCAGCCGGATGTGTTCCGTTTCGACGCCAACCGCGTTGGGGCGGGCCTCACGCTTTTTGTGCTCGGCCTGTTCAAAAAGATGGTGTTTGCCGACTCCATCGCGCCCTACGCCAACCTGGCTTTTGATGCCGCCGCCCAGGGCGTGGTGCTGACGTTCACCGAGGCCTGGGTGGGCGCGCTCGCCTACACCTGCCAGCTCTACTTCGATTTCTCCGGCTACAGCGACATGGCGATTGGCCTGGCATGGATGTTTGGCATCCGGTTCTCGCTCAACTTCAACTCGCCTTACAAGTCGCGCTCCATCCAGGATTTCTGGCGGCGCTGGCACATGACGCTCTCGGCCTTTCTGCGTGACTACCTCTACATCGCACTCGGCGGCAACCGCCGGGGCGAGGGCCGGCGGCAGCTCAATTTGTTTCTCACCATGGTGCTGGGCGGCCTCTGGCATGGCGCGGGCTATACGTTTCTCATCTGGGGTGCGCTGCACGGCAGCTACCTGATGGTCAACCACTACTGGCGCGACCTCACCGCGCGCTGGGGCTTCACCGATGAGCGGCCGCTGCTGCCGCAGGCCCTGGCCTGGCTGCTGACCATGCTCTGCGTGGTGGTGGCCTGGGTGCTGTTCCGCGCGGTCAATCTTTCGGCGGCGCAATCGATGCTGCTATCGATGGCGGGTTTTCATGGCTTTGACCTGCCCAATTTCCTCGAAGGGCCGCTGGGCTTTCTCAAGCCCTATGGTTTCGAGTTTTATGGCTTCACGCCCAATGTCGGCATCGCGCAGAAATACTCGATTGGCGGCATTGCCATCCTGCTGTTCATCGCGGTGGTGTTTCCCAACACCCAGCAGATCATGGGCCGCTTCAACCCCGCGCTGGAAAAGGTGCAGCGCGAGTCCCGGCGGCTGTTTGCGCGCCTGAGCTGGCAGCCCAGCCGGCGCTGGAGCGCGCTCGCCGGTTTGCTGGCCGCGATCTGCATCCTCTGCCTCACCCGCGTCAGCCAGTTCATCTACTTCCAGTTCTGAGCATGAGCGACCCTTCCAGCCGACCCTTCCGATTCTGGCCCTTTGCCCTGGTACTGCTCACGGTGCTGGGGCTGATCGGCGCGCTCAACTACGCCATCGACCCGCTCTGGTATGCCCAGGGCAACCGGCTGACGGGCAAGAACTTTCCCTTCAACGAGCGCATTGCCAAGGTGAACCTGCTGCGGCACACGGTGGAAACCGCGGGCTACGACTGCCTGATTCTCGGCAGCTCGCGGGTCACCTCGCTCAGGCCCTCCCGGTTTGTCGGCCAGCACTGTTTCAACCTGGCGCTCAAGGGCGCGCAGATCCCCGAGTTTTTGGCCTACGCCCGGTTTGCCCGCGATGCCGGGCTGTCGCCCAGGACCGTCTACATCAGCGTCGACGAATTCAATTTTTTGCTCAACAAGGAAACCGAGCGCCGCGCCAACCCCGAGGTGAGGGGCTCACCCAACGCTTTTCACGCCTTTTTTTCTGCCGATGTGCTGCTGTTTTCGCTCATGACGCTGGCCGGCGTCTCGCCGGACGTGAACGCCTACTACGACGCGCACTTCGAGGCGCAGGAGACCCCCGGTGCGGCCTATGCTCAGCCGGAGCTGATCGACAAGGCCGATCTGGAGTGTGATCTCGCCAAGGTGCCGGCGTATCAGAGTCTGCGCGAGGTGTTCCCGCAGGCGCGGCTGGTGGGGTATGCGCCGCCGGTCACGCCCTGGTACCTGGCCAGCGACATCTACTCGCGCCAGGTGCTCGACTGCGGCCTCAGGGCCTTTCGGCAGGTGGCCGAGAGTTACGACGAGTTCTGGGATTTCGGCATCCCCTCGGTGCTGACCACCGACCCGAAGGTTAGCTACGACGGCAGCCATTTTTCGCCCGCCGCCAACGATCTGGTGGCGGCCCAGCTCACGGGCCAGCGTCAGGACCTCGCGCTGAACGTGAAGCGCCTGAACTTTGAGCAATACCGCCAAGAAGTGCGCGAACGGCTGCGCATCTTCCTGGAGCAGCAGGGCCGAGGCGAGTTCTGGAAAGGGTAGGGGCGTCTGGGCCTTCAGCCTCGGCCCAGCCGTGAACGGTTGACCGCTAGTACCCCCTCGCCTCAGGGCGGCTCTGCTTGCAGGCTCTCGCTCCATCGGGAATCACCGCCACAGCCGATGAATCGCTTTATCCAGTTGACATAGCCCTCTTCTGTTCTCAGGCTGTGGTGCAAGGTGCGAATACGTTCACGCACTTCATCCAGCAAGCGGGGCTTTTGAGGCATTGACGCTTTTGTCGGTATGCTCATTTCGCCCCTCACCATAATAAGTAAGGGGAATCATAGACATGCAGACGATTTTTGGTCCATCTCGCCAAACTGCCGCCGTGATAGGCGGCGGTTTTGACGCCTAATTAGCGTTAGCTGACATGAAAGATAGCGACTCATTTAATTTCGTCTTCTATACGCTTTGGGGCAGTTTGCTGCTTTCCCCTCCTGCTGCCTTCTTTTCAGCGCGCTACGCACATCAACATCGCTACATGCCGCATTCTCTTAATTCGTTCGGTGCATTTTTTCTGATTGGTCTAGCCTGCCTATTCGTTGGCATCCAATTTTCCTCCACACAGGCAAATTCCGTTGTTCTTGCAGTAATTTATTTCTCATTCTTCTTCATTGTTGGTTACGCTTCTAAATCCGGGGCTCTGTATTTAAAAATACCTGCTCTTCTTTCGGGCGCTTGTGTAGCCAGCATTGGTTACTTGCTGGGCACTGGCGGCGTTCTCGCCCTAGCATTCATCGTCGGTGACGCCATACCTGTTCATAGTGCAGTTGCTAGCCCAAACGTTCGCTGCTCAGTCACAACTTATGGCAATGCAACAACCAGCACGGGTGGTTATGTTGTCCAGTTGCAACGGCCTTTATTGTCGTCTTTTGTGTTAATCACACTCGATGAGCAGCGGTTTGAGCAATCCCAAAGTCAGGTGTCGGTGTCGCCACAAGAAGCCTGCACATTAGCGGTAGAAAAAAATTTCAGCTAACAAGGCGTTGCACCGGAAAAATTTGCCTTCGCTTCGCTACGGCAATTTTTCCGATGAACTTAGGCGTTAGCCCTTAAAAACAGGAAACATATGCCTACCAAAGAATGGGTGTCAGAGTTTGAAGGAACCACAATAAAAGTAGTTAATACTTGGCTGGGTGGTGCCAAGTTGTATATAAATGGCGATTGCAGAGACACAAGCAATGATTTAACAGCCGTAAAAAATACTGCAACTTTGAGTGCGCGTATCGAGCAAGGAAAATCAGAAAGCCCTTTGGTCGAGGTTTTTGTTAAGGCCATATTAACTACAAAAGTCAAGATTGTTGTCAATGGCAAACAAATAGGTGGCGACGTTTTCTAAAATATGCCTTCAAATCATTCAAATAAAATTCTCACTCATCTAGCTTTTGCAGCAGGAGGTGTTTTCGTCGGTAAACTCTGGGCTGAGAGTCAAGCAGAAGAAAATAGAAAAAGCCGCGCGGAGATAGAGCACCCTGAAGACTTGCTTGAAGTTTATGAGTCTATTGCTCCATTGCTTGATGAGTGGGAGCCTGAAGATTGTTACAGCGAAAAAGATTATACAGAAGACTTGGCAGAGTTCTTAGACGAAAACAGCGATTGGGAAATTGAGGTTTGCCCAGAGACACCCGCAGGCATACCTGACATCCTTATTGGCGGGTTGTTAGCTTTAGAGTTAAAGATAAACCCAGGCAAAACAGAGCGTGATCGTTTAATTGGTCAGTGCGCTGGATACAGCCAAGAATGGGCAACATGGGCCGTAGTCATTGACGCCCCTGCAAGCCGTATCAGCGCGTTACAAAACTCATTAGCTGACAGTGGGTTAGGCCATATCCTAGTCTGGCAGTTCAGCTAGTTGGTTGGGCTAACAAGGCATATATGGCTCTCTCCCCACAAGCCCCGAGTGACGACTGAGGTTTAAGCCTCGCTCTCATCACAGCCCGGTCGGCTGCGTTTTCGGCTTGGGGCATAGCCCCAAGCGTTCAGTGGGCAAGGACTGCCACTGGCAGTCCTTGAAATCCCCACTTCACTATCCGGCATCGTCAGCATGGCGTGCTGCGTGCCCTCATGAAAATCCGCGCCCTTCAGTCCCTATCGTTCAATCGAGCTTTGTCGCAGGCTCGCCCTTGTTACCGGGGTATTTGAAAGGCCGGTCCGACCGGTGTGTCGTAGGCGTTGCGCGTTGCTACTTGATATGTCGTCTTGAAGGTAGCGGCGCGGGGGGCGAATAAGGCCTTGCACCGCAAGGCGGATAGCACCCGCGCATCAGTGCAAGCGCTGAAACCCTGCAGAAGGCGCTAAATGCCCACCCGGATCAGCGACGCTGCAATAGCTGCAAGGCCTGCCGTGCCATGGGGCGGTCGAACAAGCCGAGCAGGGCGAGGTAGGCAAGCCCGGCCGCGAGTTGCGAGGCGATCAGCGCAGGCCAGGTGCCCGGTACCCCCACTAGCAGCGAGATGCCGCCAAACGAGATGGCCGCAGCGGCCGAGGCCGGCAGCAGGCTGCCGAGGTATTCGCCGTACGCCATGCCGGTGAGGGGCCGCACGATGAAAAACCAGATGGCGAACACCTGCTGCAAGGCCATCGACAGCAGCATGGCGACGGCCAGGCCCACCACGCCGTACTGCACGCCGATGCAGGCGCTGGCCGCAAACAGCAGCATCGAGCCAAGGCTGAAATAAAAGGCGAGGTGGGTCTTGCCAAGGGCAAAGAACAGGCTGCCGGAGGGGTTGCCCACCGAGCGCAGCAGCCCCCACAGGCCCAGCAGCACGAAAGAGGGCTGGTAGGGCACCACACTCGCGCCGAATACCAGTGGCGTGTAACTGCCGGAGAACAGCACCAGCGAGGCGAAGATGGGAAAGTTGAGTGCTGTCGTCACCCGCAGCACCTGCGTGTACACCTGGCGCAGGCGCTCTCGCTCTTGCTGCAGTTGCGCCATCAGCGGCGTGGAGATGCGCGTGACGATGGGGTTGATGATCCAGCCGATCTTCAGGCTCAGGTCCTTGGCGATGCCATGCCCGCCGAGGGCCGCAGCGCCCAGCACGCGCCCACCGATGAAGATATCGGCATAGACCGAGACGCTGTTGGTGAGGTTGAAGCCCAGGGTGTAGGCCGAGTAGCTGCCAAAGCGACGCAGCACCGCGCGTGAAAAGGCAAAGCGCAGGTCCTCGCCATCACGGCGTGCAAGCAGCAGCCACAGGCCCATCAGCAGACTGTTGCCGAGCGGGGCGACCAGCACGGCATACACGCTGCCGGTCTGCAGCACGGCCAGCACCATCGCCGCCTGCGAGACGAGGGCGGCCACGATCTCGCCGCTGCCGACGACCCGAAAGTCGAACACCTTCTCCAGCAGCGCCCGCTTGGGCTGCCAGACGCTGTTGAGCAGAAACAGCATGCCCGCCAGGCTCACCAGCCCGTGCAGGCGCGCATCGGCATAAAAGCGCGCCAGCAGCGGTGCGGCCAGCAGCAGCCCCCCGCACAGCACAAGCCCCATGCCCAGGGCCATGCCGCGGATGCCGCGCAACTCTTGCACCGTAACCTGCTGGTGGTGCATCAGCAAATTACTGATGCCGACATCTGCAAAGAGCTGGGCCACCGCGATGATGGAGAACAGCAGGATCAGCACGCCCAGGTCGTGGCCCGAGAACAGCCGCGCCACCAGCACCAGTTGCGCCACCTGTACCAGGGCGCGCACCGCAGCGGCGGCGCTGGTCCACTTGGCAGCCGACCGCAGGGTGTCACGCTGCATGCGCTTGCAGGCTCTTGAAAAAGTCCAGGGTCTCGCGGGCGATGTGCGGCCAGTCGAGTGCGGCGAGGTTTGGGGCGCTGGTGGTCGGTGGCGCTGCCGCGACCGCCACGGCCAGTGTCTGCGGGGTCAGCTCGCCGGGATACAGCCGCAGCCAGTCGTCTTTGACCTGCGCCCGGAGTTGCAGCAGCGAGCCGCGCGCCGGTGCCAGCACCGGGCGGTTGAGCGAGAGCGCCAGGATCGCGCTGCCGGAGTTGGCGATCTCGCGATACGGCAGCACCACCAGGTTGGCGGCGGCGAGTAGTGCCGCCAGGTCGTCGTCTGGCAGGTATTCGAGCTTGAGCGTCACCTGCGGCGACCCCGCTGCGGCTTGGATCACCTGCTGCCGCAGCGGCTCGTTATCCAGCACCCGGCCGGCCACGATGAGCCGGGTGTTCGGCAGGGTAGCCTCGATAAAGCAGCGGATCAGCGCCGGCACGTTCTTGTAGGGGCGGATCATGCCGAAGTAGAGCAGCACGTTTTCGTGCTGCGGTATCGCCAGCCGCGCCCGCGCCACCCCGCGCGAGGGTGGGGCGGGGTAAACCTCGCGGTAATGGCCGTGGGCGATCACCCGGCAGGGGATGCTCCTCAGTGCCGGATGGGCGGCCAGGGCCGCCTCGCGGGTGGCCTCCGACAGAAAGATCAGCCCGGCGCAGCAGCGCGGAAACTGCCGGTAGAACCAGCGGGTCAGCCGTGGCCGGCGCTGTTCGTGCGGCTGGAGGTTGTGCACCGTCCAGACAATGGGCACGCGCAGCAGTCGATAGCTTGCGAGCTTCAGGCCCAGCCGCAGCCCCGTGGCCAGCGCCCGCAGGTTGCTGGGGCGATGCAGGAACTCCTCCGGCCAGTGCACATGAAACACATCGGCACCCCAGGCAGGCCGGTAGGGGCGCACCTCCCGCACGGTCGCGCCGAGTGCGGTGAGGCTGCGGTAGAGCAACCAGTTGTAGGGGTTGGCGTCGCGGTTGGAGTCGGCGGGGTCGGCAATGATGAGCATGAAGGTGTGGATGCCGGCGCCGGCCGCGCGATGGAGTGAGTTGGCCAGCGCGCGCTGGCCAGCCGTACGGCATGATACTTCGCGGCTCGTTGCAAGCACGCGGTGCACCGGCATCGCTGGTCGCCCCAGCTCCCTTCACGTCAACGGTTCGTAATCTCACCCGATGCAGGCCGCCCTCTTTTTTGCACTCTTCGTTTCATTGCTCGCGGTGGGTATTCCGGCGCTGCTCGCTGTGGCCTATCTGGGGTTGCTGACCGTGCTCTCCGGTGCGGTCAAAGCGCCGGCGCCAGCGCAGGGCAAGCGCTTTGTGGTGCTGGTGCCCTCGCACAACGAGGCCGAGGTGATCGAGCGCACCGTGCAGAGCCTGCGCGGCATCGAGTATCCCGCCGATCAGTTCCGTATCCAGGTCATCGCCGACAACTGCAAGGACGACACCGCCGCACTCGCGCGTGGCGCGGGCGCAGCCGTGTGGGAGCGGCATGATCTCAGCGCGCGTGGCAAGGGTTATGCGCTGAAGTTTGCCTACGAAAAAGTGCTGGCCGAGGGCTGGGCCGACGCGGTGGTGGTGGTAGATGCCGACACCGAAGTGAGCCGCAATCTGCTGTCGGCCTTTGCCGCGCGCCTGCACCAGGGCGCGGGTGCCGTGCAGGCTTTCTATGGCGTGCTCAACCCGCAGGCGAGCTGGCGCACGCGGCTGGTGACCATCGCGCTGGCCATCTTTCACCGCCTACGCGGCCGCGCCCGTGCGAGGCTGGGTGTTTCCAACAAGCTCAATGGCAACGGCATGTGCTTCACGGTGCCGACGCTGCGCCGCGTGCCGCACGAAGCGTTCTCGATTGCAGAAGACCTGGAATACGGCATCGCGCTGGGGCGGGCCGGCATCGCCGTGGCCTATGCCGACGAGGCCGAGGTGCGCGCCGAGATGGTGAGCACCGCCAAGGCCTCCGAGAGTCAGCGTCAGCGCTGGGAGGGTGGCCGTGCCCAGATGCGCCGGCTTTACGGCTGGCCCCTGCTGCGCGATGCGCTGCAGCAGCGCAGCAGTCTGCTGCTGGACCTCGCACTCGATGTGCTGGTACCGCCCCTCACCACGGTGGCGCTGGCGGTCGTGGGCTTCGCTGCGCTCTCGCTGCTGGCGGTGTGGTTGGGGCTGCCGGGCTGGGTGGCCGCCTTGGGCCTGCTGGCGCTGGCCACGCTGGTGCTGCACGTGCTTCGTGGCGTGGTGCTGAGTGGTCTCGGCCTGCGCGGCTGGCTCGACCTCGCGCTGGCACCGGGCTACGTGATCTGGAAACTGCTGCTGCCGCTGCGCCGCAAGGCGGCCAAGGACGAGTGGATCCGCACCACCCGCGAGCCACCGGCCGGTCCCCACACATGATCCAGCGTCTGCGGGAATCGATTCGACAGAAGCCGACTTTCCGCATCCTCGGTACGGCGGTCATCGACCAGGCCATGCTTTCGGGGGCCAATTTTCTGGTGGGTGTGCTGCTGGTGCGCTATGCCGGCGATGCTGACTACGGCTACTACGTGCTGGCGCAGTCGGCGGTACTGCTGCTCACCGGGGCACAGAGCTCGTGGATCAACGGCCCGCTCGCGGTGCTGGCACCGAAGAAGACCGAGGACGAACGTCGCGGCATGGTGGGCGCGGTCGAAGTGGTGCAGTCCCGCGTGCTGCGCTGGGTGGCGGCGCTGGCGCTGGTGGTGCCGCTGATCGGCTACCTGCTGCATCTGCTCACAGCGGAATCGGCGATGGCGGCCGGGGCTACGGTGCTGGCCTGCTGGGCGGCACTGCTG
>Ga0255093_1000163_pt1 | contig 33141 bp, 35 predicted proteins | sample Colum_Law_RepA_8_2_FD_188437 | JGI IMG/M metagenome (GOLD analysis project Ga0255093, IMG submission 188437) | Freshwater microbial communities from Columbia River, Oregon, United States - Colum_Law_RepA_8d | ecosystem: Environmental > Aquatic > Freshwater > River | place: USA: Oregon...
CACGGCCCTGCTGCTGGCCGCCGGCCGCGGCGAGCGCATGCGCCCCCTGACGGACAACACACCCAAGCCCTTGCTGCGGGTGCAAGGCAAGCCATTGATGCAGTGGCCCATGGAGGCCCTGGCCCAGGGCGGGGTGTCCAGCCTGATCATCAACACCGACTGGCTGGGCACCCAAATTTCCGATTTTTTTGGGGACAGTTTCCAAGCGGCCAAAGCTGTCGCCCCCCTGCAACTTCGCTACTCGGAAGAAGGGCGCGACTTTGGCGGCGCCCTGGAAACGGCCGGCGGCATTGTGCGCGCCTTGCCCGCCCTGGACGAGGTCTTCTGGGTGGCCGCTGGCGATGTCTATGCGCCCCAATTCAGCTTTCATGAAGCCACCCGCCAAGCATTTGCGCAGTCGGGGCGCTGGGCTCACCTGTGGCTGGTGCCCAACCCGCCTCACAACCCGCGGGGCGACTTTGGCCTGTCAAACGACGGCTTGGCGCTGAACCTGCCCCAAGACAGCGCGCGACCGCGCTACACCTTCAGCACGATCGCGCTTTACCGGCGGCAGTTTTTCACGCCACCGGTGTGCGACATCCCCAGCGGCAATCCGCACGGTGTGCGCGCGGCGTTGGCCCCCCTGTTGCGACACGCCATGGACCTGGGGCAAGTCAGCGCCTCGCTTTACAGCGCCCCCTGGACCGATGTGGGCACGCCCGAGCGCCTGGCCGCCCTGAACGCCTCCTGAGCGCTAGCTGAAGGCCCTGGCCCCTGCCAGACAAGCCATCGCCTTCATAATGAAGTCTGCTCACCGTCATACCCAAAGACCTGCCCATGATTTACCAAGAACGTCGTGCCCGCCTGGCGGCCCAACTCGGTGCCGGCGGCATCGCCATCATCCCGACGGCACCGGAACGCCCGCGCAACCGCGACAGTGATTTTCCCTACCGGCACGACAGCTATTTTTATTACCTGACGGGCTTCACCGAGCCCCAAGCCTGGCTGGTGGTGACGGCCGAAGGCGCTGCCACCCTGTGGTGCCAGCCCAAAGACCTGGAGCGCGAAATCTGGGATGGGTACCGCTTGGGTCCCGAGGCGGCCGTGGGGCAATTGAAAGTTCAGGCCGCGCACGCCGTCACCGATTTGGACCGGCTGATGCCAGGCCTGCTGGAAAACCGGCGCACCGTCTGGTACCCGTTTGCCACGCACAACGGCCTGGAAACACGCATCGATGGCTGGCTGCAGAAAGTTCGCGCGCGCGTGCGTTTTGGCGCCGAGTGCCCGAGCGAACAGCGCGATCTGTGCACCCTGCTGGATGAGATGCGGCTGGTCAAAGACGAGCATGAATTGGCCATCATGCGGCACGCCGCGCACATCAGTGCGGGCGCCCATGTGCGGGCCATGCAAACCAGCGCGCATCGCTTGCGCGCCGGGGAAGAGCTGCGCGAATACCATCTTGAGGCCGAGTTGCTGCACGAGTTTCGCCGCCATGGCTCGCAGTTTCCCGCGTATGGCTCCATTGTGGCCGCCGGGGCCAATGCCTGCGTGCTGCACTACCGCGCTGATGCAGCGCCGGTGCGCGATGGCGAGCTGGTCCTGATTGACGCGGGCTGCGAGCTCGATGGCTATGCCAGCGACATCACACGCACCTTCCCGGCCAACGGCCGCTTCAGCGGCCCCCAGCGGGCACTGTACGACCTGGTGCTGGCCAGCCAGGATGCGGCCATTGCAGCCACCCGTGCCGGCGCCAAGTTCACCGACCCGCATGAAGCCACGGTCAAGGTACTCTCCCAGGGCCTGCTGGATCTGGGCTTGCTCGACAAGAACCGCCACGGCTCGGTCGAGGATGTCATCGAACAACGCCATTACTTCCGCTATTACATGCACCGCACCGGACATTGGCTGGGCATGGATGTGCACGACTGTGGCAGCTATGTGGAGCCGGGCGAAAACGGTGCCTTGAGCACACGGCGCGACCCGCTTTCTGGCGAAACCCTGATCAACCGCCCCAGCCGCGTGCTCAGGCCCGGCATGGTCTTGACCATTGAACCTGGCCTGTATGTTCGCGCGGCCGAGGATGTGCCCCAGGCATTCTGGGACCTGGGCATCCGCATTGAAGACGATGCCGTGGTAACCCCCAACGGTTGCGAGCTGATCACCCGAGACGTGCCCGTCAAAGCCGATGAGATTGAGGCGCTGATGCGCGGCTGAGCTTTGCACACAGACTGGGCGCTGCTGATGTGATCGCGGGACATTGCCAGTGGAAAAGTAAAAATTCTCCGGACTTCGAATGCGCATTTCTACGCACGGCGCAGCACACCCCCAAGCCTACAATCCCACCCCCAGGCAGTCGAACTTTGCAGCGACGCCACCACTGGAGAACACGCATGAGCATCAGCCCTTCGGCCACCCAAGAAGCCCGTGAAGAACTGCGTCGCGCCGCACTGGAATACCACCAGTTCCCGACCCCTGGCAAAGTGGCCATTCATGCCACCAAACAGCTGGTCAACCAGCACGACCTGGCGCTGGCTTACTCGCCCGGCGTGGCCGCTCCCTGCGAAGAAATCGTCAAAGACCCGAATGCCGCCTTCAAGTACACCAGCCGGGGCAACCTGGTGGCCGTGATTTCCAACGGCACAGCGGTGCTGGGCTTGGGCGACATCGGTCCGCTGGCTTCCAAACCCGTGATGGAAGGCAAAGGCGTTTTGTTCAAGAAGTTTGCGGGCATTGACGTGTTCGACCTGGAAATCAATGAGCGCAACCTCGACAAGCTGGTGGACACCATCGCCTCGCTGGAGCCCACCTTTGGCGGCATCAACCTGGAAGACATCAAGGCGCCCGACTGCTTTTATGTCGAGCGCAAGCTGCGCGAGCGCATGAAAATCCCGGTCTTCCACGACGACCAGCACGGCACCGCCATCGTGGTGGGCGCGGCCATTTTGAACGGCCTCAAAGTGGTGGGCAAAGACCTGCAGAAAGTCAAAATTGTCACCTCGGGTGCAGGCGCTGCAGCCTTGGCCTGCCTGGGCCTGCTGGTCAAGCTCGGCGTGCCCCGCCACCATATTTTTGTCACCGACCTGGCCGGGGTGGTCTATGAGGGCCGCACCGAATTGATGGACGAGGACAAGATTCAGTTCGCCCAAAAAACACCGGCCCGCACCCTGTCAGAAGTGATCGAGGGCGCCGATGTGTTCCTGGGCCTGTCCGCCGGTGGCGTGCTCAAGCCCGAGATGGTCCAGAAAATGGCGGCCAAGCCGCTGATCCTGGCGCTGGCCAATCCCACGCCGGAAATCCTCCCTGAAGAGGTCAAAAAGGTTCGCGACGATGCCATCATGGCCACGGGTCGCACCGACTACCCCAACCAGGTGAACAACGTTCTGTGCTTCCCCTATATTTTTCGCGGCGCCCTGGATGCTGGCGCGTCCACCATCACCGTCGAGATGGAAATCGCTGCGGTGTACGCCATTGCCGAACTGGCACAGGCGGAACAAAGCGAGGTGGTCGCGGCGGCCTACTCGGGCGAGAGCCTGGCCTTTGGCCCGGAGTACCTGATTCCCAAGCCTTTTGATCCGCGTTTGATGATCAAAATTGCGCCCGCTGTGGCGCAAGCGGCCGCAGACAGCGGCGTGGCCTTGCGCCCGATCCAGAACATGGACGCCTACCGCGAGCGCCTGCAAAGCTTTGTGTACGCCTCCGGCTCCACCATGAAGCCGATCTACGCTGCCGCCAAGCGCGCCAGCAAAAAACGGGTGGCCTATGCCGAAGGGGAAGAAGAGCGCGTGCTGCGTGCGGTCCAAATTGTGGTGGACGAAAACCTGGCGCGCCCCACCCTGATCGGTCGCCCTGGCGTGATCGCCCAGCGGGTTCAAAAGTTCGGCCTGCGCCTGCGCGAAGGCGTGGATTACCAGGTGGTCAACGTCGAGAACGACCACCGCTACCGCGATTTCTGGCAGACCTACCACCAGCTGACCGAGCGCAAGGGGGTGACCGAGCAATTGGCCAAGATCGACATGCGCCGCCGCCTGTCCCTGATTGGCACCATGATGCTGCACAAAGGCGAAGTGGACGGCATGATCTGCGGCACCTGGAGCACGCCGGACGTGCACCTGAACTACATCCATCAGGTCATTGGGCACCGACCCGGTGTCAGCACTTACGCCTGCATGAACGGCCTGCTGTTGCCCGACCGCCAGATCTTCCTGGTGGACACCCACATCAACTACGACCCGAGCGCCGAACAATTGGCGGAAATCACCGTCATGGCTGCCGAAGAAATGATGCGTTTTGGCATCCACCCCAAAGCCGCACTGCTGTCTCACTCCAACTTTGGCAGCAGCAACCAAGCCTCCGCCGTCAAGATGCGCCAAACCCTGGCCCTGGTTCAGCAACGCGCCCCCTGGCTGGAAATCGATGGGGAAATGCACGGCGATGTGGCCCTCGATGGTGCAGCGCGTCATGCCATGATGCCACGCAGCACCCTGTCTGGCAGTGCGAACCTTTTGGTGCTCCCCAACCTGGATGCCGCCAATATTTCCTACAATTTGCTTAAAACAGCCGCTGGCGGCAACATTGCCATTGGGCCAGTCCTGCTGGGCGCGGCCAAGCCTGTGCATATTTTGACCGCCAGCACCACGGTGCGCCGCATCGTGAACATGACAGCCCTGACTGTGGCCGACGCCAGCGCGACCAGATAAGGCTTTTTTAGAGAGCGGGCAATCACTTAATTTTTGATTTCCCGACAAATCCATGCTCAATGATTGGGCATGGACTTGCGTTTTTGTGGCTTTTGCTTCACACTAGAGGCTTGAAATCTCGGGTTAACCCGAGGCGCTCTCAAGAATGCTGCACAGCAACATTGCTTTTCAGAGCATGAAATTTGTCAGGCCCTCGTCTTTTTATCAAGGAAAGCCACGGAGATGGATACGCCGCTTCGTACAGTGAAAACCAACATCGTCCAGTCGATTCGCGCCTTCCGGGTGCCGGATCTGCAGGAGTCCGCCCAGGCCTTGGGACACCACTTTTTGTACGCCAATTTGGCCCAGGCGCAAAGCAAGCAAGATGTGCTGGACCTCATTGCCCAGCAATTCACCTTCCCGACGCAAGCCAGCAAGAACTTTGACTCGCTGTACGATGGCATGACCGACCCGCTGCACAAGTCGGGCCCGCAGCCTGGTTTCATCCTGGTGCTGGAACACATTCCGGCCCACGCCAAATTTGACAAAGAAGCCCGTGAGCAGCTGCTCGACGTGTTCCGCGAAGCCGCAGATTACTGGTCTGACCGCAAGGTGCCGTTCCGCTGCTTCTATTCTTTCTCGGTGGCCCGCGCGCCCTCGGCGGTGGTGGAAGGCTTGACCGAAAGCCCCGAAGCACAACAAGGCATCGACCTGGCCGAGCCCGGCGAGAAAATGCCCACCGACAAATTGGTGGACATTTCGCCTTTGGCGTTGCGCATGAGCAGCCCCTTCAACGCAGGCTACTGGCTGGCCGCGGCCTGATCAAGCCGCGTTGCCTTAGGCGTCAAAAGGTGGGCGGCTCCTGCTGGTCCACCGCTTGCGCCAAAGCGACGTAAGCGGCCACCGGCACTTCTTCGGCCCGACGCTGGACATCAAAAGCTCCTGTCCAGCCGCGCGCCTCCAGCCACCGGCCCAAAGTGTGCCGCAACAGCTTGCGGCGCTGACTGAACGCCACCTGCACCAACTCTGACAACAAGGCCTGCGAAACGGGTGCGGCGTCTGGCCGTGGCACCATTCGCACGACAGCGCTGTCCACCCGCGGCGGCGGGTCAAAAGCGTCTGGCGGGACAAACAGGGTCATTTCCATGGCGTAGCGCCACTGCAACATCACGCTCAAACGCCCATAGGCTGCAGTGGCTGGCGCAGCCACCATGCGGTCCACCACCTCTTTTTGCAACATGAAGTTCTGATCGGCAATGGCCGACACATGGTCCAACAAGTGAAAAAGAATCGGGGTGGAGATGTTGTAAGGCAGATTGCCAACGACGCGCAGGGCCGCAACCCCGCTCTGCGCAGCCAAGGCGGTGAAATCCACCTTCAACACATCCGACTCGACCACCCGAAGCTGCGGGTGACTGCGCAGGCGTTGCGCCAAGTCGCGGTCCAACTCGATGACCGTCAATTGCCCGAGGCGCTCCACCAAGGGTTGGGTCAAGGCGGCCAACCCGGGGCCAATTTCCACCACGGCCTGCCCAGGCAAAGGCGCAATGCTGTCCACAATGCCATCGATGATGGCGGTGTCGGTCAGAAAATGCTGGCCAAATCGCTTGCGTGCAATGTGTTTCAAATAATTTCCTGTCTCAGCTCACTGCGGCGACTCGCGGTACTCGATGTACGCCCGACCCCGAATTTCCTGAGCCCAGGTTTCATAAGTTTCTTCGTATTTGCGCTCTTTCAGCGCATTGCGCGCATACTCACGCTCTTCACGCGCGGTCAACGCGTTGTTGCGCCGTGCCATCACTTGAATCAGGTGCACGCCAAAACGGGATACCAACGGGTCGGATACCTCACCGATGGCCAAGCGGTTCATCACCTCCTCAAACTCTGGCACAAACATGCCCGTGCTGGCCCAGCCCAATTCACCCCCTTGGGCCGCGCTGGCGTCCTGGGAAAACTCCTTGGCCAGGTCGGCAAAGTTGGCTTGCCCTTGGTCCACGCGGCGTTTCATCTGGGCGAGTTGCGCGCGCGCTGCCGTCTGGCTCAATTGGCCACCAGGCCGCAAGAGAATGTGGCGTGCCTGGGTTTGGGCAATGGTCAAAGCGGTTGCTGCTGTGGTTTTCTCAATGACTTTTATAAGGTGGAAACCGGCACCCGATCGAATTGGGCCGGCAAACTCTCCCACCGCCAAATTTTGAGTCGCGTCGACAAACAATGCGGGATAACGGTCTACCGGTCGCAGACCCATGTGGCCGGCGTTCACGCGATCTTGCGCGTCCGAATGGTCTTGCGCCAGGCGGGCAAAGTCGGCCCCTTCGCGAAGCTGCTTCAGTAGAGATTGTGCTTTGGCAAGCAACTTTTGCTCTTGCTCAGGGCTTGCATTCTCGGGAACGGCCACAAGCAATTGCGCCAAATGCAACTGCTGCGTTTTCAATTGGCTTTTTTGTTGCGCTAGAAACTGGTCGATTTCTTGGTCAGACACCTTGATTCGGGCTGGCACTTCGCGCTCGCGCAAGCGCTGCAAAATTTGCTGTTGCCGCAAATTTTGGCGGTATTGAGCCAATGTCATGCCTTCCCGCTGAATTTGCAAACGCAACTCGCTCAAGGTGAGTTGGTTTCGCTCTGCGACCGCGCGCTCAAGCTGGTCCAACTCCTCGTCGGCGATTTTCAAGCCACTTTGTTGCGCCCACTGCAATTGGGTACGCTCGTATATCAGCTGCTCCAATGCCTCGCCCAGCAGCTGCTGCCGCCCAGGCCGGGCGCGTCCCTGTTGCTCGGCCAGCGCAAGCAAGCGGCTGGCTTGTGCCGCCACTTCCTGGTTGGTCACTGGCTCGCTGTCCACGATGGCCACGATGAAGTCCGACGTTGCGGAGACGGCACGTGCCACAGGGGCAGGGGGCACGGCGCGCAAACCGCTGCCACCCAAACCTTGCGGGGAGCGCAAACCTTGGGCTTGTGAGCCACTGGCCATGGCCAGCCCGCACAGGCAAAGCAACACATACAGAGAATGACTTTTCTTCATGCAGTTCAATCGTAGACGCCAAAACGGCTGGGAGGCGCAATTTGGTCACGCAAATACTGGTACCGAGGAATATTTTCTTTCAAGTGCCGCAATGGGTTGGAGCCGACACGCGTGAAGCCAACAAACTCCAGTTGGAACATGATGCGTTGGTTGGCTTGGTTAGACGCCACTTGCAAACGCTCAAACACCACGCGACTGAGCCAACACCCTGCATCGTACTCGAGGCCTACGATGGCATCGACCATTTTGCGTTCCTGCAAGTTGTAATTCAACCGGCCCACGGCGTACCACCTGTCTTCGCCCAAGCCCCTGCCTGCACCCAGCTCTTGTCCTTTGTCACCCCATAAGTCGTTCAATGGCCACTGCCATGCCGTGTCCAGCACTTCGCTGTTGACGTCGCGTTGAAATCGGTAGGCCGTGCTGAACAAGCGGTAGTGGGTCGGGTTGTAACGAACCCCTGCAACCGAACGCATGGATTGTTCGGTCTTGGGGTTGTACTGCACCGTAGAGTCCAACATCCAGGCGGGGTTAAGGCTCACGGTGGCGCCCACCAAGACATCGCTGACGCGCTCAGAAATCGGCCCCACCTCGGTGGGCAACACCGTTCGCTGGTCTTTCATGCGAAGCCTTTGTGCAATGCCAAAGCGCGCGCCTTCCACACCGGTCTCAGGATGAATCAGGCGCGAGGTCATCCCCAAGGTCAGCAGTTGGTTGTCCGCAATGCGGTCTTGCCCCGAAAAAGGGTTTTCGGTGAAGACCGTGGCAAAGTTGAAGTCGTTTCGCCCCGTGTCGTAAATCGGCAAGTTGCTTTGGTCACGGTAGGGCGTGGAGACGAAAAAGGCCCGCGGCTCCAGGGTTTGCGTCCAAGACGCGCCACGGAACAGCGCGGCGCGCTCAAACATGGTTGAGGCATCGAGGCTGAAAGTGGGCACGGTCACTGTGGCACTGCGGCTGCCTTGGCTGACCAAAGGGGTGTCAAACTGGTAGGCCCGCGTGTGCAAGGACACCTTGGGGGTCACCGTTCCATAAGGGAGCTGGAAGGGATGCGCCAAACGTGTCACCGCAAAGGCCCGGTCGGCATTGGGCTGCAAGCACTCTCTGGACAAGCTGGTCATGTTGCTGCAGACCAAAGCCCGGTCAGCCTCGAAACGCGTGTAATCCGCCTCCAGCGAAAAATCCAGCAACGGTGAGGCCGCACGGTAGCGAGAGACCAGTTGTGGCATGCGGTCGTAAGGCGGGATGATGGGTGACGAGACGTCTTGCAAGGTCTGCCACTTGACGGCACGAACCGTGGTGCTGACGCTCCCATTCAGCCAGGTCATCATCACATCGGAGGGCAACAGGCGCTGGGTGAGGCTGCCTGAGGAGCGGGGAAAGTCACGCCAATAGTTGTCGTCACTCACACGGTTGAGGTTCAGGTTCACGCCCAACTTTCCCTCGCCCCACTGGGTCCAACCCTGGTGGGTTTGGGCATAGCCCCAGCGGTTGCGATCGCGCATCGGGTCGTTCATCATGTAATCCATGCGAATTTGGCCGCGGTAGTCGGGCGCCGCGCTTTCGAGGTAGCGAAACTCGCCGCCCAAATTCAACCCACGCTTGGACCAGAGGGTGGTCTGGAAGGTGGCATCCCGGTTGGGCGCAATGTTCCAGTAGTACGGTTGCGAATACTCCACGCCGCTGAGGTTGTCCAAGCCCAAAACCGGCGGCAACAACCCTGACTTGCGCTCAGCGCTGAGGGGAAAACTCAAGGAAGGAATCGGCAGGATAGGAATGTCTTTCAGGCGCAGCGAGGCGCCCTCTGCCTGGCCCACATTGGTCTCGCTGTTGATGTCCATGCGACTGGCCTTGAGCACCCAATCGGGCATCCAGCTCGGCCCCGGTTTTCTTTGGCAGGTGGTGAAGGTGGCATCGTGCACGATGGCACGCTTGTCATCCAAGAACTCAATTTTCGACGCTTGGCCGTAGGCCTGGTTTTTCAGGAAGCGGTACGTTGGCTGGGTAAAAAAGCCTTCAAACGTGTTGACCTTCAAATCCAGCTCGGGGCCTTGGTACACCGTGCCTGCGCGGTTGATGGACACCTGGCCTTGCGCCTTCAAATGGTCGCGCGACTGCGAATAGTCCACCCGGTCGGCGCGCAAAACGGTGTCGCCCCGACGAAACACCACCGAGCCTTCCAGCAACACATCTTGATCGGGCTCGCCCACCAGGCGGTCTGCCTGAATGAAAGAGGGCAATTTGGCCCGCACGTCCTGAGGTATTTTTTCCTGCAACAAACTGCTGGGCTTCAACACCATGGCGGGCGGCGCGCCCGTTCCCTGCAATGGCTGCGCCAAAGCCGCCAGGGCCGGGCAAAACATCAGGATGAGCAGTCGTTTCAAAAGCAGCGGTCAGTCAGAATGAGACAAGTGGTGGGCGCCAGCGGATGGCGTCCCGCACTTTGTAGAATTTGAATTATCCATGACCCTCACCACGACGCCCACACCCATGCCCCTCAGCCCCACATGGGATGACCCCCTGCGCCAACAAGCTTTCACGCAATGGCTTCAAGCCTTGGCACCTGGCCAGGGCCTCCAAACCCACAGCGTGCGCGTGGCCTCTGCCGATGCCAGCTTTCGGCGTTACTTTCGCGTCGACAGCACGCAAGGCACCCGCATCATCATGGATGCCCCGCCCGCCAAGGAAAATTCGCGCCCTTTCGTTCAGATTGCCGCCCTGATGCTGGAAGCCGGCTTGTTGGCCCCGCGTGTGCTCGACTGGAACGAAGCCGAAGGCTTCATGTTGTTGGACGACCTGGGCTCTGCCACCATGATGGAGGCCATCGACCCCAAGCAGCCTCAGGCCAACTTGCCTCTCTACCAACGCGCCACAGACGCCTTGCTGTCTTGGCAACAAGCCAGCCGGCCTGGCGTCTTGCCGCCCTACGATCAGGCCTTGCTGGCACGCGAGTTGTCCCTTTTTCCCGACTGGTACCTGGCGCAGCACAAGCGCTTGCAGTTGTCGGATGAACAAAAGACGGTGCTCAGCACCACCTTTGAAACCATCATTCAACGCAACCTGGCAGCCCCTAGGGTGTATGTGCACCGGGACTTCATGCCACGCAATTTGATGATGCCGCACGATGCCAACGAGCCCCGCCTGGGCGTGCTGGATTTTCAAGACGCGGTGTACGGGCCGGTGACCTACGACATCGCCAGCCTGATGCGCGATGCCTTCTTGAGTTGGGACGAAGAATTTGTGCTGGATGTGACCATTCGCTACTGGGAAAAAGCCCGCAAGCTGGGCCTGCTGGACCACGATGGCTGGGCCAACGACTTTGGCGAATTCTGGCGCGCCGTCGAGTGGATGGGCTTGCAGCGCCACCTGAAAGTGGCCGGCATCTTCGCGCGCCTGACCTTGCGCGACGGCAAGCCCAAATACCTGGCGGACGCGCCTCGGTTCATTCATTACATTCGCGCCACGGCCAGTCGCTACCGTGAGCTCAAGCCCTTGCTGCGCTTGATCGACGATGTCGAGGGCACCACGCCCGCCAGCAGTTACGCTTTTGGCCGCGTCTGATGCCGCGTTTTTTCTGCGATCTGCCCCTGGTCCCCGGCGAGGCCTTGGCCTTGCCTGCGGCCGCAGCCCGCCATGTTCAGGTGCTGCGCCTGCAGCCCGGCCAAGCGGTCACCTTGTTCAATGGCCTGGGCGGTGAGTACCTGGCCGAGGTCACCCACATGGGGCGCAGCGATGTGCAGGTGCGCGTGCTCAGCCATGCCGCACTGGAACATGAAAATTGGCGGGCCGTCCATCTCGCCATCGGCATGCCTGCCAATGAGCGCATGGACTGGCTGGTGGAAAAAGCCACCGAACTCGGCGTCACCCGCCTGACCCCCCTGATGACCGAGCGCAGCGTGCTGCGCCTGCAAGGTGAGCGTGCCGAGAAAAAACGCGCTCATTGGCAGTCGGTGGCCGCGGCGGCCTGCGAACAATGCGGGCGCAACCGCTTGCCCGAAATCGACCTGCCACAAAGCCTAACGGAGTGGCTGTCCCACTTTCGTGCCGCTGAAGGCACCCTGACGCGGGTGCTGTCCCTGTCGGCGGGCAGCCAGCCCTTGCGCAGCACCGTGGCGGATGCCAGTGCCCCCGTGCTGCTGGTCAGTGGTCCGGAAGGCGGTCTGTCCGCCACCGAAGAAGCCTTGCTGCGCCAACACCACTTCGCCCCGGTCACGCTGGGCCCCCGCGTTTTGCGTGCCGAAACAGCCGCCTTGGCCGCTTTGGCCGCCCTGACCCTCTAAGACAGCGCGCCGACAGACTGTCCCCGGTATCACAGGGCGGGGGGGCCAAATCGTCTATAAAAGCAGACATGAACCGAAACCTGCTGCTGCTGGCCTTGGCCCAAGGTCTGTTCCTCACGAACAACGTGACCTTCATCGCCATCAACGGGTTGGTCGGGCTCAGCCTCGCGCCCCTGGGATGGATGGCAACCTTGCCGGTCATGGGTTACGTGGTCGGCGGCGCGCTCAGCACCGGCTTGGTGGCGCGCACCCAGCATCGCTTTGGCCGCAAAATTTCCTTTCAATTGGGGCTGTTGGTCGCGCTCTTTTCGGCCGGCTTGGGTGCTTGGGCTGTCAGTCACCATCAGTTTTGGTGGCTGGTGTGCGCCACGGTGGTGGCGGGCTATTACAGTGCCAATGCACAGTTGTACCGCTTTGCGGCCGCTGAACTGTGCCAGCCCAGTTTTCGCGAAAAGGCCGTGTCTTGGGTCATGGCTGGTGGCTTGATCGGCGCGGTGATTGGCCCCAACCTGGCCATGTTCACCAAGGACATAACGTCTGTGCCCTTCACCGGGCCCTACCTGGCGCTGGCAGGCATCGCCTTGCTGTCGATGACCGTGATCTCGCAAATTCAGTTTCCGCCCTTGCCCCCGAAAAACCAACAAGCCGGGCCGGGCCGCCCCCTGAGCGAGATCATGCGCCAGCCGGTGTTTGTGGTGTCGGCCATGGCCGCGGCCCTGGGCTATGGCGTGATGAATTTGCTGATGGCCGCCACGCCCCTGGCCATGCAAACCTGCGGCCTGTCTTTTGAAAACACCGCCCTGGTGCTGCAGTGGCATGTGATTGGCATGTTCGCGCCTGGCTTTTTCACCGGCCACCTGATCCAGCGCTTTGGCGTGCTGCGCATCATGGGTGTGGGCGTGCTTTTGAATGCCGTGTGCATTGGCGTGGCGTTGTCCGGGGTGGCGCTGCATGATTTCTTGATTTCCATGCTGGTGCTGGGCATTGGCTGGAACTTCGTGTTCACCGGCAGCACCACGCTGTCTTTGCAGGCCTACACGCCGCAAGAAAAAGACCGCGCACAAGGCGCCATCAATTTCTGCGTGTTTGGCACCATGGCCTTCACCTCGTTTGCCTCCGGCGCCTTGGTCACCACCCAAGGCTGGGCCCTGCTGAATGTGGGCTCTCTGGTGCCGGTGCTGATCACGGGCGCAGCCTTGCTATGGCTCAGGGCCAACCCCCAAAGCGGTCGCGCCGCGACTTGAGGCCTCTTGCTCAAAAGCGCTGGGTCAACCAGGGGATGAGCACGTCAAACACTTGCTCAGCCTCTGGGTCATTGAAAATCTCGTGGTACATGGCCTCAAACGCCTGGGCCTGCACCCAGGCCGCCGGGGCCTGCGCAGCAAACCGGGCGCTGCCTTGGGGGTCGACCAAGCGGTCCGTGCCGGCATACAGCAACAAACTGGGGGTTGACCAGGCCGGTGCGTCGGCCACGGTCTTGGCGCCCTCGGCCAAGATCCATTGCGCCAAGCCGGCCGCTATTTTTCGGTGCACCAAAGGGTCTTGCAAATAGGCTTGCACCACCTGCGGTGAGCGGGCCACCCATTGGGCGTCCAGACCATTGTCGACACAAAGGTGCGGGAACCACCGCGGCAAAGTCGCCAACAGGAATTTCTGCACGGCGTTGGTGGACGCCGCCAACGCGGGCGAAGACATCACCAACGCGTCGACCGGTCGGATCTTTTCGGCCACGGCACGGGCCACCACCAGCCCGCCCATGCTGTGCCCCAGCAAAATCAAGGGGTGTGCCGCACGCCCCGGCAAGCGACGCGTTGCATCGATCACCTGCCCCAGGTCTTGAAGCAAACGATCGCGTTCTGGCAAATCGCCCCGGCGCCCGCCAGACAGGCCATGGCCGACATGGTCGTAGCCTCGCACCGCAAAGCCCGCTTGCAACAAACGCTGGGCAACGCCGTCATAGCGCCCGATGTGCTCGCCCAAGCCGTGCACCAGCAAGACTGTGGCACGGACGTCAGCCTCTACCGGCGAAGGCCAATCCAGCAGCGACAGCGCGTAGCCGTCGCGTGGCAATTCAGAGCGGACACCAGCCTGCATGCGAGCTCAGCCCTCAAGGCATTTGCGCAATGACCTGCGCCACCGCCGCAGTCAAGCGCTTGGCATAGGGCACATGCAAAAACTCGTTCGGGCCATGGGCATTGGACTTGGGACCGAGCACGCCGCAGACCATCATTTGCGCGCGCGGAAAACCTTGGCTGAGCATGCTCATCAAAGGAATGGTGCCGCCTTGTCCGATGTAGCCCACAGGGGCGCCAAAGTGCGCCTGGCTGGCCTGGTTCAAAGCCTGTTCAAACCAGGGGGTGGCGCTGGGTGCGTTCCACCCATTGGCCGAACCTTCGGCCTCGAAGGTAACTTTGGCCTGGTAAGGCGCGTTGTCTTCCAGCAGCGTCTTCAATTGCTGGACGGCCTGGGCTGCGTCCACCAGGGGGGGCAAGCGCAAGCTCAGTTTGAACGCGGTGTAAGGCCGCAGCACATTGCCCGCATCTTTCAAGGCCGGAAAGCCTTCGGCACCCGTCACGCTCAGGGTGGGCACCCAGGTGCGCTGCAGCAAAGCTTGCACCGGATCGGTGGTCATGGGCAAGGCCACCAGGGTGGCGCCACCGCAATCGTGGTGCGCCCACGGAAAGCGCTTGTACAGCGCGTCCCCCAAAATGGCCGCCGTCGCATGGGCCTGCGCCAAACGGTCGGGCGGCACTTGGCAATGAAAGCTCTGTGGCAACAAGCGGCCACTGGCGCTGTCTTCCAAGCGGTCCAGCACTTGGCGCATGATGCGAAAGCTCGACGGCACCACCCCCGAGGCATCGCCGGAGTGAATGCCTTCGGTCAGGATTTCCACTTTCAACACACCGCTGGCCATGCCGCGCAAACTGGTGGTGAGCCAGAGTTGGTCGTAATTGCCGGCGCCACTGTCCAGGCAAATCACCAAGCCCACATCACCCAAACGCTCGCGCAACGCGTCGACATAGGGCAACAAATCGTAGGAGCCACTTTCCTCGCAGGTTTCGATCAAGCCCACCACGCGCGGGTGCGGCACGTTCTGGCTTTTCAAAGCCTTGAGGGCAGCGATGCTCGCATACACCGCGTAGCCATCGTCGGCGCCGCCGCGGCCATACAGCAGGCCGTCGTCGTACTTGGGGGTCCATGGGCCCAGGTCGGAGCGCCAGCCATTGAACTCGGGCTGCTTGTCCAGGTGACCGTACATCAGCACCGTTTGCGATGACTCTGCCAGCGCGCGCGTGGCGGGCACTTCGAACCACAGGATGGGCGTTCGGCCCGGCAAGCGCACGATCTCCAGCGTGAGGCCTTCGACCTTTTGCGCGCGCACCCAATCGGCGGCACGCTGCACCACGGTTTCCAGATGGCCATGGGCTTGCCATTGCGCGTCAAAGGCGGGCGACTTGGCGGGAATGGCAATGTAGTCGCTGAGTTGCCGCACGATGTCCGAATCCCAGGCTTGGGTGACCTCGCGCAAGACCTGCTCAGCATTCAGTCCGGGGACACGTGCGTTCATGGCGTTCTCCTTCAGCGGTTCATGGCGCGAAACCAGCCCAGCCCGGCCGAGGTCCCGCCCGGCTGGCCGCCGGCTTTCGGGCGGTATTCACAACCGATCCAACCGTCCCAGCCACACTGGGCGCTGACCTCGTCAATCACCTCAAAGAGGGAGGGGTGATGCAATTCGCCCAGGTCGGGCTCATGGCGCTGGGGCACGCCGGCAATTTGAAAATGGCCGACACGCCCGGTGGGCAGGTAAGCGCGGATCTTGCTGGCCACGTCGCCCTCGACAATTTGGCAGTGGTACAGGTCCATCTGCACCTTCAGGTTGGCGCAACCGGTTTCCAACACAATGGCATGCGCCTGGTCTTGGCGATTGAGGAAGAAGTGCGGAATGTCGCGTGCATTGATGGGCTCGATCAGCACATCGCGGCCCGCCTTGGCCGCTTGCTCGGCCGCCCACCGCAGGTTGGACAGGTAGGTGTCGCGCAATGCGCCGGGCGTGCTGGCATAGGCGGCGCTGGTGGCCAGCGCCACGGGTTCGGCCTGCGGCAAGCGCAGGGCCTCGGGCACCAGGCCGGCCATCACATGCACCCGTGGGCACTGCAGCACCTGGGCGTATTCCAAGGCCAGCAAAAAGCCTTCACGAAACTCTGCTTCGCGCCCCGGGGTGCTGGCCGTGCCGCGCGTGCCGGCCTCCCAAGCCTTGTCGATGCTGGCGCGGTCTGTGCCGCCCGGGGGCGCATTGAAGAGCACTTGTTGCAGGCCATGGGCATGCAGGCGCGACGCTAACTCTTGCGGCGTCCAAGCGTAAGGAAACAAATACTCGACGGCCGTGAAGCCATCCCGGGCCGCGGCTTCAAAGCGGTCCAGAAAGGGCAACTCGGTGTACATCATCGATAAATTGGCAGCGAAGCGAGGCATGGTGTTCGGTTCCGGTCGGTTGTGTTCAAAAGCTCACCAACGTGCGCCAAAGCTTTGGCGCAAATCGTCAATCTGTGCGTCGGTCAAGGGGGGCGCTGGCGAGAGTTGCCACAGGCGCGCGGTCTCTTCCAGTTCTTCCAGCGTGGCCATCGCTTGCGCGGGGTTTTCATGCCAGACGTTGGGGCCCAGGCGCGTGAGCATGACCGCGCGAAGGCCCAGCCCCTGCTGGCCATAGCGCGTGATGGTCTGCGCCACTTGCGCGGCCGCCTCGGGCGAGCCCGGGCGGTGGTAATCGATGCAGGGCACATGGCCCACTTTCATCACGAAATAGGGCGTGAGCGCCGGCAACAGCTCCGGCCCCAGCGGGCCTGGGTGGCTGGGGGGGCGCAAACTGAGCGCCACGCAATGGGTACTGTGGGTGTGAATGACGCAAGCGGTCTGGGGATCAAAGGCACAGGCCGCCGCATAAATTTGCCGGTGCAGCACCAGGGTTTTACTGGCGCGGGCACCGCTCAGTTGTTGGCCGTTGGCATCCAGATGTGCCAGTTGGGCCGGGTCCAGAAACCCCAGACAAGCATCGGTGGGCGTGATCAAAAAACCGTCGGCCAAGCGCACGCTGATGTTGCCGGCGCTGGCGTGCACATAACCACGCGCAAACAGGCTGGCTCCCACCCGGCACATTTCTTCGCGCAAGCGATGTTCTTGCGTGTGAAGGTTCAGCTGGCTCATGCAGCCGCCTTGAGCTGCGCGAGTGATTTGTGGAAAAAATCGGGGGTCCCGAAATTGCCCGACTTCAAGGCCACATGCACGCCTTGGCCTGGCGCCAGGACGGTCGGCGCATGGCACCAGGGCACGCCCGGGTCAATTTGCGGGCCAATTTGCAATTGCTCAATGGCCAAGGCCTGCACACAGGCCCCGGAGGTTTCACCGCCCGCCACCACCAGTTGACGCACGCCCAGTTGCACCAGGCCGCGCGCAATCTGGGCCAGGGCTTGCTCCACGCGATGCCCGGCCACGTCCGCACCCATTTGCAATTGAATCGCCTGCACGGCGCTGGGCTCGGAGGTCGAGTAGACCAGGACCGGGCCTTGCGCCAATTGGGGCGCCGCCCATGCCAGAGCCTCCTGCACACAGTCAGCCAAGGCTTGGTCATCGGTCAGGCGCAAGGGGTCCAGCGCCCAGGCAGGTGCGCCACGTTGCTTGAAGTCAGCGACCTGGCCTTGCGTGGCCTGCGAACAGCTGCCCGACACAATGGCCTGCAAGCCTTGTGCCGCCGGCAAGCGGCTGGTGGTGGGCGAGGGCTTCAAGCCCCAATTGGCGGGCAAGCCGATGGCCACACCCGAACCGGCCGTCACCAAGGGCAAATCTTTGAGCGCAGGCCCCAGGCGCATGAGGTCGTCGTTGGAGACCGCATCCACCACGGCCAGACGCACGCCTTCTGCCCGCAAGGCCTGAATGCGCGCGCGGATGGCCTCTGCCCCCTGAGCCACAGTCTTGTGGTCGATCAAGCCCACGCGCTGTTGGCACTGCGCCTGCAACACGCGCACCAGGTTCGCATCGTTCATCGGTGTGAGCGGATGGTCCTTCATGCCGCTCTCGCTCAGCAAGCCATCGCCCACAAACAAATAGCCCTTGAACACCGTGCGCTGGTTGTCGGGGAAGGCCGGCGTGGCAATGGTGAAGTCGGTGCCCAAGGCGGCCATCAGTGCTTCACTGACAGGGCCGATGTTGCCGCGCACATCGCCGCGGTACCAGCTGTCAAAGGTTGAGCAGTATTTGAAGTAGACCTGCTGCACGCCCTGCGCTTTCAGCCAGGCCAGGGCTTGCAGCGACTGTGCCACCGCTTCTTCGGGCGGCAAGGTGCGCGACTTGAGCGCCACCACCACGGCATCGACGTCGGCTTGCAAGGCTTGCGCCGGCACGCCGATAGTTTGCACCACGCGCATGCCTGAGCGCACCAAGTTGTTGGCGAGGTCGGTGGCCCCGGTGAAATCGTCGGCAATACAGCCCAGCAAAAGACTCATGAGTTGATCAAGGTGGCAGGTTCATCGGCTTCCAGAACGCTCTGGGCCCAGGCCTTGAGGCGCTGGGTGTCGGCGCGCAAGATTTCTTGCTTGACCGCCAGGATCTGGGTCGGGTGCATGGAGAAGCTGCGCAGGCCCAGGCCCAGCAGCAAACGGGTCAGCGTGGGGTCGCCGGCCATTTCGCCGCAGACACTCACTCCTTTGCCTTGCGCCACAGACTCGCTGATGGTGTCAGCCACCAAGCGCAGCACCGCCGGGTGCAAGGGGTCGTACAAATGGGCCACCAACTCATCGGCGCGGTCGATGGCCAAGGTGTATTGAATCAGGTCATTGGTGCCAATCGAGAGGAAGTCAAAGTAGCGCAAGAAAATCTTGACGCTCAAAGCGGCGGCCGGCACTTCAATCATGGCGCCGATTTTCAGCGGGCCATAGACCAGGCCGCGGTTGTCGAGTTGCACCCGCGCATGGTCCAGCAACGCCAGCGTCTGTCGGATTTCGAGACCATGGGCCAGCATGGGAATCAGCAGGTGCACCTGGCCGTGGGCGGCGGCGCGCAAAATGGCGCGCAGCTGTGTCAAGAACATGGCCGGGTCGGCCAGGCTCCAGCGAATGGCGCGCAAGCCCAAGGCGGGGTTCAGGTGGGCCTCGTCCTTGGCCTGTCGGTCCAGCGGTTTGTCAGCACCGATGTCGACCGTGCGAATGGTGACCGGCAGGCCCTTCATGCCTTCGACGGCGCGGCGGTAGGCCTGGTACTGCTCTTCTTCATCGGGCAGTTGGCCCTCGCGGCCCATGAACAAAAACTCGCTGCGGAACAGGCCCACGCCCACCGCGCCCACCGCCAACGCTGCGGGCGAATCTTCGGGCATTTCAATGTTGGCCAGCAGCTCGACCTTTTGGCCGTCCAAGGTCATGGCCGGGGTGTGGCGCAAGCGGGACAAGCGCTCGCGCTCGACTTGCGCCTGGCGCTGCTTGAAACCGTACTCGGCCAGGATGATGGGCGAGGGGTCGACGATCATCACGCCGGCATCGCCATCGATGATGACCCAGTCGTCCTGCTTGACCAGGTGGCTGGCATTGCGCGCGCCCACCACGGCCGGAATATCGAGGCTGCGCGCGACGATGGCGGTGTGCGAGGTCTTGCCACCCACATCGGTGACAAAGCCGGCAAACACGCTTTGCTTGAATTGCAGCATGTCGGCCGGCGAGAGGTCGTGGGCCACCAGCACCAGGGGCACATCGAGGTGGTCGTCCAACAGCAAGTCTTGCTGTCGGGTGCTGCCGGGCCGCTTGACCGCGGGCTGTGTGGGCATGGCGCTGGGCAGGCCCTTCATGCTGCGCAACAGCCGCTCCACCACTTGCTCGAGGTCGCCCTTGCGCTCGCGCAGGTAGGGGTCTTCCATCTCGTCAAACTGGCGCGCCACGATTTCCAGCTGAGAGGTCAGCGCCCACTCGGCGTTGTACAGGCGGTCCTGGATCCAGTGCTTGACATCGTTGGCCAGCATTTCATCTTGTAACAGCATCAGGTGCACATCCAGCAAGGCGGCCAGCTCGGGCGGCGCATCTTTGGGCATGCTGTGGTGCAGCCGGCGAATTTCTTCAATCACCGCATCCCGCGCTTGGGCAATGCGGGCGATTTCTGCCGTGACTTGTTCCGGCTCGATGAAATAGTGCGCCACGTCCACGCGGCTGGAAGCCACCAGCACGGCACGCCCAATGGCGATGCCGCGCGCGACTGCCAGGCCGTGGATCGAGAAGGTCATGTCACTCGCCCTCGCCGAACTTGTCCTGAATCAGCGCCAGCAGCGCCTCCATGGCCGCCTGCTCTTGGTCGCCGGAGGTTTCTATTTCGACCTCACTGCCCAAACCGGCGGCCAGCATCATGACCCCCATGATGCTTTTGGCATTGACACGGCGCTCCCCTTTGGTGACCCACACCTCGCAAGGAAAGCTGCCCGCGAGCTTGGTGAGTTTGGCCGAGGCCCGGGCATGCAGGCCCAATTTATTGCTGATGGTCGTGCGTGTTTGGATCATTCTGACGTCGGGCTTGGTTTTGGGGGGCCGTGATGGCCACTTGCATGACGCCCTGGGCACCCCCGGCCAAAGCCCGGGTGACCAAAGCATCGAGAGATTCATGGCGGTAGCACACGGTGCGCAACAGCATGGGCAAATTGACCCCGGCCACCAGTTTGGCATTGACGCCATCCACCAGTTTTTGCGCGACGTTGGCGGGTGTCGCCCCAAAAACATCGGTCAACACCATGGTGCCCGCCTGGTTTCTTTGCGACAGGGCCAGGCGCGCGCTGGCCAGCGTTTCCTCGGGCGAAGCGTTGGGGGCCACATCGATGGCGATCACCTCTTCAGCGCATTCCGGATAGACATGCAAGGCGCATTGGCGCAAGGCATGGGCCAAAGGTGCGTGAGCGATCAAAAGGATGTTGTTGCTCATGGTGCATTCAGGTAGGGTTCGAATTATCCGCCCGAACGACACGGAAAAAAGCATAGGCTGCGATGGAACACATCAGAAACAGCCCCATGGCGGCCTGAAAAGCTTGGGGCGTGCTCACGCCAAGCAGCAAAAACCCGTCCACCAGCAAGCCAAAGCCCCATTGAACAGCAAAGACACCCGAAAAAATCACCAAGTTGAAGGCGGACAAGGCGCGCCCGGCCAAGGCCGGCGGGAAGGCCAAACCCACCGCAGGTTGGGCCAGGGACACCACCGAGTTGGTCATGCAAAACATTGCCCAGGCCAGCGTCCCGGTGCCAGGCCCCACCACGACCAGGACCGCTTGCACCAATAAATTGAGCGGGATGCCCCAAGTCATCAGCAGGTTGGCGTGCCAACCGCGCCGACTCAGCCAAGGGTTGAGCCAGCCCCAAGCCCAAAAGGTGAAGAGCATGGTCACATTGATCCAAAACAGGCCTGTGGCCGCCTCCAGGGGGCTGTAGCCGCTGACGCGAACCATCCAGGGCCCGGCCCACAGGGTCTGCATGGCCAGCAGGCCACCGTAGCTGAAAAAGCCCAAGGGCACCAGGCGGCGAAAGTAAGGATGGGCCCAGACGTCGCGGTAGCCCGCAAACCAGCCCGGTGCGGGCCCCGTGGACTGCGCCGGGGCGGCCACGACACGCCATGCCGGTACTTGCCAGAGGATCAAGGCAATGGCCAGCACATTCAACCCCGCCAAGCCCCAAAACATGGGACGCCAGCCCATCACCGGCAACAACCATTGCACCGGCAAGGTCGAGCACAACATGCCCATGGAGCCCGTCATCAGCATCCAGGAGTTGGCGCGCAACTGTGTGGCCGGGGCCAGCCAGCGTCGAAAGCCTGTGAGCGGCGCCATCAGGCAAGCGCTCACGCCAATGCCGGTCAGAATACGCGCGATCAGCAAATCGCTGAACTTCGTCGCCACCGCAAACGCCAGACTGCCCATCACCGCAAAAGTCAGAAAGCAGGCCACCACTTTTTTCGGCCCGTGTCGGTCCAGCCAATGGCCCAGCGGCAATTGCGTGGCCGCAAACCCGAGGAAATAGCCGCCCGCTAGCAAGCCCAGGTCGCGTGCCTGCAAATCGAATTCAGGAATCAGGGTGGGTGACAGCGTGGCCGTGATGGCCCGCACCATGGCCGACAAAAAATAGGCAAAGGCCAGGGCCAGAAAAACCAGCACCGCGGTTTTGCGCGACAAACCGGCGTCACTCATGGCATGCCGCCGGCGCGGCCATGGGCCAGCGCTTTGGTAGGAAGTTTGAACGGCATCACCATCGTCGGATTATCGTTGCGCGACAATGGCAACATGAACTCTTTAGATGGCATCCGCATCCTCGACCTGTCACGTGTGCTCGCTGGCCCCTGGTGTACCCAGAACCTGGCCGACCTGGGCGCCGACGTCCTGAAAATCGAGCGCCCCGGCACCGGGGACGACACCCGCACCTGGGGCCCCCCCTATTTGCGCGGTGGCGATGGCCAAGACTCGGCAGAAGCCGCCTACTACCTTGGCGCCAACCGCAACAAACGCTCCATCACCTGCGACATCGCCACCCCGCAAGGCCAGGACCTGATCCGTGAGCTGGTCAAGCACTGCGATGTGTTCATCGAAAACTTCAAAGTCGGTGACATGGCGCGCTACGGCCTGGACCACGCCACCCTTGCCAAGCTGAACCCCCGCCTGGTGTATTGCAGCATCACCGGCTTTGGTCAAACCGGGCCTTACCGCGAGCGCGCCGGGTACGACTACGCCATTCAGGGCATGGGTGGCCTGATGAGTGTCACCGGGGAGCGCGACGACCTGGGCGGCGGCCCGCAAAAAGTGGGCGTCGCCGTGGCCGACCTGTTCACCGGCATGTACGCCACCGTGGCCATCCTGGCCGCTTTGCGCCATGCAGAGCGCACCGGCGAAGGCCAGCACATCGACATGGCGCTGCTGGACACGCAGGTGGCCATGTTGGCCAACCTGGGCGCCAATTACCTGGTGGCGGGCAAACGCGACGGCAAGGTCCCCGGGCGCATGGGCAATGCCCATCAGAACGTGGTGCCCTACCAGGTGTTCGAAACCGCGCCCACCCCCGAAGGCCAAAAAGACTACATGATTCTGGCCGTGGGCAATGACAGCCAGTTCGCCAAATTCTGCGAGCTCGCCGGCCGGCCAGACTTGGCAGCCGATGCGCGCTTCACCAAAAACCAGGACCGCGTGCGCAACCGGGACATCTTGATTCCCCAACTGGAAGCGATCTTCCGCTCGCGCCCCAAGGCCGAATGGCTGGCCGGTCTGGAAAAGGCCAAGGTGCCCTGCGGCGCCATCAACAGCCTGGCCGAGGTGTTTGCCGATCCGCATGTGCAATCGCGTGGCATGGTCAGTGAATGGGAGCACCCCTTGGGCGTGTCATTCAACATCGTTGCCAGCCCCCTGAAGCTCAGCGCCACCCCGGTTCGGCAAGACCTGCCGCCGCCTTTGCTGGGCCAGCACACCGCGCAGGTGCTGCAAGAAGTGCTGGGCCTGGACGCCGCTGACATCCAGCGATTGCGCGACCAGCAAGTGATTTAAAGGAGTTTGTCCATGGCCAACTTTGTTCTGGTTCACGGCGCTTGGCATGGTGCCTGGTGCTGGCGTCACGTCACCGACGCCCTGATCCGTGCCGGTCACCGCGCCCACGCCGTCACGCTGACTGGCGTAGGCGAGCGCTCACATTTGCTGAGCCGTGACATCGGTTTGCAGACCCACATCCAAGACGTCCTGCAAGCCATCCAGACCGAAGAAATGGACGACATCGTGTTGGCCGTGCACTCCTATGCCGGCATGGTCGGCACCGGTGTGGCCGACCAGTTGGGACCCAGGATTCGTCACCTGGTGTACGTGGACGCGGTGGTTCCCAAGCCCGGCGAAGCCTGGAGTGCCACCCACTCCAAGGCCACGCGAGAAGGCCGACTGGCGGCCGCCCAGGCCTCCCCGACCTTCAGTTTCCCGGCACCCGGGCCGGATGTGTTCGGCCTGGAGGGCGAGCAAGCCAACTGGGTCAGAAGACGCCAAACCGCTCACCCTGCCCAGCCCTACATCGACCCATTGGATTTTTCCATTGACCGACTGGCGGCCATCCCGCGCACCTTCATCAGCTGCACCCAACCCACCCTGGCCACGATCGACGCCATCCGCCCGCGCGTGACCGACCCCAAGTTCTGGGACGGTCGATGGCTGCCCGGCTCGCGGGTGGTGGAAATGAAAACGGGCCACGACCCCATGGTCAGTGACCCGCAAGGACTTACGCAGATCTTGTTGGACTGCGCCGTCTAAAAAGCTTATTTGGCGCGGAAGGTGTCGTGGCAGCCTTTGCAGGTTGCAGCGGTGTTGCCGAAGGCGGTTTTCAAGTCATCGAGCTTGCCGGTTTTGGCGGCTGCGGCCAACTTGACGGACTCGGCTTGAAACTTGTCCACGGCCTCCTTGAACTTGGGCGCCTCTTTCCAGATTTCGGGATTGGCTTTGGTATCGCCTTTGTCCGTGCCTTCGCCAAAGGCCGCCCAGGGCAAGTGGCCCAGCGTCTCCACCAAGGCAGCATTGTCGGCTGCGGCCTTGGCATCAAACGGCGTGCGGCCTTGCGCCATGGCGCCCAAACGGCCAAAGTGCTGGCTCATGACAAACAAACTGTTCTTGCGGTACTTGATGGCGTCTTCTGGCTTGGCAAATTGGGCCGAAGCGGGAACAGCCACACCGGCGAGCAAAGCGCTCAGGGCAATCATGGCGATGGGTTTCATGGCAGTCCTTGTAATGATGAGAATATGATGGCAGTTTACGAGAATTGATGCCTGAGTGCTTTTGTCTGAGAATGACCTGTGAAGTTGAGATGATTCACCATGCCTGCAACCGACGCTGAAAGACCCACTGCGCCCAAGGTGCACACATACAGCGTGCGCATTTGGGACTTGCCTACCCGCCTCTTCCATTGGTTGCTGGCCGCCTTGGTGGTGGGGCTGGTGGTCTCGGGCAACATCGGCGGCAATGCCATGCCTGTGCACGCCTTGCTGGGTCAAGCTGTGCTGGCCTTGGTGCTGTTTCGCTTGGTGTGGGGCTTTGTTGGCGGTCACTGGTCGCGCTTCACCACCTTCTTGCCAACGCCGCATCGACTTCAAGCTTACTGGCAAAGCTTGCGGCGGCCTGCCTCTCACCAGCATGTGGGCCACAACCCGCTGGGCGCACTGTCCATCGTGGCCATGCTCTTGATCCTGCTGATGCAGGTGGGAAGCGGCATGATCAGTGACGACGAAATTGCCTTCACTGGCCCCTGGGCGGTGCTGGCGCCCAGCGCCTGGGTCAGCTGGGCCACGAGTTACCACAAGACCTGGGGCAAGACCTTGCTCTTGGGCTTGGTGGCCTTGCACCTGTTGGCGATTCTGTTCCATCGCCTGCGCCTTCGCCACAATTTGGTCCCTGCCATGCTGCATGGCAACCAAGAGGCCATGCCAGGAACACCGCCCACTCGCGACAACCTGGGACAGCGTTTGCTGGCCTTGGTCATCCTGCTTGGCTGTGGCGCGCTGGTCCGTTGGCTGGTGGCTTTTGGGAATTGAGCATGCCCTCTCCCCAGTTCTCACTGACAACGCCTGACTCCCCGGAAGAATTGCAGGCGACGGCGCAGATTTTTCGAGAGTACGCTGAAAGCCTGGGCATCGACCTGGCTTTTCAACAGTTTGAGCAAGAGTTGAGCACGCTGCCCGGCGATTACGCCGCACCCCGCGGCAGCTTGTTGCTGGCCTGGGTCGATGGCGAGCTGGCAGGCTGCTGTGCGCTGCGCCCCTTGGACAATGTGGACATGGCCAACGCGAGCGAAATGAAGCGCTTGTATGTGCGCCCGGCCTTTCGCCGTTTTGGTTTGGGGCGCTTGTTGGCCGAGGCCATTTTGGATGCGGCACGCCGCCAAGGCTATGCCTGTGTCCTGCTGGACACCTTGGACGACATGGAGGCCGCGCGCAGCCTTTATGAAGACTTGGGGTTTGAGGAAGTGCCGCCCTACTACCATAGCCCGATCGCGGGCGCGCACTACCTCAAAGTGGCGCTTTGATCAGCCCTTGGCTTGGGCCAGCATCGTGTCAGCGTCGCTGACTTCGAATTTGCCCGGACCTTCCACGTTCAAGCTCACCACCTTGCCGTCTTTGACGAGCATGGAGTAGCGGTTGCTGCGCAGGCCCATGCCGCGTGCCGTCAGGTCCAGCGTCAAACCCACGGCCTTGGAAAAATCGGCGCTGCCGTCGCCCAGCATGCGCACTTTGCCATCGGTCTTCTGGTCGCGCGCCCAGGCGCCCATCACGAAGGCATCGTTGACGCTCACGCACCACACTTCGTCGACACCAGCGGCCTTTAACTCGGCGTGCTTGGCCACATAGCCGGGCACATGCTTGGCAGAGCAGGTCGGGGTGAAGGCACCGGGCAGCGCAAAAATGGCAATCGTCTTGCCGGCGGTGGCCTTGGCCACATCCACTGCATTGGGGCCAATGCTGCAACCATTGCCTTCCACTTCCGAATATTCCATCAGGGTGGCGCTGGGCAGGGTGTCTCCGACTTTGATCATGGGGTGCTCCTAAATGAGAGGGTACAAAAAGAAAAACGACTCACAATTGTGAGTCGTTTTCATAAGTTGTGCAGCGCGAGCGCTGAAGAACTTAAACCGCAGCAGCCTTTTCCACCAAGCGGGTAGCCACCCAGTTCTTGGTTTTGGAAATCGGCTTGCTCTCGGTGATTTCAATCACGTCGCCCAGGTGGTACTCACCCTTTTCGTCGTGCGCGTGGTACTTGCTCGACTTGGCGACGATCTTGCCGTAGAGCGCGTGCTTGACGCGACGCTCGACCAGCACGGTCACGGTCTTGGCGCGCTTGGCGCTCACCACCTTGCCAATCAAGGTGCGCTTGAGGGATTTTTTAGCTTCCGTCATGGTCACTCCTTACTTGGCGGCTTGCTTTTCAGCAAGAATGGTTTTCGCACGCGCGATGCTACGGCGGGTTTGACGCAGCTGGGACGTGTTGTTGAGTTGTTGCGTTGCCTTTTGCATGCGCAGGCCAAAGTGGGCTTTTTGCAGCTCTTTGACTTCGGCTTCCAGGCCAGCAACGTCTTTTTGGCGCAGTTCAGCAGTTTTCATTGATGTTCTCCTGAATTACTGGCCAAGCATGCGCGCCACGAAGGTGGTGCGCAGGGGCAGCTTGGCAGCTGCCAGACGGAAGGCTTCACGGGCCAGCTCTTCGGGCACCCCCACGATTTCGTAGAGGACCTTGCCAGGCTGGATCTCGGCCACGTAGTACTCGGGGTTTCCTTTGCCGTTACCCATACGCACCTCGGCGGGCTTGTTGGAGATCGGCTTGTCGGGGAACACGCGAATCCAGATGCGGCCGCCACGCTTGACGTGACGGGAGATCGCACGACGTGCGGCCTCGATCTGGCGGGCCGTCAGACGGCCGCGATCGGTGGACTTCAGACCGAAATCACCAAACGCCACCGAGTTGCCTCGGGTAGCGATGCCGGTGTTGCGGCCCTTTTGCTCTTTGCGGTATTTACGGCGTGCTGGTTGCAGCATGCTTATTCTCCTTGACCGTCCGTAGCCGTGCCAGTGGCTGCGGGCGCGGCAACCTTGCGGACGCGCTTGACGGTGGTTTTGGGAGCATCCGTGGCTTCAGCGGGCTTATCGCTGCCATCCACAGGTGCGGCATTGGAGCCGGCGGGGCGACGGGCGCCACCACGTGCCGGACGGTCGCCACCCGGGCGGCCATCGCGACGCGGGCCACGCGGACGACGCTCTTCTTCGGCGCGCGGCTCGACGGCTGCGGGCGCATCGTTGCGACCCAGCGTGTCACCCTTGTAAACCCAGACCTTGACGCCGATGACGCCATAGGTGGTCTTGGCTTCCGAGAAACCGTAGTCGATGTCGGCACGCAGGGTGTGAAGCGGCACGCGGCCTTCACGGTACCACTCGGTGCGGGCAATCTCGATGCCGTTGAGGCGACCCGACGACATGATCTTGATGCCTTGTGCGCCCAAGCGCATGGCGTTCTGCATGGCGCGCTTCATGGCGCGGCGGAACATGATGCGCTTTTCGAGCTGCTGGGTGATGCTGTCGGCAATCAGTTGGGCATCGATTTCGGGCTTGCGCACTTCTTCGATGTTGACGGCGACGGGCACGCCCAGGCGGGAGGCGAGTTCCTTCTTGAGGTTCTCGATGTCCTCGCCCTTCTTGCCGATCACCACGCCCGGACGTGCCGAGAAAATGGTGATGCGGGCGTTCTTGGCGGGGCGCTCGATGAGCACGCGCGAAACGGCGGCGTTCTTCAGCTTGCCCTTGAGGTAGTCGCGCACTTCGATGTCTTCGGCCAGCATGCCGGCGAAGTCACGGTTGCTGGCGTACCAACGGCTTGCCCAGTTGCGGCTGACCGACAGGCGGAAGCCGGTAGGATGGATTTTCTGTCCCATGTTCTTCCTTTGGCCTCAGTTGCCCACCGTCACGTACACATGGCACGTGGGCTTGCTGATACGGTTACCACGGCCTTTGGCGCGGGCGGTGAAGCGCTTGAGGGTTGCACCCTGCTCGACGTAGATGGTTTTCACCTTCAACTCGTCGATGTCGGCGCCGTCGTTGTGCTCGGCATTGGCGATGGCCGATTCGAGCACTTTCTTGACGATGCCAGCGGCTTTTTTCTGGGTGAAGTTCAGGATGTTGAGGGCCTGATCCACCTTTTTGCCACGGATGAGGTCGGCCACCAGACGGCCCTTGTCGACCGAGAGGCGAACGCCACGGAGGACTGCACGTGTTTCCATTGTGTGTCTCCTTATTTCTTCTGGACTTTTTTGTCCGCGGGGTGACCCTTGAAGGTGCGCGTCAGGGCGAATTCGCCCAGCTTGTGGCCCACCATCTGGTCGGTGACGTAAACCGGCACGTGCTGCTTGCCGTTGTGAACGGCGATGGTCAGACCGATGAACTCGGGCAGAACCATGGAGCGGCGCGACCAGGTTTTGATCGGCTTTTTGTCCTTGGTGGCCACGGCCTTGTCGACCTTGGCAACCAGGTGATGGTCAACAAACGGACCCTTTTTGAGAGAGCGAGTCATTTGTTACCCCTTACTTTTTACGACGCGACACAATCATGACTTGTGTGCGCTTGTTGTTACGGGTACGGTAGCCTTTGGTCAGGTTACCCCAGGGATCGACAGCGTGGCGGCCTTCGCCTGTGCGACCTTCACCACCACCGTGCGGGTGGTCGATCGGGTTCATGGCGACACCGCGAACGGTCGGGCGAATGCCCATCCAGCGCTTCACACCGGCCTTGCCCAATTGGCGCAGGCTGTGCTCTTCGTTGGCGACTTCACCAATGGTGGCGCGGCACTCGATGTGGATCTTGCGAACTTCACCCGAACGCATGCGAACCTGGGCGTAGGTGCCTTCGCGCGCCAGCAGCGTGGCGGAGGTGCCTGCAGAGCGCGCAATCTGTGCGCCCTTGCCGGGTTGCAATTCGATGCAGTGGATGGTGGAACCCACGGGAATGTTGCGGATCGGCAGGGTGTTGCCAGCGCGGATGGGGGCCTCAGAGCCGCTCATCAGCGTTGCGCCCACTTCCAGGCCACGCGGCGCAATGATGTAGCGACGCTCACCGTCGGCATAGCACACCAAAGCGATGTGCGCCGTGCGGTTCGGGTCGTATTCGACGCGCTCAACCTTGGCAGGAATGCCGTCCTTGTTGCGACGGAAGTCCACCACGCGGTAATGGTGCTTGTGACCGCCGCCCTTGTGACGGGTGGTGATGTGACCGTTGTTGTTGCGACCGGCCTTCTGGAATTGCGGCTCCAGCAGGGGTGCATAAGCGTCACCCTTGTACAGGTGATCGCGGCTGACCTTCACCACGCCACGCTGGCCGGGAGAGGTCGGTTTCATTTTGATGACAGCCATGATTACGCAGCCTCCCCAGACAGGTTCAGCTCTTGACCAGGCTTGAGCGTCACATAGGCCTTGCGCACGTTGTCGCGGCGACCGATGGAGCGGCCAAAACGCTTGGTCTTGCCTTTGGTATTCACCACCGACACGCCTTTGACTTCCACTTTGAACATCAGCTCAACAGCGGCTTTGATCTCGGGCTTGGTGGCATCTTGCAGAACTTTGAAAGTCACGGCATTGCTTTTCTCCGCAACCATGGTGGCCTTTTCGGACACGATGGGGGCGACCAGCACTTGCATCAGACGACCTTCGTCAAACTTGAGCTTGCTCATGCGAACATCTCCTTGAGCTTCTCGATGGCAGCCTTGGTCACGAGCACTTTCTTGTAGTGCACCAGCGACAAGGGGTCCGCGTAACGGGGCTCGAGCACCAGCACATTGGGCAGGTTGCGCGAGGCCAGGTACAGGTTGTCATCGACTTCGTCAGCGATCACCAGCACGGATTCAAGGTTCATGGCCTTGAACTTGGCGGCCAGCAGCTTGGTCTTGGGGGCTTCCACTTTCAGGGAGTCCACCACCGCCAGACGGCCTTCGCGGGCCAGCTGCGAGAAGATCGAAGCCATACCGGCGCGGTACATCTTCTTGTTGATCTTCTGGGTGAAGTTTTCTTCGGGGCTGTTCGGGAAGGTGCGACCGCCTCCACGCCAGATCGGCGAGGACGTCATACCGGCACGTGCGCGGCCCGTACCTTTTTGCTTGAACGGTTTCTTGGTGGAGTGCTTGACCTGTTCGCGGTCTTTCTGGGCACGGGTGCCCTGACGCGCGTTGGCTTGGTAAGCCACCACGATCTGGTGAACCAGATCTTCGTTGTATTCACGACCGAACACGGTTTCGGGGGCGTCGTATTTGGACGCGGCCTGGCCTTGGTCGTTCAGGAGTTCGAGCTGCATCAGTTCGCTCCTTTGGCTTTGACGGCCGGACGCACGGTCACGAAACCACCTGCTGAGCCGGGCACGGCGCCCTTGATCAACAGCAGTTGGCGCGCTTCGTCGATGCGGATCACGTCGAGGTTTTGGGTGGTCACAGTCACATCGCCGAGGTGACCCGACATGCGCTTGCCCGGGAACACACGGCCCGGGTCTTGTGCCATCGAGATCGAGCCGGGCACATTGTGCGAGCGGCTGTTACCGTGAGAGGCACGCTGTGAGCTGAAGTTGTGGCGCTTGATGGTGCCGGCAAAGCCTTTACCAATGGAGGTGCCTTGCACGTCCACTTTTTGGCCCACGGCGAACACATCCGACACAGGCACGGTAGCGCCAGCGGCGTACTTGGCAGCGGTGTCAGCAGTGACGCGGAATTCTTGAACGATTTCACCGGCTTGAACGCCCGCTTTCGCGAGGTGGCCAGCTTGCGGCTTGGTCACGCGCGATGCACGGCGCGAACCGAACGTGACCTGCAAGGCCACATAGCCGTCGTTGTCCTGGGTTTTGACTTGCGACACGCGGTTGTTGGACACATCCACCACCGTGACAGGCACTGCGTCCCCGTCATCGGTGAACAGACGCATCATGCCCACCTTGCGTCCCAGCAAACCCAAACGGGTGCTTTGACTCATTGTTTTCTCCAAAACTTCCACCGGGGCCACTTCAATTGGCAACCCCGTTTGGTGTGTGAAAGAAGGTTGATAAAACTCTTCTGCCAAAAAGCAGAGAGCCCTCTATTCTAACGCTCTTTTTTCAAATCCACAAGACCCGGGCCTGTGAGGGGCGTTCACCCCTCACAGGTCGTGGTTTATTGCAGCTTGATTTCAACGTCCACGCCTGCCGGCAGGTCCAACTTCATCAGGGCGTCAACCGTTTTGTCGGTCGGGTCCACGATGTCCATCAGGCGCTGGTGGGTGCGGATTTCCATCTGGTCGCGGCTGGACTTGTTGACGTGCGGTGAACGCAGGATGTCAAAGCGCTTCATGCGCGTCGGCAGGGGCACGGGGCCCTTGACGATGGCGCCGGTGCGCTTGGCGGTATCAACGATCTCGGCAGCAGACTGGTCAATCAGTTTGTAGTCGAAGGCCTTGAGGCGAATGCGAATTTTTTGCTTGGTAGACATGGTTTACTCCATGATCTTGGCAACGACGCCGGCGCCCACGGTCTTGCCGCCTTCGCGGATGGCGAAGCGCAAGCCTTCTTCCATCGCAATCGGGTGGATCAGCTTGACCGTGATCGACACGTTGTCGCCAGGCATCACCATCTCTTTGCCTTCAGGCAACTCGATCGCACCCGTCACGTCCGTCGTGCGGAAGTAGAACTGCGGGCGGTAGTTGTTGAAGAACGGCGTGTGACGGCCGCCCTCATCCTTGCTCAACACATACACCTCAGCCGTGAAGTGCGTGTGCGGCTTGATCGAACCAGGCTTGCACAGCACTTGGCCACGCTCCACCTCTTCGCGCTTGGTACCGCGCAGCAAAATGCCCACGTTGTCGCCCGCTTGACCTTGGTCCAGCAGCTTGCGGAACATTTCCACGCCCGTGCAGGTCGTCTTGGCCGTGGCCTTGATGCCCACAATCTCGATTTCCTCGCCGACTTTGACGATGCCGCGCTCCACGCGACCCGTCACCACCGTGCCACGACCCGAGATCGAGAACACGTCTTCCACCGGCATCAGGAACGCGCCGTCCACCGCACGCTCAGGCGTGGGGATGTAGCTGTCCAGTGCTTCGGCCAGCTTCAGGATCGCGCCCTCGCCCAGCTCGCCCTTGTCGCCTTCCAGCGCCAGCTTGGCAGAACCCTTCACGATCGGGGTGTCGTCGCCCGGGAAATCGTACTTGGAGAGCAGCTCGCGCACTTCCATCTCCACCAGCTCCAGCAGCTCGGCGTCGTCCACCATGTCGCACTTGTTCAGGAACACGATGATGTAGGGCACGCCCACCTGACGCGCCAGCAGGATGTGCTCGCGGGTCTGGGGCATCGGGCCGTCAGCGGCCGAGCACACCAAAATGGCACCGTCCATCTGGGCCGCACCGGTGATCATGTTCTTCACATAGTCGGCGTGGCCAGGGCAGTCCACGTGGGCGTAGTGGCGGTTGGCCGTCTCGTATTCCACGTGCGCGGTGTTGATGGTGATGCCGCGTGCCTTCTCTTCAGGTGCCGCGTCAATCTGGTCGTAGGCCTTGGCTTCGCCGCCAAACTTGGCCGACAAAATCGTCGTGATCGCCGCCGTCAGCGTCGTCTTGCCATGGTCCACGTGGCCAATCGTGCCCACGTTGACGTGCGGCTTGGTCCGTTCAAATTTACCTTTTGCCATTTT
>Ga0255093_1000168_pt1 | contig 32512 bp, 16 predicted proteins | sample Colum_Law_RepA_8_2_FD_188437 | JGI IMG/M metagenome (GOLD analysis project Ga0255093, IMG submission 188437) | Freshwater microbial communities from Columbia River, Oregon, United States - Colum_Law_RepA_8d | ecosystem: Environmental > Aquatic > Freshwater > River | place: USA: Oregon...
CGCGCCGGAATTGATGGATCTGGGTAGTGAGCCGAAAGAAATGCTCGATCGCTACGGCATCAAAGATCCAAAGGAAGCGAATTTTGCTCGGAACTGTTTGTTGGCTCGACGACTGGTCGAACGTGGCGTGCGATTTGTCCAGCTATTTCACGAAGCCTGGGATCAGCACGGCAATCTGACAGGGGGAGTCAAACAGAATGCTCTGGATACCGATCAGGCCAGTGCGGCACTGGTGATGGATCTGAAGGAACGAGGTCTTCTGGAGGATACGATCGTCATTTGGGGCGGAGAGTTCGGGCGAACTCCAATGGTTCAGGGCGGCAACGATGGACGTGATCACCATAACCGCTGCTTTAGTCTCTGGCTGGCCGGCGGCGGAATCAAGGCGGGACATGTCCATGGGCAGACGGATGAACTGGGCTTCAACGTTGCTAACGACCCGGTACATGTGCATGACCTGAACGCAACGTTGCTACACCTGCTGGGATTTGATCACCTGCGTCTGACGTTCCGTTCTCAGGGCCGTGACTATCGCCTGACGGATGTGCATGGGAATGTGGTTCAGGGGATTCTGGCGTAGTGATTTGAGCTGTACGATGGGCTTTCATGCCCGTCGTGTTTGATGTCGGACAGGAATGTCCAACATGCCTTTTAGGTTGCAAATCGCTACGGAATCGCCACGCCTAGTTCTCGAAGGGCTTGCGAAACTTGAATCAGCGGCAGTCCCATGATCGCGGTAAAGTCTTCTGTTTGGATGCTTTCGAACAGGGAGATTCCCAGGCGCTCAATCTTGTAGCTGCCGGCACAGTCCAGCGGTTGATCGCGTTCTACATAACGCAAGGCCTCATCGGCCGTGAGGTGACGCATCGTCAGCTGAGTTTCATTCATGATCGAAGTTGCCGGTATCCCGGGTGAAGCGATACAGACTGCGGTGAGAAGCCGGTGAGTTTTCCCGGACATTGACAGCAACTGTTCGACGGCGGCACTCACAGTTCCTGGTTTTCCCAGCACAGTGCCGTTCAGGTCAACCAGTTGGTCTGAGCCAATCACGATGGCTTCCGGAAAACGTCGAAACACCGCCAGAGTTTTCTCCGTCGCAAGCCGCTGAGCAAGGCTGTCGGGCGAGGGTTCCAGATCATGAAATGCGTGTTCGTCGACATCGGGCGAAACGAAATCAAAACTGGGGAGCAGTCGTCCGAGCAGCTCACGCCGGTAACGTGAGCTGCTGGCAAGGAGGATTGGCAGTGGCATGGACGACCCCGTTACCTTTGACTGTTCTGAGCTCGGTTAGAATTGAGGCAATGTTCTTGGTGATGTATCCCGCGAACACTCGGCCTCAAGATAGACCATGCAAAGAATTACAAAAGCCGGAAGAAAGCTGTAGTAAGAGGATAGTGGAGCAGTCTGAATCGAAACGGCTCGAGTCGTTAGGTTTCAAACACCAAAGATCCAACGTCGCCACCGGAATGAACCCGATAGCGCCGTTGAGCATCGTTCAACAAGCAGCAAGTGCTCTGTTAAGGCCTGGTTGTCACGTAGGATGGGCATTCTTGCCCGTCGAAACGCGGTCGGACAAGAATGTCCAACCTACAATTCAGGATTTGAAAACACACTAGTTCAGAGTCATTGACTTCAGAAACGGAAACTGGTCCGCGTTCTGAAGACCGTCTGTGGAAAGGCCTTCGGCGTACCAGGCAGGATTGCTCTGGAATCGTTGACGATTGGCTTCATTCTGGAAAAAGAATAGCCGTCCTTTATAGATCGAACCCAGCTCAATCGCCCCGACCTCAGCTCGACGAGCGATCTGAAGCTCGACGGGATCGCAGCCATGCAGACGAGGAATGTATTGTTCCGGACTGGCCAGAAACAATTCACGCTCTTCCGGCGACTGGAAGAAGTAATCAACTCCCAGATAATTGCCGACGAACTCTTCCTTGCCCTTAACCCATTTCTGTTCTTTTTGCATCGCGACCGGCGAGTAACCGCCAAGTCCGACGACATGGCCTTCACGTTTCACCAGCAGGCATGGGCGAAGGTTTTCATCCAGAGAATCTGAACTGGCAGTTTCATTTGTGGAGCCCACCAGAGTTTTTACGTTCTGCAGGCGAGCCAGATAATCAGTCAATGAAGTTCCGCCAACGTAGCGTCGCAGCTCTTTGCCATCATCACCCACGAACACTTCAGTTGGCAACGATGCGATGCCGTACTGAGAAATGAGTTCGGGATGGTGATCTGCGTTGATTTTCACCGCAATGACTTCGGTCCCCAGGACGCTCAGCACAGAGTCCTGATTCATCACTGACGATTCCATTGTGCGGCAAGCTCCGCACCAGTCGGCTTCGAAATGCAGCAGCAGCGGCAGTTTCTTTTCGAGAGCGATCGCTTTCGCCTCTTCAAATGAATGCATCCACTGTTTTACAGCAGATACTTTGGCAGCCGCCATAGGATCGGGCATGCCAGCAATTGGCATTTCCACAACATCCATGTCCGGCGCAAAGGTCAAGATCGTGATGGACAGAGCCATCAGCGTACTAACGGAGATCATCCGCAGCATCCTTTCAGTCTATCGGAAGGTCGCGGCACTTCCGTCCTGAAAGGCCCCGCGATCGACAGAGACCAATGTGGTCTCAGGAGAAAAACACGGGCCTCATGCCCGCTTCCATTTCAACGGTGTGCGATTGTCCTGCAGAACTACGCCCACCGAAATTGATGCCTCAGGCCTGGCCTGAGGCATCAATCCATCCTTGCAGTCAACCAGACTAAGCTGGCAGAATGCCTTTTGTGGTCAGGTAAGCAATAACTTCCCGAGCCAGTGCTTCAATCCCTTTGTTGTCAGAATCCAGAACGAGTTCCGGGTTCTCAGGGGCTTCATAAGGAGCGCTGATGCCGGTGAAATTCTTGATTTCGCCAGCGCGAGCTTTCTTGTAGAGACCTTTAGGGTCACGAGATTCGCAGGTTTCCAGGCTGGCCTGAACCATGATCTCGATAAATTCACCCTGTGGCAGCAATGCACGCACGAGGTCTCGGTCAGCCTTGTAAGGAGAAATGAAGGCTGTCGAAACGATTGTCGCGGCGTCCGCGAACAACTTGGAAACTTCACCGATCCGGCGAATATTCTCCGTGCGGTCTTCCGGTGTAAAACCAAGATTCTTGTTCAGTCCCATGCGGATGTTGTCGCCATCCAGAACGAAAGTATGCACTCCGCGTTCGTGGAGCAACTGATCCACCGCATTGGCGATCGTGCTTTTTCCGCAACCGCTCAGACCGGTAAACCACAGAACCGCACCGCGATGCCCGTTCAGCTTCTGTCGATCTTCGCGAGTAATGTTGTGTGCATGCCATGTAACGTTAGTCGCCTTCTGTTCAGCCATCCTTCGTGTGACTCCAGCAAAATCTCGTGTGACTTGTTTGAATTGCCCGATCCCAAATCCATTTTCAGGTCGGCAGTGCCAACTCACGTGCATCCTTTGGCGACCCGCCTTCGGACTTTTCTTCAATGCTGCCGGACTCTTCCGGTCAGCACGGTCGCGTGAGGGGGGGATCATAGGGAAGCAGGTCATAGCCGCAAACCGTCTCACGACTCCCCGTCCATTCTGGCCAACTTTTCCCACAATATAGCTGATCGCATGTTCATTTCGTGTGAAGATTTATGATGTTCTGCGTTGTATGGGATGGCTGCGCAGTAAGGAATTGGCGTCCGGCCGGGATTTCCCCGGCTCGAAAGGAGTCCACAAGCGGGTTGCTGACTTAGTCGCGTCTTGAGAGCTTTCGTTTAGCGGCGAGCCCAAGGTGTAGGCGAAATCGGGCGACGACGCCTGCGGCTTGCCGTTAGGCGACTAAAATTCACCCGGCGGAATCAGACTGAACTTCATGTCTAAAGCATTCGTGTGCTTGAGAGGCACGTTGAGATACGTGGCCCAGGCTTCCTGATAATGTCTGGCTTGTTCAGCGTTCAACAGGGCGATAGCAGGTTTCGGGACATTGGCGGGCGAACAGGGCCGCTCGGGCTTGATTGGAATTTTAGAGTTCGAAATCTCAACTTGGCGTGCGGAGCTGTCCAATGAACACAGGCCCGAAGTTTTTGCTTCGGGCCTGCGTAAATCATTGAGCAGCAAACAGGAGAACGTTAATCGTCCTTCGCTGATTCCAGCACTGTCAAAAACGCCTTCTGAGGGATTTCGACTTCGCCGAATTGCTTCATACGCTTCTTACCTTCTTTCTGCTTCTGCAGCAGTTTGCGTTTTCGGGTAATGTCACCGCCGTAGCACTTCGCGGTCACGTTCTTGCTGAGAGCAGAAATGGTTTCGCGAGCGATAACGCGAGATCCGATTGCCGCCTGAATGGCAATTTCGAACTGGTGCTTGCTGATTTCTTCCTTCAGTCGCTTCACGAGGGCTCGACCACGACGTTCCGCGTTTGAACGATGCACAATTGTTGACAACGCATCGACGCGGCTGCCTTTGACGAGAATATCCATCTTCACAAGATCAGCGGCCGCGAAGCCAATGATCTCATAGTCCATCGTGCCGTAACCCGAGGTCACGCTCTTCAGCTTGTCGTACATGTCGTACACGATTTCGCTGAGTGGCAGTTCATAAATGATCTGGGCACGTGTTGGGCCAAGATATTCTGTACTGCGATAGATGCCGCGTCGATCCTGACACAGCTGCATGATTGTTCCCACGTGCTGCGAAGGAACGATGTAGCTGACTTTGGCAATCGGTTCGCGGAACTCTTCGATGATCCCGGCGTCCGGCACGTCCTGAGGATTATCGATCGTCATGATGCCGCCATCGCGTTTTACGATCTGATAAGTCACGTTCGGAGCCGTCTGGATCAGGTCCATGTCCTGCTCTTTTTCCAGACGCTGCTGCACAATTTCCATGTGCAACATACCCAGAAATCCGCAGCGGAAACCGAATCCCAGGGCATCGCTGGTTTCAGGCACGAACGAGAAGCTGGAGTCATTCATCGACAGCTTCTGCAGCTCTTCTCGCAGAGCTTCAAAGTCTGTGGCGTCGATCGGGAACATGCCGCAGAACACCATCTGCTTCGGCTTCTGATAACCAGGCAGCGGTTCGGCCGCCGGGTTATGAAACAGTGTGACGGTATCTCCGACAGTGACTTTGCTCAGCTCTTTCAAGCCCGTCAGAATGTAACCTACCTGACCAGGTCCCAGTTCATCGCAGGCCACCATGTTCGGGCGGAACTGGCCGATCTCGAGGACTTCATTGACGACCTGTTCTCGCATAAAGCGGACTTTGTCGCCCTTCTTCACACTGCCGTCAAAAATTCGAACGTATGTGATCACGCCGCGGTAATTATCGTACTTGCTGTCGAAGACGAGGGCTTTCAGAGGTGCATCCGGAGTTCCCTTTGGCGGTGGGATCTTCTTGACGATGGCTTCGAAAACACTCTCAATATTCAAGCCGACTTTGGCACTGACTCGGAGGGCATCTGTGGCATCAAGCCCGAGAACAGTTTCCACTTCCTCCAGAACTTCGTCGACGCGAATAACCGGGAGGTCGATCTTGTTCACGACCGGAATGATTTCCAGGTTCACAGCAATCGCGGCAAATGCGTTCGCCACGGTCTGCGCCTGAACTCCCTGAAAGGCATCGATCAGCAACAAGGCCCCTTCGCAGGCGGCCAGACTGCGGTTCACTTCGTAGTGAAAGTCGACGTGACCAGGAGTATCGATGAGGTTCAGTTCGTAAACCTGACCGTCCTGATTCCAATTAATCGTCACCGACCGCGCTTTCACGGTGATGCCGCGTTCTCGTTCGATATCGAGGTCATCCAGGATCTGCGCACGGAATTCACGCTGAGTAATCGTACCGCTCTTCAGCAGCAACTGATCCGCCAGAGTACTCTTGCCGTGGTCGATGTGAGCAATAATGCTGAAGTTGCGAATGAACTTGGGATCCATAAGTGCACAAACAGGAATTCAGAAGGGAGGGGCAAATCAGAAACGGAATGCTTTGTCTAACTGAACACTTTGTTGACCCGATCAACGGGTTGGAAACCATTTGTCGGTGCTCGGGGTCTGGGCCCTGACGCATTTGGTCGCCGACACCAATTTCCGGCCCAATGTGGCGAGAAATGGCCTATTCCGGCAAACCGTGTATGGTAGCGCAGGGCGGTGGCATTGGTCGAGCCCTGAGCGGGTGGATTCGCAGCGCTGGCAAGAGTTCTGTGCCTGAAATCGCTAATCTCTATCGCTTTCGCAGCGTTGTTGGCCGGTTCAGACTCGGATTTAGGCAATCTTTCCGGTTGGAACCGATTGGATTTCTGGCCGCAGTTTGTGATGTTGGCGAATATTGGGTAGGTTGTCTTTTGCCGGCCGAACGTGATTTTTCAGCGAATTCGCGGAACCAATGACGGGACGAAATGGCCCCGCAGCCGTTATTCTCCGTTCGCGAGTCGTCGAATGTGTGAACTTGGTTGATGGATATCTTTTGAATCAAGAGGTCATTGATGTCGGGTTCGGTTCCGTTGCGTTCGCTTGTCCGTCAGAAGCTTGTGAAGACGCGTATCATTGCCACCTTAGGTCCGGCCAGTGAATCAATCGAGATGCTGCGACAACTGGTGATCGCGGGGGTCGATATCTTTCGACTGAACTTCGCTCACGGAAGTCATGCGTGGTTGTCAGAACTGGTTCACAAGATCCGCCACGTCTCGGCGGAGCTGGAATGCCCTATTGGAATTCTGGGTGATCTCTCGGGCCCGAAGATTCGTCTGGGCGAAATCACGGGCGGCGAAGTTCTCTGCAACGAAGGTGCGGAGTTTCGTTTCATCCGCGGAATGGTGTCGACGTCTCCGACAGATCTGACCTGTACGTATGAGCCACTCATCGACGACGTTAAGCCGGGCGATCGAATTCTGCTGGCTGACGGCACCGTGGGAATGATAGTACTTGAGAAGGACCCAAAGCGGGAATGGGTTCGCTGCACCGTGTTTCAGTCAGGGAAGATTCGTAGTCGACAGGGTGTGAATCTGCCGGGTGTTGCTCTGAGCACGCCCAGCGTGACGGAAAAGGACCGCAAAGACCTTGAGTGGGCTCTGCATAATCATCTCGACTTTATCGGGCTGAGCTTTGTGCGGCAGGCGGAAGATATTCGCAGCCTGCATAAGTTGATCGCGTCGCATCATCCGAAGGTGACCCCGCTGATTGTCGCCAAGATCGAAAAGACGGAAGCGATTGATGATCTGGAGAATATTCTCGACGCCACCGATGCCGTCATGGTGGCTCGCGGAGATCTGGGGGTCGAAGCGGAAATCAGTCGTGTCCCGATCCTGCAGAAGCGAATCATTCGCCGCTGCAATGAGCTGCGAATTCCGGTGATTACCGCCACGCAGATGCTGGACAGCATGCAGTCGAACGAACTCCCGACACGTGCTGAAGTGACCGACGTGGCCAACGCGGTGCTGGATGGAACAGACGCGGTGATGCTCTCCGGCGAAACGGCCATCGGTGCTCATCCGACGCAATGTGTGCGAATGATGGATCGCATTGCGTCAGAAGCGGAAACACTGATTGAACCTGCAAATTTCAGTGACGTGCGCGACGATGAAACTCGCCGAGCACGCCCGATCACTGAAGCGGTGGCTCGGGGGACCATTGCGGCTGCCGAATATCTGCAGGCCGACCTAATGGTCGTCGCCACGGTCACGGGCAGAACCGCACTCGCGTTGTCTCGCATGAGAAGTAAAGTGCCGATTGTTGCATTCACCGATCAAGAAGATGTGGCTCGTCGCATGTGCCTGTACTGGGGTGTGACGCCGTTGCTGAATCGAGCAGTCCAGCAATCCGCTGATACTCTGCTGCAGTTCGTCATCAGTTGGGGGCAGAAGAATCAACTGCTGAAATCCGGCAGCAAACTGATCATCGTCGGACACACCAACTGGCTTGGAGAAACTCACGACCTGATGATGGTGCATGTGGTGCCGTAGGTTTGAGTGAGGTTGAAGCCGCAACCCGAGACGTTAGTCAGGGATTGCGATTTCTTCTTCAGCCGGTTCTTCCCTCCGAATCCCTCGTTCACGCCTTTTGAGGTTGCGCGTTTTGGTCAGGGCTGGAAGCCCGGCACATCCTCTGCCGGTGGCGTGAGCCACCGGACGACAACAACAATGTGACTCAGGCCTGAAGAGCCGACACATTCGCCCTTGTGTCGACCCTTCGGGCCTGAGAATGCGCAGCTTCAAAACTCATGCTTCGGGTTGTGATGGACTCCTTTGGCGTAGTGATGCACTCCTGTAGTCTTCTATGTTTCGCCCCGTTCGTGTCAGAGGACAGCATACGGATTGCGCCGGCTACTCTCTGAGCGACATTGTTTTAAACGCCGAGCGGGAGGCGACGCCCACGACACAAACCGTCCCCTTGGCGCGGCGGTAAACGAATCGATCTGCGGTCCCGCAGGCAGGATCTACAGCGATTGGGCTCTGAGCCCGAATACAACTTCACCTCACGGCGTTGCTTTACAGGGGCGACCTGGACTGTATCCTGCCCGCTCCTGCATTCTTCTCTGAGGTTACCATGAATTCACGCAACTCCCGCAACGGCTTGATTTTGTTCGCCGTGTACCTGCTCTTCTATGGCGGGTTCGTCTTTATCAATGCGTTCGATCCGGCCAGCATGGAGCGAACTCCGATTGCCGGGCTGAACCTCGCCGTGCTGTATGGGTTTGGCCTGATCATTGGGGCCGTTGTGCTGTCAGCGATCTACGGAGTTCTCTGCGGGGACGCTTCAGGCAATAGCTCTGGCTCAGACCAGCAGGAGCCAAAAGCGTGATTTACGAATCATCATTTCTCGCTGTCTCGATCTTTCTCGCCTTTGTGGGATTCACTTTGGGACTCAGCTTCTGGCTGGGTGGCAAAGCAAAATCATCAGAAGGCTACTTCGCGGCTCATGGTCAGATTCCGTGGTTCGTCAACGGCATTGCGTTCGCAGGAGATTATCTCTCGGCGGCCTCATTCCTTGGCATCTGCGGGATGATTGCATTCTACGGCTACGACGGATTTCTGTACTCGATTGGATATCTGGCTGGCTGGATCGTGGCGCTGTTCGTTGTCGCCGAACCAATGAAGCGACTGGGAAGATTCACGTTTGCGGATGCTCTGGATTCGCAGTTCAACTCCAAAGGCATCAAGCTGGCCGCCGGGATTAGTACGCTCGTCGTGAGCGTGTTTTATCTGATCCCGCAGATGGTCGGTGCGGGTGCTCTGGTGACACCGTTGCTGGGTTTTCCGCAATGGGTTGGTGTCGTGATGGTCGGCGCTGTTGTCATCCTGATTGTGGTCACAGCGGGGATGCTTTCCACCACATGGGTGCAGTTCCTTAAAGGCGCGTTGCTGGTTGTCTTCAGTGCGATCCTGACATGGATGATTCTGCAACGCGGATTTAAGGTGGAGAAAGGCGGAAACGACGGACATGAGTTCCAGACGTTCCGCATTACGACTGATGATCTGACCAACGGCGACGGCAAAGTTGGCAGCCTTGAAAACGTTGATGTGGTTCCGGCCGACAACGGCTGGGAAAAGTTCGACAAGAAGTACGTTCGGCTGCAGAACCGAGAAACTCAGCTGGTCACCGTCTGGATGATGAAGGAGCTGACGGAGAAGGATGGCCCAAATCTCGAACTGACCGAAGTGCAGACGCTCTCCAGGTCAACAGATGGCACGATCTTCGTGAACGGCCAAAAGAAGGGCAAAAAGAAAGGCGAGCCAGAGTTGTTCGCGGTAGGACACGTGGTCGAGCTGCCCGATGGGAAGACAGAAACGGGTCCGCTTTCGCCGATTGATTTCTTCAGAACTCTGCAGCAGAGCAAAGTTGTGCTGTGGCGAAACGAAAAGGTTGTCCACGCCGATAAGACTGAGACCACCGTTTACTACCCGAAGATCACAACCGGTGCTGAAGTCCTGCGGCCGGGCGAACATCCCACGTTTAAAGGGATCCGCAGTGAGAAGCTTTTTGACAAGGTGAATTTCTTGTCGCTGATGCTGGCTCTTTTCTGTGGCACTGCATCGCTGCCACACATTCTGATTCGTTACTACACCGTGAAGGACGCCAGCAGTGCTCGCAAGAGCACCATCGTCGGCATCACCAGCATCGGTCTGTTTTACGTGTTGACGCTGTATCTGGGGCTGGGAGCAATGACCAGCGGAACTTTGGATGTCAGCGAAGAGAACATGGCGGCTCCGCTATTGGCGAAGGGAATGAACACCTGGCTGTTCGCGGCAATTTCTGCGATCGCGTTCACCACAGTGTTGGGCACGGTCAGCGGTTTGATTCTGGCCGCCGCCGGTGCAGTGACTCATGACCTTCTGGGCAGTGCTTTTGGCGTCCAGATGACTGACACGGAGAAAGTTCGTGTTGCCAAGATGTCGTCTGTCGTTGTCGGAGCGATCGCGATCGTGTTGGGCATTCTGTTTCAGAAAATGAACCCGACGTTTCTGGTGGGCTGGGCCTTCAGCGTCGCGGCTTCTGCGAATCTGCCATCGCTGGTGATGATTCTGTTCTGGCCCAAGGTGACGAAGCAGGGAATCGTTGCAGCAATTGTCGTGGGCATGGTTTCGTCCATGACCTGGATTTTGCTGAGCGGTGAAGCCTACTCCAAGGTCTACGGACTGGACGCCGCTGCCGCGATCGTGCCCTTCAGCCAGCCTGGGATTCTGACGATTCCTCTGGGCTTTTTGACGCTGGTTGTTGTGTCGTTGTTCACAACCGGCCGACAGCAAGCAGCCGCGTGAAGCCGCGCATGGCCGTAAAGCAGGATGTTTTGCCTGGGCTGGGGTTGTCCACAGATAAACGCAGATGAACACGGATAGGGGCAAGTTTCAGCTTCTGCGTTCATGTCATTTGTGATTATCTGCGTTCATCTGTGTGCATCCGTGGACAACCCTTGCGGTACAAAAGGTGCGACAGGAGCACTGTTTCGAATGATGCCACCGCAAACGGTGCCTGACATGTTTCATACCGCATAGCGGATGACTGGCCCTAAATTCCTTCAGGGTTTTGTCCACAGATAAACGCAGATGAACACAGATAGGGGCAAGTTTCAGCTTCTGCGTTCATGTTATTTGTGATTATCTGCGTTCATCTGTGTGCATCCGTGGACAACCCTTGCGGAACAAAAGGTGCGACAGGAGCACTGTTTCGAATAATGCCACCGCAAACGGTGCCTGAAATACTTTATACCGCATAGCGGATGACTGGCCCTAAATTGCTTCAGGGTTTTGTCCACAGATAAACGCAGATGAACACGGATAGGGGCACGTTTCAGCTTCTACGTTCATGTCATTTGTGATTATCTGCGTTCATCTGTGTGTATCTGTGGACAAACCAACAAGAGGAACAAAAGGTGCGACAAGAGTGCAGTTAGCAGCCCGCATTCTTGCGATGCACCGGTTCGACAACATAGACGAATCATAGTACCGCAATAAAAGTCGAGACACCGCACAAGAATCGACATTAGGCAGGCAGCTCCCACCTCTGCACGTAGCTCCCGTCCTGAGCCATTGCGGAGTTCTCTTGCTGGCGGTGAATCAATATGCTTAGCACTTCCTGATTACTCCCCCTTGTTTTGCCACAGTCCATCTCCCCAATGTCCAACGCATCTTTGTCCTTTAAGCGACCTGAAGCCGATCTCGCCATGCTGGAACTGCTGGCGATGGAGTACCCGAATGTTGACGCGGCGATTGCCGAGGTTGCTCGGTTGGCCGCTGTGCAGACGCTGCCCAAAGGCGCGGTGCATGTGATCAGCGACATTCATGGCGAAGACAAGAAGCTGCAACATGTGATCAACAACGCCTCGGGAACTCTGCGTCCTCTGGTGGAAGAGATGTTTGCTGGCCGCATGAATGCCGTGGAAATGGCTGAGTTCCTGAAACTCACGTTCTATCCTGCAGAAGTCACCGAGCGCCTTCGCCAAACGTTGACTCAGCCTGAGGAAGTTCTGGCCTACGCAACGCGAACCTTGCAGCCTCAGTTAGAACTGCTGCGATATCTCGTGTCGAACTACAGTCTGCGATTGGCGACTCGGCTTTTTCCGGCGGAGTACAGCGAGCTTTTGTTGGAGCTGCTGCATTCTCCATCCACCGAACGCGGGCCGGAATTTATCGGCGCGATGCTGGATGAACTTGTCAAACGCGGACGAGCATTGCATCTGATTCATCTGGTCGGGCGACTCATTCGCAATCTGGCCGTTGACGAATTGATCATCGGCGGAGACTGCTGGGACCGTGGGCCGCGAGGCGATAAAGTTGTCGAATATCTTCGTCTGCAGCCGAACGTGGAGTTCATCTGGGGTAACCATGACGCCCTGTGGATGGGGGCCGCTTTGGGCCATGAAGCATTGATCTGCACGGTCCTCCGTGTGTCGTTGCGATACCGCCGCATTGGGCAACTGGACGAAGGTTACAGCATTCCGCTGACACCTCTGGAACATCTGGCTCGCACGGTTTACGCCGACGATCCAGCACAGTTCTTTATGCCGAAAAGCGGCGGCATGCGGCCGAACGACGTGGTGGCCCGCATGCAGAAGGCCGCGGCCATTATGCAGTTCAAACTGGAAGGCCAATTGCTTGAGCGAAATCCTCAGTGGCAACTGGATCATCGACGCCTGCTGCACCGCATCGACCACGTTCGTGGCACTATTGAGATCGATGGGGCCGTCTACGATCTTCGCGATAAGCTGTTTCCGACGATTGATCCGGCCGACCCATACAAGCTGACCACTGAAGAGCTCTCGTGCCTGGCAGTCCTGAAGCATTCGTTCCTGAACAGCCAGAAACTGCAGGAGCAAATCCGCTTTATGGTCGGCCATGGTTCGATGTACCTGCGCCGTGACGAGTGCCTGATTTTTCATGGCTGCGTACCGGTGGATGCTGCGGGGAACTTTTTGCCGCTCAGTGTCGACGGGCAATTGCTGGCGGGTCGTAAGCTTTTCGAAAGCATCGAGACGGTTGTTCGCCGAGCGGCCGTGAACGTGGCCGAGCCGGATCTGGATTTTCTCTGGTATCTTTGGAGTGGTCCTCGTTCCCCGTTGTTCGGTAAGGATCGTATTACGACGTTTGAACGCGACTTTATTCAGGATAAGAAATCTCATCATGAGACTAAAGATCCCTATTTCGCACTGATTCACGAAGTCGAGTTCTGCGACAAAGTGCTGGCCGAATTTGGCATGGCAGCAGAAGGTGGATTGATCGTTAATGGACACGTGCCCGTGAAGGTTGAGAAGGGGGAGTCACCTCTGAAACGCAGCGGGAAGGCCATCACGATCGACGGAGCTTTCTCCGAAGCCTATGGCGACTATGGTTATACGCTGGTGCTGGAACCCAACCGCATCGTGCTGGCGGAACATCACCATTTCGAATCTGTCGACGCGGCCGTTCGCGATGGCATCGACATCGTCCCGAACGTCCAGGAAATCCGCGTCTTCAATCATCCTCGCTGCCTGCGAGACACCGAGCGAGGCCAAAGAATTCGCTACCGTCTTGAAATGCTTGAACGCCTCATCGAAGCATACCAGACAAATCGTCTGCACGAACACACGAAGCGGGCAAGTTCGGATATGTTGCCGTACCGCCGTGATAAGCGTTCGGGGTAACACCGGAGACTAACGTGGCGAGCTGATGACAGGAAGAAGGACACGGGTAACTCGATTCTGCAAAGGTATCTGTCGCGTTCTGAAATCAACTCCAGCCCGCTTGAGATCTCAATGAAACGACATCTGACGCTGATTGTCTGCTTGCTAACTCTGCTTTCGAATATTGCTGTCGCTGAAAAAGCTCCAAAGGCTGTTCAGGCCGGAGTTGACGACATTATAAAGCGATATGCCATGCCCGGCGGTGTCGCGGCGATTGTTGAAAACGGAAAGGTGTCACTCAAGGTCGCGTCCGGCGTTCGAAAACAAGGAGACGCGGAACCTTTCACGGTCGACGATAAGGTCCATATCGGCTCCTGCACGAAAGCGATGACAGCAACTCTTGTCGGGATTCTGATTGATGAAGGAAAGCTGACATGGGACACAAAGATCGCGGATGTGTTTCCAGAGTTCGCTGATCAGATCCATAAGGAATATCGCCCTGTCACAATTTCACACCTCGTGTCGCATTATGCGGGCGTTCCAGCGAACGTTGCCTGGCGTGAACTTGGGGCGGACAATTCCCTGTCCGAGCAACGACTCGCGATGATGCGTCAGGTGTTCTTCCAGAAGCCAGATCATCCGCCCGGTAAGACCTATTTGTATTCCAACGTTGGATTTGTTGCCGCCGGCGCGATGCTGGAAAAGATCACGGGCGAAACATGGGAGAATCTGATTACCTCACGCCTGTTCGATCCACTGGGAATCAAGTCCGCTGGTTTCGGCCCCCCCAGCATTGATGGCGCGATCGATCAGCCGTGGGGACATATCGAGAAATTGAACCAGCAATTACCAGTGCAAGTCGACAATGCTGCTGTTCTTGGTCCTGCGGGAACCGTCCACTTGACGCTTGATGACTGGGGACGCTTCGCTTCACTGCATTTGGGGACTTTCAAGCAAAAGAATTCGTTGCTAAAGCCCGACACCCTCGAACGTCTTCATGCTCCGTTGCAGCAGTTTGATCCTCAACTCGTCACGCAGGTGGACCCTTACGGTTTCGGGTGGATTAGCACAGACCGGCCCTGGGGAGCCGGCAAGGTGTTGATGCATACCGGCAGCAACAAGACGTGGTATGCCACAATCTGGATGGCTCCGAATAAAAAGACGGCCTTTCTGGCCGTCGTCAATTCCGGTGCTCCTGATGCCGGAAAAGCGTGCGATGAAATGACGGAAGGATTGATCAGGTATTGGTCCACGAAGCCACGACGGTAAGCCAGGGATGACCAAATAATCGCTATCGATACGATTGCTCGAAACAATGGCCCGGATGTGTTATCAACCCGGACTTAGAGATCCTTGGCCTCGCACATTTTCGTTTTAATCATGCTCCCGTTTGAATTTATCCGGCCTGGCTTCCTGCTGCTGATTGTGCCCATGGCCGTTGTGCTGGGAATCGGATTTGCAAAAAGTCTGAGCGACTTTCCTCGTTCCCAGCGCATCGTTTCGCTGGTGACTCGATCGCTGCTCGCGCTGATGATGGTGCTGGCACTGGCGGGGCTCACGTGGCGACATCAGACCGATGAACAATTCGTTCTGTTTGTGGTCGACCAAAGCCAAAGTGTTGGCGAGAATGCTCGTACTGCCGCCGACGATTTTCTGAAACTTGCTGCAGAATCCAAAGGCCCGCACCGCGTCGCGTATCTTCCGTTTGCCGCGGCACCGGAAGAGATCAGCGACCAGATCCCGATCGAAGTCGTTGGTGGTGCTCTCAGTGGAGCGGAAAAGTCCGGTGTTACTGGCGATTCCTTGCCGGCAGACAACAAGCCTGATTTATTGCCGCTTGCCGCTTCAGAAGAATCACCTGCGACAAATCTTGCCGCCGCGATTGAAGCGGCTGCCGGATCGATTCCGCAGGGGTATGTGCCGCAGATTGTTGTTCTGACCGATGGCAATCAGACTCAGGGGAACGCGGCGGCCGCAGCAGCACGTTGTTCAATTCCAATCACCACGATTCCACTGCCCGCGCGATCTGAGCCGGAAGTTCAGGTGTCGGAGATTCGAGTTCCTCCGGAAGTCCGTGAAGGGGAGCCGTTCTTTGTGGATGTCACGGTGACGTCGAATCATGACGACGCCGGACTGCTGGAAGTTTTTCGCGGCGACCACAAAGTTATCAGTGAACGGCGAGATCTCAAAGCGGGAGAGAATCGCTTTCGCTTTCAACAAACGGTCGAAGGCGATCGCATGGCAGCCTTCAAAGTTCGCGTTTCTGGCTTGAAGCAGGACACGTTGCTCGACAATAACGCGGATGCGGGTTTGGTTTACATGGCGGGTAAGCCGCGAGTGCTCATCATTGAAAGCGATCCGAATCTGATTCGTGATCTGGCCTACGCTTTGGAAGATGAAGGCATTCAGGCCGATGTTCGGCCACCGCAGGGTATGCCGGATGCTCTTGAGGGCCTGCAAAACTATGAGCTTGTGATGCTGTCCAATGTGCCAGCCACCGCATTGACTCAACAGCAGATGGAGATTGCTCGCACCTGGGTTCAGGACCTCGGCGGCGGCTTCATCATGTTGGGCGGGGAACAATCGTTTGGGCTGGGCGGTTATTACAAGACGACGCTGGAAGAGATTTTGCCGGTTCGCAGCGACTTCGAAAAGGAGAAGGAAAAACCTTCACTCGCGATTGTTATGGTGATCGACCGGTCCGGCTCCATGGACGGAGACAAGCTGGAAATGGCCAAGACGGCTGCTCGGTCGGCCGTTGAGCTGCTGGGGAATCGCGATCAAATTGCTGTCCTGGCTTTTGATGACCAAACGCAGATCCTGAGCGAAATGCAGTCGGCCAGCAATAAGGGGAAAATCAGCGATGAGATTTCTCAACTGACTTCCGGAGGCGGTACCAGCATGTATCCCGCGATGGAGATGTCGTTTGAAATGCTCAACTCAACATCAGCCAAGCTGAAGCACGTCATTATGCTCACCGACGGCATCTCCAATACTGGCGATTTCGAAGGGCTCGCCCAACAAATGGCGGCCGCAAAGATGACCTTGTCGACGGTAGCCATTGGAGGAGAAGACGCGACAGATCCGGTGATCCTGGAATCGATTGCCCGCATCGGTAAGGGGAGATATTACCTTGCTGAAGATCCATCACAGGTGCCGCAGATCTTCGCCAAAGAAACCATGACAGCCAGCAAGTCCGCAATCGACGAACAGCCGTTTGTTCCGCAGGTCATCCGTGCGACTCGCGCTTTGGCGGAACTGGATATGGAGTCGGCTCCGTTTCTGTTGGGCTATGTGACGACTCGCCCGAAGCCGACCTGTGAAGTGATTCTGGCGACCGAAAAAGGCGACCCTTTGCTGGCGTGGTGGCGTTACGGTTTGGGAATGACGGCTGCATTCACGTCTGATGCCAAAAGCCGTTGGGCCGCGGAATGGCTGACATGGCCCGGCTACGGAAAGTTCTGGACTCAGGTTGTTCGCCAAACCATGCGAAAAAGTGAAACGAAGGGAATCCAGATCGAATCTGTGCGAGACGGACTCACAACGCATTTGAATATTGATGCGGTCAACGAATCAGGAGCATTCCTGAATGAGTCAGAAGTCGAAGTAACGATTATCGATCCGCAACTCAAACGCACGCCCTTAAATCTGCCGCAGATGGCTCCGGGGCGATACAGCGGAGAATTCGATTCGTCGATCTCCGGCGCGTACAATCTTGAGATCGCAGTAAAGAAAGACGGTCAGGTGATTTCTCGTCAAAGCCGAGGACTCATGGTGGGGTATAACGATGAGCTGAGAATTCAGGCGACGAATGATGCCTTGCTTCAGGAAATCTCCACGATCTCCGGCGGTCGCTTTAACCCGTCTGCGAAAGACATTTTTGACCGTCCCGGAATCCGGACGACTCGCCCGACGGAACTTTGGCCATGGCTGCTGACATTGTCTGCGCTGCTGCTTGTTCTGGACGTTGCCCTGCGGCGAATCGACTTCACTCTGACGCTGCCTTTGCGATTTTCGCGTCCACTGAGCCGGAAAGTCCCCTGAGCCAAAGACTTCGCCAATGATGGGCAATCGAAGTTGGCTTGCTGTGGAGAACCTTTGCCACTGGACGTACGTCGAAGAAAACGTTAAACGACCAGATCAACAAATGCGTGTAGATTGTTTCCAGACGCGAAATTATCCGGAAGGACTCGCCGATCTTTTCTTCACTGATTATTGAACTGGCCGACTTTCCGGAGCTGCGTGAGCGAGTTCTCTCGGTACTCCATGCAATTCCGGCACACGTGCAGCAGGATTTCGTGGAGGATCCTCGGTTCCGAGTCACGATCGATAATTTCGTGCCTGGTCAGGGGTGGACTCTGTGGATGCCAACCCCGGGACCGATTGGAAGCGGAACGCGTTGCGTGGTTTTGCGAACGAAATTGTCGCACTGCTCCGAAGCCTTTGCGCATTATGTGATTGCTCATGAGTTTGCTCATGCGTTCCTTCGCAACGGCCCGTGGGGAGAGATCCTTGATGTGGAAGAGGCTGCTGACGCTCTCGCCGCGACATGGGGATTTCTTCGACCCCCGGCTTCAGGCTGACTTTGAGAGTTCCTCGTGAACATTCGTTACTGAAGTTACTGAAGATTTTGAGGCGAGAGACGGTATTCTGAAACCGGCTTATTCCTGTACACTTTGCCAGGTCGCGATTGACTTTGTAAGGGGCCGGAATGGACAAGCAGAAGAACTTAGACGACACCGTCGTTCGGCCGGGGCTGACTTCTCGATCTGAAGTACTCGAAGGAGAGTTACCAAATCCGGTTCCGGCGGATTTGAGTGGTTTTCTGCTCAATGATAAGTCTGACCAAAACGTGGAGTCACAGGTCGGCGCTTTTATTGGCCGTTATCAGATCATTCGCCGCCTCGGGCGAGGTGGGTTCGGGATCGTCTTCCTGGCAAACGACGCGGATCTGGATCGGCTGGTCGCCGTCAAGCTGCCTCATTTGCATCGTGCTCAGCACCAGAATTATTTGCAGACGTTTTTGCGAGAAGCGCGGACGCTGGCACGTCTGGATCATTCGGCAGTGGTTCCGATTTACGATTGCGGGCTGATCGATGATGGTCGATGTTTTGTCGTCTCGAAATACATTGAGGGGCGGGATCTTTCGCATGTCATGTTGCAGGGGCCTCTGCCAACTGTTGAAATCGCTCGGTTGTTGATTGATGTGGCCCAGGCACTGGATCATGTTCATCGAGCCCGAATTGTTCATCGTGACATCAAGCCGGCCAATATTCTGGTGGGGGATAATGGCCGGGTTTATGTGGCCGACTTCGGACTGGCCCTGCGTGATGAAGCGGTCTCCGGTGGCCAGGAAGGTCTGGCTGGCACTCCAAGTTATATGAGTCCCGAGCAAGTGCGAGGAGAAGGTCATCGAATTGATGGCCGCAGCGACCAGTTCAGCCTTGGTGTTGTGATGTATGAAATGCTGACTGGCGAAAGGCCGTTCTCCGGCGGAGCATCTCACGATGTTCTGTATCGCATTCTGACACGAGATCCGGTGCCGCCTCGCGAGTTAAAGCGAAGCGTTCCGACCGAGTTGAACCGCATCTGTCTCAAACTTTTGTCCAAGCTCGCCAGTCAGCGATATGCTGAAACAATTGAGTTGGCGGAAGATTTACGAGAATGGCTGAGTAAGGCGGAGGTTCGAGAGGGCGACGCTGGCGGTGTCGCCCAAAGCGCTGCAAAAGTTTCCGTGCCTGAGGCAAGTGCTCGCGACGGATCCGCCTTCGTCGTGACGATTGTTCCTCGCGGTCTGCGTGCATTTAGTCGTGCGGATGCGTACTTCTTTCTGGGTCTTCTGCCGGGCGCACCAGATCGAGATGGTTTGCCGGAATGCCTGAGCCATTGGAAACGGTGGGTTACCGTTCGTGACGATGTCCCGGACCTGCAGCGCGTGGGAGTAATTTCGGGACCGACAGGGTGCGGCAAGTCTTCGTTAGTTCGAGCAGGGGTGGTGCCTCTGTTGGAATCGGAGATTGTCACGATCGTTCTGGAGGCGACCGCAGACCTCACGGAAAAACAACTGTTCGCAGCGATGGAGAGACATTGCAGCAACTTGACCAGCAGTACTCTGCCAGAAGCGCTTGCTGAGATTCGTCGCGGCGGTGGTATCGGTAGAAACCGCAGTCTGCTGATTGTTCTGGATCAGTTTGAACAATGGCTTCACGCGCATCCGGATCCGGCGGATACCGAATTGGTTCGCTCCATTCGCCAGTGTGACGGGGCAAGGGTGCAGTGCATTGTACTCATTCGAGACGACTTCTGGCTGGCATTGAATCGCTTTATGGAGGCCGTGGAGTCGCCATTGCAGCTTGGTCGAAATGCCATGATGATCGACTTATTCGATCGTCGCCACGCACGAAAAGTGCTGATCGAGTTTGGTCGCGGTTATGGGCAGCTTCCTCCGGCACCCGAGCCCCCGGATCGTGATCAGGACAGATTCCTCGACGGAGCCATCGACAACCTGGCCCATGATGAAAAAGTGATTCCGGTTCACCTGGCTTTGTTCGCGGAGATGGTGAAGTCGAAGGACTGGATTCCTTCGACTCTGCGAATTCTCGGTGGCACGGTCGGCATCGGGGCTCAGTTTCTCAACGACTCCTTTTCAGCCACATACGCGCCGGCCAATCAGAAAGCTCACGATGAAGCTGCGCGGAGAATTCTAAAGACTCTGGTCCCCGGGCTGGGGGTTGAGATCAAAGCCAGCCGCAGAACTAGAGCAGAGCTATTAGCGTTGTCAGGTTACGAGGATGACCGCGCTCGATTCGACATGCTGATGCTGATCATGGAATCGGATCTGAAGTTAATCAGTGCGACGGAATCATTGGACCGAACCCGATCCGAATCCAATCCTTCGATGACAGAACAGACAACTTATCAACTGTCGCATGACTTCCTTGTGCCATCGATTCGAGAATGGTTGACGGCCAAACAGCGAGAGTCATTTCGTGGACGTCTGCATCAGCGACTGACCGAGCAGGCTGGACTTTGGAGCCAGCAGAAAGAGAATCGCTTCCTGCCCGGATTTTGGGAATGGATGCAGGTGCGAACGGTGCTGTCCGCCAGTCAGTTATCGGCGGAAGAGAAGGAGATGATGGCTGTCCGCGACCGGAAATCGCTGACCTCAATTTTTGCGACCGTGACAACACTGGTCCTGTTAGGGATCGTTCTGTTTCGTTACGACCGGCAGATTGGCGTCAACTCCCTGCGAGATCAGTTGATGATCGCGGATCCTGAACGACTTCCAGTTCTGATTAATGAGCTTTCTCGGCATGGAGCGTTGGCCGAAACGGCTGTGGCGACGTCACTGAGTACCGCAGAGAAGGATTCATCGCAGGCGTTCGCTCTGCAACTGGCGAATCTACGCTGGAATGATTCGACGCTTGAGGACGTGTTTGTCTCCGCATTGACGTCGTCAATTCCGGAGAATGCTGTCCTTGCCGGCGATGAAATGCGGCGTTGGAGCGATGAAATCGTTCCGCGATGCTGGAAGATTGTTGATCAGATTCACAATTCGGACGACGGCTTCGCGCCGGTCAACGATGATACCAGGTTTCACGCTTTGGTGATTCTGGCGAAAATGGATCCACCGGCGGATGAGCAGTCGTCAGCGCGGTGGAACGTAGCCGCAGAAAGAATCTCGGAGATTCTGATTCACGCGTGTACGAAGCATCCGGATGAATACAGTCAGATCTCCACTTCGCTGCAGCCGGCAGCAAAGCCGCTGATTCCCCACCTCTCGAAAGTACTGGGAGTTACCAGCGAGGATCTTCGTAACAGTTTCGCTCTGTCACTGCTGATTGATTATCTTGGGGCCGATCACGCGACACGAACGCGACTTTCCCTGGACGCGTCAGACTGGCAGATCGAACGGATGGTGCCGGCGGTCAAAACTTTGGACATGAGCGTACTTTGGAAAGTTCTGAATACCGAAGAGGAATACAACGATTCCCCACAGGAGCAGAACAGAGTGGCTCATCGGCGAGCGATGGCCTTCGCGTTGCTGCTGAAGCACGCCGGATCGGCTCAAACAGAAGGACTCTGGAAGCACTTCCAGCGCACAGCAGCCAATCTTGCGAACACGACGCGATCCCAGGCGATGCGGCTTCTGGCGTTACTCAATGTCGCTCCCGAACGACTTTTATCAAGACTGCGTTCTGAAACAGACCCTGGTATTCAGTATGCACTTTTAATCTCTTTGGGAGACTACAGCGAACAACAAATACTTCGGCTTGATGAGGCTCGCGGGGTTGTGGCATCACTGCATCGTGATACTCCCGACGGCGGTGTGCATTCAGCTGCGGAATGGTTGCTGCGTCGTTGGGGCGTGCAGCAGCCAGCCGCCAGTCTCCTAGCAGAAAATGCAGAGACCGCGCTGCACGGACCTAAGCCGCCTCGCCAGTGGATGAAGTCGCCTCGATTGGATACCTGCGACGGCCATACAGTGATTCGAGTCGCGGGAAAGACTGACTCCAATCTCGGGCATGACTACTTCATCGGCGCGCACGAAGTGACTGTCGCGCAGGTGCATGAATTCGATCCCGCGATGTACAACGCGCCGGAGTATTCGCGAACGCCTGATTCGCCGATGTCAGTTGTTCAATGGCCGGATGCCGCCAGATACTGCAACTGGTTGTCTCGACGCGAAGGGCTTCCCGAGTTCTATCCTGCGGATGCCGCGAACTGGGAAGCTAAAGCCGATGATTTCAGAAAGCCGGGCTATCGACTTCCGACAGTTGCCGAATGGAGGCTGGCGGCTCTGGCCGGTGTTGGTGGCGAACGATTCTACGGCACTGATTTGTCACTTCACGCAAGGTACAGTTGGTGTGATAAGAACAATTCTGAGTATCTGCGTTCGATCGGAGCTCCAGTCCTGCGTGCCGACGGGACGGAGATTGTCGTCTCAAAACCGATTGGACTACTCCGCCCAAACGATTTCGGTCTGTTTGATGTTCAGGGAAACGTCGCTGAATGGTGCAACGACAGCAACCCCGGCAATCGTGGGGAAAGTGGCCAACCCCTTGAACGAGCGATGATGGGCGGCGCGGCAGGTGGGAGCAGCTACTACGAAAACGCGGTGGAAGTCTCCTACATTTTGATGATCATTCAGTACAACTCACACGGTTTCCGAGTGGCTCGAACAATCCCTGAGCCTTAGGAGATGGCTCGAAGTATTGTTCGTGAACGGCGTGATCGCGTTCGCTCCGGCGAACTTGTTACACCCTGCAAATTGCAGGGCTTTCTGTCGGGTGTGACAAGTGAGCCTTCGCGAACACAGGCTCACCGTTTGAGCCTCCAATCGATTCAAACCGGAAGCTCTTTCGAGCCTGTTTCCTGCCAAGAGCGATCAGCGCCGAAACTCAATCCCCACTGTCGCAACGTGTCAGCTATCCTCGCAGGATATCCCGCACGACAGTTCCATGAACGTCCGTCAGCCGGAAGTCACGGCCCTGGAAGCGATACGTGAGCTGCTCATGGTTCACACCAAGCAGATGCAGGATTGTGGCGTTGAGATCATGAATGTGAACCGGCTTATCGACAACGTTGTAGCTGAAATCGTCGGTCTCGCCGTAAACCTGTCCGCCTTTGATGCCACCACCCGCCATCCACATCGTGAAGTTGCGAGGATGATGGTCACGGCCGTAGTTTTCTTTCGTTAACGTCCCCTGGCTATAAACTGTGCGGCCAAATTCTCCGCCCCAGATCACCAGAGTATCGTCCAGCATTCCTCGCTGTTTCAAATCCTTCACCAGCGCCGCGCTGGGGCGATCGCAGGCGGGAGCCATTCCGCGGATTGCATTTGGCAGACCGCCGTGATGATCCCAGCCACGCAGGAAGACCTGAGTAAACGGGACGCCTCGTTCTGCCATTCTTCGCGCCAGCAGACAGTTGTAGGCGAATGTTCCAGGCTCTTTGACTTCCGGCCCGTACATGTCGAGCACGCTTTGAGGCTCGTCGGAAATATCGGTCAGGTCCGGGACCGATGTCTGCATGCGGAATGCCATCTCGTACTGAGAAATACGTGACGCAATTTCCGGGTCGCCAACGGTATTCAGTCGGTCCGTGTTGAGTTCGGCCAGTCCATCCAGCATTCGGCGACGAGTCGCTGGGTCGACACCGCTTGGGTTCGACAAATACAGCACAGGATCGCCTGATGATCTCAGGGCGACACCGGCGTGACGAGTCGACATAAAGCCACTGCCCCACAGCCGTGAGAACAACGCCTGCGTCTGAGCACCGCCGGGAATTCGTGAGTGCAGCACGACGAACGCCGGCAGATCTTTGTTGGGGCTGCCCAGTCCGTAAGAAACCCACGACCCCATGCTCGGTCGGCCAGGCAACTGACTTCCGGTCTGAATGTAAGTGATCGCCGGATCATGATTGATCGCTTCGGTATTCATCGTTTTCACGATGCAGATATCGTTCACGATCGATGCGATATTTGGCAGCAGTTCGCTCACCCACGCCCGATGCTCACCATGCTGGGCGAACTTGAAAATCGACGGAGCACATGGGAGGCGAGTCTGTCCCGACGTCATTGTTGTGATTCGCTGACCATTGCGAACACTCTCCGGCAGATCCTTGTCAAAGAAGTCCACCAGTTTCGGCTTGTAATCGTACAAGTCCAACTGTGACGGTGCGTCCGCCATGAATAGCCAGATGACTCGCTTGGCAGACGGTGAATGATGCAGACTGGGCAGCTCACCGAATGATGTCTTGACCGGTGTGTTGGCTGAAAGCAGATTCGGATTCAGGACCGACGCAAGGGCAGCAGTCCCGATACCAGCCGCTGACTGGCCAAAAAAATAACGGCGAGTCTGCTGTAATGCGTGTTGTGCAAACGGATGCATGTGAAAATCCTCTCAGTTGACTGACGACGTTATTCCTTAGTGATTGCTTCGTCCAGATTCAGCAGCAGATTTGCCATCATGGTCATTGCAGCGTGAGTGGCGGGATCGATTCCCTCCGGACGCGGCGATGCCCCGATGACCAGCAGCTTTTCGGCTTCCGCCGGATTCGCCTGATAATGGGCCAACTGCCCCGCATAGACTTTATTCAACACGGTCAATTCCTGTTCGGTCGGCAAACGGGCCGTACAAACTCGGAAGCCGAACAACATTTGAGCCGCCGGATTGTCTCCACCCTCTTTGATCATGCGAGCCGCCAGGTTCCGTGACGCTTCGACGTACTGTTCATCGTTCATCAGTACCAGAGCCTGCAGCGGAGTATTCGTTCGTGCCCGACGAGCCACACAGGTCTCACGCGACGGAGCATCGAAGGCCATCAATGACGGCGGCGGTGCAGTTCGCTTCCAGAAGGTGTACAGACTGCGTCGATACAGTGCTTCGCCAGCATCACGTTTGTAATACTGAGTCGTACTGCCTACGAACGCCACAGCTTCCCAGATTCCATCCGGCTGATAAGGCTTGACGCTCTTTCCACCAAACTGTTCAGACAGCAGACCGCTCATCGACAACGCACTGTCACGAACCACTTCCGCATCCAGTCGGAAACGAGGACCACGTGCCAGCAGGTCATTATTTGGGTCGATCTGAAGCAGATCCGGGGACACTCGCGAAGACTGGCGATACGTTGACGACATCACAATCAGCTTCTGTAAAGCCTTGACGTTCCAGCCGCTCTCGACAAACTCGACAGCCAGCCAATCCAGCAGTTCCGGATTTGTTGGCCACTGTCCCTGCAGACCAAAGTCTTCTGCTGTCTTCACAAGCCCCACGCCAAAATACTGCTGCCAGTAACGATTCACAGTCACGCGTGCGGTCAGCGGATGAGATGGATCCGTCAGCCATTTCGCAAGCCCCAGACGATTTCGAGGAGCATCGGCAGGCAGCGGTGGGAAGACAGCCGGTACGTTCGCTTCGACCTTCTCTCCGGGCATGTTGTATTCGCCGCGTTTCAGTATGAACGTCTCACGTGGTGTCGGCAGGTCTGCCATGATCATTGTGATCGCGATCGCAGCGTCGGTCTCATTTCTTTGCCTGGTCATTTCATCGATCTGCTTCTGCAGCGGCTCGAACGTCAGTCGAGTTTTAGGATGAATGAACTGAACAAAGTGATCGCGAATCAGCTTCGATTGCTCCGGAGTTCGTTTGTCGGCCTCGACCTTGATCGCATCACGAACCGGCTGAGGCACTGCGGACTTTTCGACAGACTTATCGGCCGCTTCCCAGGCAACTTGAGATTCAAACGACTGATTGCCCTGAAGAGTTTTGGTCACGCTGCCGGCATGATCCCAGTAAACGGTACCGCCGAACTGAGTAAACGCCCAGCCGTTCAGCTCTGTGCCAGCCGGAAGCCCAACATGAGCCGCGCTGACTTCCAGACGAACCCATTCGCCCGCTTTGGGCAGTGGACCCATTGAGCGATGTTCAGGAGTATCTCCCGCACCAAACGCGATTGTGTCTTCACCCCAGAACGCACGATGGTTCCAGTTGCCGTCATTGAACTGCAGCATCACCGTCTTCGGTGGGTTTGCTGGATCAATCCAGCAGTAGGCGAACAATTTATCACCTTCGCCAATCTTCAACGTCGGCGCGGCACCCGTGAAGAAGTGCTGACTCATGGCATCAGCCTGACGCCGAGTTGACCTGGTGCCGGCATGCACAGGATGATCAGGAGCCGTTACAAATTCCCAGGGGCTATCGCCTTCCAGCTTAGCTCCTGCTGGAGCATCGTCTTCGACCCAGATGTAATCTGCAGGCTCAGGCGCGGCGATCACTGTACCGGCTCCCGGATCAACATATTCAACGCTCGCAAGAGCCTTGTTGAGTTCTTCCCGAGTTACTGTCAGCTTCTGATCAAGTTCACTGAGCATTGCCGTTTGTTCAACCGTTGGCACCTTGATCGTCGGCGGAGGTGCCAACGCATTTCCATCCATCGCCGCGTCGGCTGACGCATTGTAGAAGGCAAAGAGCTGGTAAAATTCCTTCTGCGAAACGGGGTCAAACTTGTGGTCGTGGCATACCGCACAACCAAGCGTCATCCCCATGAAAATGGTCGACATGGTTTCCGTTCGGTCGACCGCATATCGGACGAGAACTTCTTCGTTAATCGATCCACCTTCACTCGTCGTGACATTACAACGATTGAAACCGGTGGCAATTTGCTGATCAATCGTCGGATTTGGAAGCAGGTCGCCAGCAAGTTGTTCGATCGTAAACTGATCGAACGGCTTGTTGGCATTGAAGGCACCGATCACCCATTCGCGATACTTCCACAAGGCACGTTCATTGTCGAGATGCAGTCCGTGTGAATCTCCGTAGCGGACCAGGTCCAGCCAATAGCGAGTCATCTGTTCTCCGTAACGACCGGAGGCCAACAGTCGATCAACAAGCTTCTCGTATGCATTTGGATCGGAGTCGTTGACGAATGCATCAACTTCCTCAGGCGTTGGCGGCAATCCTGTCAGATCAAGAGTGACTCGTCGAATCAAATTGTAGCGATCCGCTTCAGGCGATGGCTTCAGGCCGGATTTATCGAGCGTCGCCATTACAAAGCGGTCGATTGGATTTGCAGCCCAGTTCTCCTGACTAATTGCTGGCAGAGCAAGGCGTTCCGGGCGAATAAACGACCAGTGGCCTTTGTATTCGCCACCCTGCTGAATCCAGCGAGTCAATAGCTCAACCTGAGCAGCCGTCAACTTGCGTTCTGTCTCCGGCGGAGGCATCATCAGATCCGGGTCGGATGTCGTGATGCGAGCAATCAGGTGACTGTCTTCAGGCTTTCCCGCCACGATCGCCGTTAAGCCGGATTCCAACTTTGCCGTGGCTCCGGCATGACCGTCCAATCGTAAGCCGGCTTTGCGTTCGGCAGCATCCGGTCCATGGCATTTGTAGCACATGTCCGAAAGAATTGGCCGGATTTCCCGATTGAAGTCGACCTGATCATCGGCTGAAACAAAACTATTCAAGCCGGCAGACAAGCTTGTCAGCAGCAGTATTGACCGACAAGTTTGGAGAGAACCAAGAGACATAGGAGTCCTCAGCGACTTTTCGTGAGTCATTAGGTGGGCGGAACGTGAGGGGAGGCGATTACCGCACAATTCTCCATGTTTGTCAATGAATCAGGGCATTTCCACACTAAACAAACGCTCTCCCTGGTCCGGATCGAGCGATCGCAGCGGCTCCGCTATCGCTGGTTTTGCGATTAGCCGCCCCGAATCCCTTACGATACTGACATTCTAGACAGCGGAGAGCCATTGTCCCGCAATTCTGTCGCCGTAAGAGCGTCGCTGCCGAATGGCACATTCTTCATTTCGGGATGTCTACGCGCATGTGGCAAAGACGCGATCGGTCCCCGGTTGCGTAGAGTTCTTCAAGCAAATGAGTAACCTCGGGGTCGTAATCAACGGACGTCATCTTGCGTCCATTGTGAATGCGAATCGGTTTTTCCAGATTCAGATTCTTCAGATCCGGCGACAGGAAAATTGACACATCCGAGGGGGCTGACCTGATCCGAATCAGATTCGAATCATCGCTGAGTAGATTCAGCTCCGCCGGACGATAAGTCCCGTTCGACGCGGGAGTTTCATTGTCGAGCTGTGCGAATTGCGGCGGCAGGCCCTTGAGTTTGACCCATGACCAGTGCAGATCCGTGCTTCTTAGCACGTTCGCATAAATTTTTTCCGGCGCGCGATTGCGACGATAGCGAGTCATCCAGTCGAAGATGCTGAGGAACTCTTCGTGATAAATCTCCAGCCCGCGCGAAGGATACTTGACGAAGGTTGTGTCAAACACGACTTTCATTTCGGTATCGCGGCGAAACAGTTTGGCGGTCAGCGGCCCCATACGGTCGAACCATCCGGCCTGAGCATCTCCGATCACAACATACCACGGCATTTGTATCGCATTGACGGCGGTCCATTGCAGATGCCGAGAACCCGTTCCGCAGATCGAGATCAGGCCGGCGAAAAGGTCTGGGTGCGAGGCCGCGAGATCCATTGCAACGTCGCCGCCGAAACTGTGCCCGGCGATGAAGACCCGATCGTCATCGATACGCAGATGTTGCTTGAGTCGCGATATCAGCCCCAGAAACTGACGATGAAATTCGGCTGAAGTCGCATAGGCGGTCGGCGGAGCATTGGAATCATCACCCGTCTTCTTTGACCAATCCGGTGCGACGAGGATATAGCCATTATTGTCTGCCAATCCCTGCCAATAGCTCAGATTGCGAGCGGCATCGTCAAAGGGGCCATGCAACGCAATTAGCAGAGGATACTGTCGGCTTTCGTGATACTCCGGCGGCACTCGCCCGACGGCTGCAAGAGAAGACTCGGTGGACTCCAGGGCAAAATTTCCACCTGCGGCGGGATCAGAGAACTCGATCTGTAGTTCCGCAAAGGCTGGCAGGAGTTTCACCATTGCAGCGACGCGTTCAACGCCCAATCCTTCCAGCCCGGAGATTCTCTCGGCCAGAGCCTGGCGAACAGCCGCTTCATCCGGCGATGTGTTCATGTAATCAAGGATCAGTTCGCGAGCCTCGAACAGTGACACGACGTCGTTTAAGTTGCGAACGGTGTTTTCCGCCCCAAGCAGCCAGCCGGATAATGCCATGCCAAGAACTTCATCTGGTGGGATATCTCCGGGGGTGCTTGCTACAATCTCGTACGCAGCGAAGCGGTCGATCGTGTCAGGATTGATTTCCCCCAGCACGGTGCGGCTGATCAGCGTTACGGATTCACGAAGCTGATCATCTTCAATTCCGGCCACAAGTTCTGGCAGTGCAGCGCGAATAGCTTCGATCCGCTGATCAATCGCTTCATAATCTTTCTCAAGTCTTTCAACGCGAACGACGGTCTCGGGAGTCAGATTGTTCCGAGGCAAAACTCGAGCTCCATTCGCCGCCAGCTTGTGTTGGCCCAGATCCCGCCGTTGTTCCAGCTCCTTGGTAATCTGGCGAGCGATCTCCTCGCGGATCTGCTTCTGCTCTTCAGAATTCGCCAGCGCGGGGAAGTTGATTAAGAGCGATGAGAAGATCGCCCCGGCTTCCGGCAATCGATTGGACTTGATCAGCATCTTGACGAGATCCAGACCGACATTGCGATCCCGGGAATTCTCAACGTGACTGAGAATGTCAGGCAGGTGCTGCCGCGGAATTGAGTCAAAAGTGATGCTGTAGCTCCAGTCGTGCGTCAGGCAGGAGACTTCCGCGTACAGTTCATTGACTGCGACGATGCCGACGACGATCTCATCCTTTCGGCCGTTGGGGCGGTGTAATGTTCCTCGCGAGACTCCGTTGGAATCGAATGGTCCCAGCGTCGGAATTCCTTCCGGCATGACCTTGCGTGAGATTCGCTTTTGAGGAATCACGAAGACCGAATTCGGCCAGACCAGGTTATTAGCCACGGGCGGTTCCGCGCGGCGACCGGAAACATAGATCTCGCGAGCCTTCTGGTCGATCAGTCGCATTTCCAATTGTTGATCGGGGCGATCCAGCGGGCCTCCACCGCGGCGAATTGGCGCCAGCGTCGTTGCCTTGGAATACATCCCGCTGAAGATCATGCCATTCTCAACTCGAATCGAACCCGGTGCAGGGCGATCGGGCGGAGGCAATGGGATCTCTTTGAGGACCGCTTTGGGTTCATCGAAGGCATGCACGATCGCCATGCCAGTGAATGAGACCAGGGCTGCAAGCAGCCACGACCAAAGAAGCAAATTGTGTCGTTCAGAACTTCGCATGAACATTCCGGACTTCAACGAAGGACGGGTGAGGCCGCACTGGCAGCTGGATTGCTCTGTCAGCATGAAATCAACATCCCAGGCAGTGATTTATTCCCCGACTCAATATCAAAACTCACGAACAGACAAATGACCCTTTCGCAGGCCGCTGAATTAGTCGCCTATTCAGCTTTTTCGTTTCACAGCGAGCCGCAGGCGGAGGCGAAAATTGGCCAACGACGCCTGCTTCTTGCCGTTAAGCAGTCAAATCAATAAGCCAATGCCTGGCTACGACCGACTTCCCACCAACGCAAACAGGCCGACTCGAAATTCGAGCGGCCTGTTGTGATTCGATGCATTCATGAATCGTGCGACGGTGAGTCGCTTATTGCATGAAGAAGTCCGTTGGGCCACGAAGTGTATAGTACGGATACTGGTACATTGCCGGAGCTGAATTCTCTGGCGGTCGCGACAGATTTGACGGAACCTGATAGGTGTGGAAGTTGCGATGCACAGGATGGAATGGCAAATTGCATCCCGCCTGGCACCCTCGCTGAGAAGGAGGACATGAGTCGCAGTTTGGAGCATGAATCATCTGCCCATTTGGACCAGTCGACGACTGGCACATCGGGCAGCCGTCAGCCATTACGGCTCCGTTGCTCCTGACTTCATGAGGACTCTGGCCACGCATGACCGGAGTCGTAGAAGAGCATCCGGTGACAAATAATCCAATCGCCCCCGAAAGCAGTACAGCCAATTTGCTATGCATCGAATTCACTCCCTGGTTTTCCCCAAAACCACTCCTCTCCGTTCCATGCAGAGGAGTTAAAGGGAACTCAGTTCGGGAAACACGCGGAGCCATCTGGGCTCGGGTCTCCTGAATGAGAATTATCCCTGCTAACCGTTATCGGCAGTTCAACCGGAGAATCGTGTAAAATCCCTACAAATCCTCCAGCGTTGAGACAGGAAGACTGTGTGGTCTTGCGAAATCGGGAGGTCCGGAATACAGTCCAAGCTAGGAATTCAGGTCCGAGGCAACTCGGAGGCATCGCTGTAAACGTCAGCGAATTCAGTGTTTGTGACGAGAGAGGGAGCATTCAAGTGCATATTGCCGCATCAACGCGAAGTCTCTGGGATTTGGCGTTCCCGGCAGCCTGCCTGCAGATTCAGGAACTGGGATTCGACAAAGTCGAGATCTGGCTGAATGAAGATTACGATCAATTGAAGCCATCCAAGGTCGCAGTTGATCCGGAATCGGCTGCGGGGTTGCTCAAAGAAGCCAGCCGCCTCAGTCCTGCGGCGATCTTCCTTGAAAGCGAAGTGGATATGCCGACTTTTTCCGGCATCATTCGCTTTGCGAAGCTTCTGAGAGTCGCTCAGTTGACGATCCTGGCGTCTCCAAAAGGGACTCCGTTTAATACAGAAATTGACCGCCTGCGTGAACGGAATGCCTTGTGTCATCAGGCTGGAATTCGTTTGTCGGTCGTGACAAAGTCTGGGACGCTGACTGAGGATCCTCATACGGCTGTCGAACTGTGTCAGTCCGTCAAGGGGATGGGGATCACTCTGGATCCAAGCTACTACATTTGTCGTCCCGGCGGTTATCTGGAGCACGACATGGTTTACCCCCATGTGCTGCATCTCCATTTGCGCGATACATCTCCGACCGAGATCCAGGTTCTGGGCGGGCTTGGCGATGTCGACTACAATCGTATCGTCGCAATGCTGCGACAGCATGGATACCAACGCAGCTTGAGCGTTGATCTGCTGCCCAAGACCATGGAAGGCGAAGACCGCCTCCGCGAAATGCGCAAGCTTCGCCTGCTGCTGACCAGCTTGATGTAGTCACTGGTGACAAATGGTCGGTAGGGGTGGCATGGGCGAATGAAGCTTGTGCGACTCATGGCGATTGTTTCTACCGGGCCGAAAACTGGCTTGGCCATTGCATTGACGACCGCGCTTCGACAGCATTCTTCGGGAGCCTGGGTCGCCGCGCATTCAGGGCGCTGACTTTTCTTCCGGACCGGAAGCTCCTATTCTTCTGTCCCGCCTTTATTTCGGTTGCCGTGCCCCTGCGTTTTTTTGAGTGGCTCTAAGTTGGATTGTGTTTCTGTTGGAAATTTTATTCTGTGAGACACGGGCCATTGTGCTCGGGGCAACAGAACTTCCGGCATCCAGTCCAAAGAATCCACTGAGGAACTATAGATG
>Ga0255093_1000175_pt1 | contig 32046 bp, 22 predicted proteins | sample Colum_Law_RepA_8_2_FD_188437 | JGI IMG/M metagenome (GOLD analysis project Ga0255093, IMG submission 188437) | Freshwater microbial communities from Columbia River, Oregon, United States - Colum_Law_RepA_8d | ecosystem: Environmental > Aquatic > Freshwater > River | place: USA: Oregon...
TTTGAGTGAGATTGAGGGGCTTGGCGCGGTGGTGCTGGGCGTCAGTGCTGACTCGGTGGAGTCTCATCAGAAATTCACTGAGAAGTATACTCTGAATTTCCCTCTGCTGGCTGACACGGAGCACGCGGTGGCTGAGAAGTATGGAGCGTGGCGTGAGAAGAACATGTACGGTCGGGTGTCGATGGGGATTCAGCGATCGACGTATCTGATTGGAGCTGACGGCCGGATTGCCCGGTTGTGGAAGAAGGTCTCGGTGGACGGTCATGATGCGGATGTGATTGCTGCATTGCAGGAGCTGTCTGCGGGTTGAAGTGGAGGTCTTTGTGAGACTGATATCGGCAGGGTCTGAGTGTGTCGTGGTGGCAGCCCTGCTGCTGGCAGCGTGTGGTTGTGGGCAGCAGGCTTCTGAGCAGCCTGCTGCTGCTGCCGGATCAACTGCGGGAACTGCTGATGCTGCGGCGGTGAAGCCGGTGGCACTGCGAGCTGCGGACGAGCCGCAGTCGCAGCAGCTGGCCGAGCAGGTGCGTCAGGCTGTGGCGCATCTGGATGCGGCGGCTTTGACGAAGCTGGCCAGCGACGAAGCGTTTGCAGACCGAGTGCTGCGGGGAACGGATGTCAGCGGCAGTGAACGTCGTGAGGCTGTGGAGGGATTGTCCGGGACTCTGCAGGAGATTTTCACGGGAGTGGTGCAGGGCTGTACCAACGGTGGCAGTTACAGTTTTGTGCGGTTGGTTCCGCGTGGTGGCGAATTTCGTCCGCTGTTTCGCCTGTGTCTGCCGGAATTGTCCGGGATCAATTATCACGAATTGGTGGTGGTACAGACGGCGGATGGTGCGAAGATCGCGGACGTGGACGTGTATCTGTCCGGCGAGTGTGTTTCTGAGAGTCTGCGGCGGCTGGTGCTGCCGGCACTGGCGGCATCGAATCGTGGTCTGAAGGCCTCACTGAGCGCCTCGGAAGTGCAGTTGCTGGAGTTTTCCGACGACGTTCGTGAGATTGGAAATCTGCAGCGGAGTGGCCAGCCGAAGTCGGCACTGGAACTTTTCCGTCGACTGCCGACGGTGGTACAGGAATCTGAGCCGCTGCGGCGTCTGAAGGTGCGGATTTGTCGCAACCTGGGACCGGATGAGCTGGCTGAGGCTTTGCAGCAGTTGTTTCAGGCCACGGCTGCGGAACCAGGTGCTGGTTTTGCGGAAGTGGAGCGACTGGAGTTACTGGGTCAGCATGCGGAGGTTGCGGCGGCGGTTGATCGTCTGCGTGAGCAGACAGGTGATCCGTATCTGGGGTTGTTGAAGATTGAGTCACTGCTGAAGCTGGATCGTGGTGCTGAGGCTGCGGAGGCAGTGGCTGCGGCAAAAGCGGTTTCGGAGGGTGATGCGGATGTGGCACTGACCGACCTGCGTGTGCGACTGCACCGGCGGGATTTTGCCGGAGTGGCGGAATTGCTGGAGGGGATGCAGCAGTCTCCGGATGGTGCTGCTGAGATACCTGAGTATCAGGAGTTTCTCAGGTCGGAGGCGGGTCAGGCGTGGTTGCAGCGCCAAAAGACTCAATCGGAATCGCCCTGAACCGGGGGTGTTGTCAGGTCTTTCCAGACTTTTCCGTCGGGCATATTGCCGAGTGTCTGTCGGGAGACAGTGAGGCTTCGGTTTGGCGTGCTGTTGGCGGAATTCGGGGTCGTGGGTGAGTCTGGGAGTGAGGCCATCCGGACAAGTTGTCGACTGCGAAATGTGACACCGCCGCTGAACGCTCCGAGAATCAGTCCTGCTGAGGCGCTGCGGGAAGTGAGCAGGGGCAGAGTTTCGCGCGGGACGGGCCACGATCTGCCGGGCAGGACAGCAGGATCATCCAGCATCTGCGGCTGGAACTGCAGTGTTCCGGCGGCCTGGAGTTCGCGGCAGACTGCGACAGCGGCCAGCACGTCAAGGATGTTCTGCAGGTCAGCAAAGGCTGGAATTTTCTGTGTCAGTTCGGGCAGATGGCGATTGAACAGTGCGGCGAATTCATCTGCGCTGCCGTGTTTGGTGCTGATATCGAGCAGGTTGCCATTGTCGTCCATGACTTCTTCCTGGGCGAAGAGTTGCAGGCGGGGTCCGAGGAGTGTCCAGGAACTGCGATCTGCTGAGACGGTCAGCGTTCCGGGTGCCGGAGCAAACCACCAGCGGCGCATCATGTTGTCACCGGGGCGAGCGAGGGCGAGGCTGCTTTTCAGGCCACGAATGCCTGTGGTATCCGCACCGATGGCGATACGTTTCATCAGGTAGTCAGCTTCGACCATGGCGAGGCACATTCGGCTGTCTTCGGGGACACCGAAAGTCGTCACATTCCAGCGACCCTGCAGACGCACCATTTGTTCGAGGCGGGCTTTGGCAACGGCGACTGTGGCGGGTGCTGAATTGCGGGCCAGCCAGTTGTGTGCGGCGGCCAGCCGTTCTGAGTCCGGGTCGATGGAGCAGCCGGCGGCGTCGAGTATGTCAGTATCGCGGAACGCGGCCAGCAGATCTTCCAGACACAGTACAGGTCGGCCGGAGTGCAGGCCCACCATCCTGTTACCGCGGACTGCCGCAAATGGTTCGGCTGGTCCCGCGAGGATCAGGTCGGTGTTATCGGGTGACAGCACAATTGCATCGATGCGTGTGAGACCGGCGAGATATCGGAGTTCTGCGGGGATGGGGGCTCCGGCTGCCGCCAGTGTCGCCAGCTGGCTATCGAGGCTGCGGAGCGACAGCAGTCGGATTTCGGCGGGTTGTCTGAGAGTTTCGGGGAGTGCGGTGAGGGCTTTTTCGCGGAGTTGGCGGCTGGGCGGGGCCGGGTTGATGGGAGCGGCGAGTGCCTGCTGGATCAGTCCCTGAGGTGAAATGAGGATGCCACCGGGTGAGTTGCCGGGGGTATTACCGCCCTGTCCGAGTGCCATTGGCGATCCGGGGCCGAGCAGTATGAAGGCGGCGAGTACCGTGAGTGAGTTACGCACAGGGAAGCTCCGAAAACGCTGCGTTGGATACCGCGGCGAATTGTATCAGGAGCGACGGAGTGAGGGATGGGCGGGGCACCACAAAAGAGGAGGAATTGCCGGGACTGCGTGATCAGGGGTTGCTGTCGGCTGCCTGTTGCAGATCTTTCAGGCTGAGGTGTGCGCGGTTCAGGCAGAAGACTCCGATGCCGGTGACAGCGATGTAGCCGACGATCTGGGAGTACAGTGAGGCGGCCAGTACGAGGGATGGGTCAGGCTTGATCTGCTGTACCTGAACGGCGATCTGAAAGCAGACCTGTACGACTCCAAAGTATCCTGGGGCAGCCGGTATCATGACTCCGAGTGCCGTGATACCGGTCAGGATCAGTCCGGTGCTGAGAGTGACGTCGATGCCGAAGGCTTCGAGCGCGAGGCAGGCGGAGTAGCCGTTGATGAGCCACTGGATGAGTGAGTTGATGGCAATGGAGAGGATGGCGCGGGCACTTTTCAGTGAGTGAAGTCCGATCGCACCCTGGCGGAGCAGATCAAGGATTTTTTCGGTGAGCCATCCGGGGATGAAGGGAAACAGTCGGAAGGCCCGGGCGGTGGTTGTGACAAACCAGTCGGTGCGAACCATGTAAACGATCATTACGAGGACGACGGCTGCGGCGACGGCTGCGGCAATCATGCCTCCGCGCTGGTAGTTTTCCGGCATGGAGGGTGCGAACAGGATACCGAGTCCGAACAGGGCGAGGATTGAGAAGATGTCGAAGATTCGTTCGAGAACGATGGAGGACAGGACGGTTCCGGCGGGAATTCTGTGCTGTCTGTTCACCACGAAGACTCGGACGAATTCCCCGAGATGTGCCGGCAGAATGTTGTTGGCCGCGAAGCCGATCATGACTGGCGGGAAGAGTTGCCCGGCGGTCAGCGGTGCGGCCGGAGCCAGCAGTTGTGCGAAGCGAATGGATTTCAGCCAGTAGAAGGCCAGCAGCAGCAGAAGAATCGGGGGAAGTGATGCATAGTTCGCCGTTTTGAAGGCGTGCAGCACCATGTTCGTGTCTGTGTCGCGCATGGCGTACCACAGCGAGCCGACTGAGACAGCGATACCGAAGAGCAGCAGCAGCAGACGTTTCATGGTGATGCGGGATTACAGAGAATCATCGGCGCGGCGGAGCAGACTGAGTGCCTGAGCGCCACGAATGAAGACGGGTCGAGGCTGGTCGGGGTTGAACAGTCGAAGTTGGGGACGTGAGCGGCGCCGCCGCGTCCGGCGGACAGGCCGGGTATCGGCACACGGAATCAGATCGTCGAAAGATGTCGTGGGGAACCAGTCAGGAACCGGAGTCCGTGAAGAATCTGCTGCGGGAGTGGTCGAGCCTGCTGTTGATCGATCGATGATACCCACGAGTGTCTGACCGGCATCGACAACGGGCAGACAGTGTGTCAGTGATTCGCAGAGGAGTGAGCGAGCTGAGGCTGCGGAGTCTGTGTTGGAGAGCACTGCGGTGACTGGTTGGGCGAGGCTGGCAGCGGGTGTCAGTTCTGAAGCACCGGCAAACAGTGCCAGCAGCAGTTCGTCTTCGGTGACGCGTCCGGCGAGTCTGCCGTGCTGATCGGTTACGAACAGGCAGGAGTGCCCATGCTGAAGCAGCAGGCAGGCAGCCTCACGAAGACTGGCTTCCGGTCCGATAGAGTGGCCAGAGCTGGGGCACATCAGTGTGTCGGCCAGCGGGATCATGTTTGTTTCCTGAGAATTCCTGCAGTGTGTTCGGCCGCGGATGCGACGGTTACGGGGAATCTTTCTTCAGGGCGGATGGAAGTTTGAGGATTTTCGGCAACATTTGTGTTGAGATCGCATAAATTACGCTGAGTTTGATGCTTGCGCCGGTTTTTTTGATTTTGCGGCGGGGGGAGTTTCTCATGAGCGGTCGAGTCGTGTTGCTTCTCTGTCTGGTGGCAGTTTTATCCGGATGCACGGGGGAGACGGGGTCAGCGACGGGTTCGGCGTCTGGTGTGGGTGGGGGAACTGAAGCGAAAGCACCGCAGTTGCAGGCACGTTTGGCATTGAACTGGTATCCGGAAGTGGAGCATGGTGGATTTCTGGCAGCGGATGTGCTCGGGAAATTTGCGGCGGAGGGTGTTTCTGTGGAGATCATCCCGGGTGGCCCGGGTGCTCCGCAGGCGGTGATCGCGGAGCTGGCTGCTGGTCGGATTCAGTTTGCGGTTTCGGATGCTGACAATGTGGTTTTGGCGCGAGCGGCGGGAGTGCCGGTTGTGGCGTTGCTGGCACCGCTGCAGAATTCACCTCGCTGCATCATGGTGCATCGGGCCGCGGGCTTTAAATCACTGGCGGATCTGAAGGATATTGAGCTGGCCATCAGCGATGCGCGTCCATTCGCTCTGTGGATGAAGAAGCAGTTGCCATTGACGAATGTGCGGATGATTCCGTTCAGCGGTATGGTGGGTGAGTTTTTGCAGAAGCCGGCATTTGCTCAGCAGGCGTTTGTCTTCAGCGAGCCGTTTGTGGCGCGTGAGCGGGGTGGTGACCCGGAAGTGCTGATGGTGTCGGAGATTGGTTTTGACCCCTATGCCAGTGTGCTGATCACAACCGAGGACGTGATTGCGGAGAGTCCGGAGCTGGTGGGGAAGGTGGTGCGGTCGAGTGTGTCGGGTTGGCAGGAATATCTGCAGGCTCCGGGAGTGACCAATCAGGCGATTCAGAAGCTGAATTCGGAAATGAGCGATGCGGCGCTGGAATTTGGAGCGACGGCGATGGCACCGCTTTGCAGGTCTGCGGACGGTCAACCGGGCCAGTGTGGGATGGTTCTGGAGCGTTGGGAGAAGCTGGTGCAGCAGATCGAGGAATTGGGGCAGATCGAAAAGGGTACTGTGCGTGCGAGCGAGTGTTTCACGGTGAAGTTTCTGGGGCCGGGCTGAAGCGGCAGAAAGTGCCGGTGTTTGGGGGCGGGTTGTACAGTGTTCGAACACGTGTATGGAGGGCAGTCTGGGTGGAGTTTGACGGAAATGCCGACTTTGCGTGATTGCGATTAAGCGCATTCGTCACAACTGACGAAATCCGAAAAGTCGACGTATTCGTTACGGCTGGCCATTTGCGCGCACAATCCTGCAGCGTTCCCGGTGACTCTGGGGGGCGTGGAGCGTGCAGAGGTGGCTGGCGAGTGCAGGTGCGGGTACGCGACAGATCCCCACGGGCACCGGAGTACAGCAGGATGCTGAGTCGAATGCTGCGCAAGAAGTTTCAGGCACATCTGTCGTTGATGCTGCTGGGAGTTGCCGGGCTGGCGTCGCTGTCGGGTTGTTCCCGGCAGTTTTGGCGGAAGCAGGCTGACCGCGACGCGTACACGGCGATCGGCGAGAAGATCAACGACCCGCACTGGAGTATTCCGCGAGTGGATCTGACTCCGGATCCGCGGAGTCGTTTTTATGATCCGTGGGATCCGGACAAGCGTCCGTTGCCGCCGGACGATCCGACGGCTCATGAGCTGATGCATTCGGTGAATGGGCGTCGGGGCTATAAGAACTGGCACAAGCTGGGAGTTTCGTTTGCGATTGAAAATCCGCACTGGCTGAAGCCGTATGGGATTGAGCAGACCGGGGTGGACCCGGTGGGTTCGCACGCGGGCGTGAAGCTGCCGAGTGTGAGTATTCCGGATGCGATGAATCTGACTTCGATCCACAGTCGCGAGTATCAGAATTCGATTGAGAACCTGTATCTGGATGCGTTGAATCTGACGGCCGAGCGATTCAAGCTGGGAGTGCGTTATCTGGGGACGAACCGAGCGGAGCCGAGTGTTGATTTTACGGCTCGTTCGAACGCGGCTGGCCGGACATCCGGCGTGCTGGCGACACCGTTCGGCATCAGTCAGACGCTGCCGACTGGTGGTCAGATCGCCGCGGACATTGCGAATTCGGTGACGTGGGTGTTTTCGGGGAATGGCAGTGAATCATCGGCGCCATCGATTGGCTACAGTCTGACTCAGCCGCTGCTGTTCAATGCGGGTCGGAAGATTGCGCTTGAGTCGCTGACGCAGAATGAGCGGAATGTGCTGTACAGCGTGAGGACTCTGGCGCGATTTCGCCAGACCCTGTTTACGCAGGTGGCTTCCAGCTATCTGACACTGCTGCAGCAGCGTCAGAATATTCTGAACACCGAAAACAATATTCGGCAGCTGGAGGAGCAGCTGGAGGCTCAGGAGGCACGTGACAGTCGCGTGCCGGGAGTTGTGAATGCGGCTCTGGATGGTGTGCAGAATCTGCAGATTCCGGCAGAGCTGCAGGGGCAGTTATCGTACGACGGCAACTGGCTGAAGTGGCGAGGTGATATGCTTCCGGAGCAGGAGCAGCAGGTACTGGCTGTGTCGCAGGATGCGGACTATGTGGCCGCGGCTTCCGAGCTGATTGACTTCAAGAAACAACAGACGACCAGTCTGTCCTATCTGCAGCTGCGTGACCGTCTGAATCAGTCGCAGGTTTCGCTGGCGAATTCGCAGCGACAGCTGCAGGATCAGCAGGATTCGTTCAAGCTGCTGCTGGGATTGCCGCCGAACGTGGATCTGGCGATCGATACGGCATTGCTGCAGCAGTTCGAGCTGATTGGCTGGGATCTGATTGATCTCGAACGGGATCTGCGGACGGTGCAGAAGAATATCGGAGATCAGCTGCTGCCGAAGCAGGGAGCTGGTGATCCGGTTGCAGGTCCGAGTCTGGTGGCGGTGAAGAGTTACGTGGAGGCACTGGCCGGTGCCAGAGATCAGCTTTATGAAATCGGTATTCAACGCGTGGCAGAGGACTTCAGGCCACTGGAGGAGCTGCTGGAGCGGACAAAAGAGAATCTTACGGCGATCGAACCGGGCAAACGGTATTTCCGTGACGAGACTGAGCGGACGGACATGCTGGAGCGACTGGAGAAGGACCGTCGCCTGTATCGACTGGCAGAGCGTGAGTTTGCATTTGGCAGTGGCTTGCTGGACATGCTGAGGAGGCTTCTGTCGGCGGGCGGTGAACAGGAGCTGCTGCAGTCGCTGGACGTGAATGGGAACGGTCAGATTGAGCTGGCAGAGCTGCCGGAGAACTGGCGGGATCTGCCGCGGTCGGGTGATCGGGGTGCTGCGGAAGTGTATACGGTGCCGGAGCTGCTGGTGGAGATCGCCAGTGGTGCGCGCGACCTGCGTGACAAGTACCTGCTGCGGATGGCTCAGAGCCTGGAGGTTCTGCAGGCCTCATTGCGGGTGGAGGAGATTGCGATTATGCCATTCAGTCTGGATGAACCGGCGCGGATACCGAGTATTGACGAGGTGGTGGCGCTGGGTTTGGAGTATCGGCATGATCTGATGAATGTGCGAGCGGCCGTGATGGATGCTCGGCGTCAGGTGGAGATTCAGGCGAACCGTCTGGAGGCAGGTCTGGATGTGACATTCCGTGGGACTGAGGGCTTGAACTCAGACGCGCAGGGCAGCACGAACCATAGTGCTGGACTGAAGTTCACTACTCCATTGGATCAGGTTTTGGAACGAAACGGATATCGTCAGTCGCTGGTGGCTTTCCAGCGGGCTCGGCGGACGTATATGGAGCAGGAGGACCGGGTTAAGCAGACGATACGTTCGAGTTGGCGTCAGTTGGGAGTGCAGGAGTACCGACTGCGGGTGGACCGAGTGACGGTGCGGAACGCGGCTTTGCAGTATGACAACGCGTCGTTGCAGGCACAGGGAGGTCAGCAGATTGGTGGACAGGGGAATGCGTTGAGTCTGTTGAACGCCTTGAATTCGGTTTTGACGGCTCAGAACGGACTTATCCAGGATTGGGTCGTATATGAGACGAATCGGCTTAACATCTTCCGTGATATGGGTATCATGGACATTGACGCGCGGGGCGTCTGGACCGACCGATTTTACCAGCAGATGCAGGCATCTGTTCCGGTAGTGGGTTCTGGTTCGCCTGCTGAAGCTCCTGCGGTCGTGCCTTCCACAGTGCCTCCGATTCCGGCCGACCAGGACGCTGCTCCTGCGACATCGGAATGACATTCTCTGCGATCCTGCCTTGTTCTGCCGCATTTGCTCAAAGGTTCCCCGCATGACTCGTAAGCTTCAGCCAGGTCGATCCGGTGTGTCTGTCTTTTGGCTGGTGTCAGCGCTGCTGTTGGCAGGCATTGCTGCGGTGTTTCTGATTCCGGCGGTTCGTGAGCGTATCCTGGGTGCGAAGAAGGATGCGGTGCCGGACTATGTGATGAAGCTGGCTGAGAAGGGTCCGTTTCGGATTGTGATTACCGAGAACGGTACGGTGGACAGTCTGCGAAATTCGACATTGAGCAACAGTGTCGAGGGCTCGACAACGATCATTTCGCTGGTGCCCGAGGGCAGCAAGGTGAATGCCCCGGTATTGTCTGAGTTTGACGGCACGGTGCAGTTTGTGGATGCCGCGTCCGAGTCGGTCAAGACGTTGAAGGTGGTTGCTGATGACGGTAAGGAGAAGACGTATGAGCTGGTCTTTGGAGAGCACACTGAGTTGCTGGTGAAGGATCGTCAGAAGGTTCGCAAGTTTGATTTTCTGGCGGGTGATGTGTGTTGCGAACTGGACTCGTCGACTCTGGTGGAGAAGGACAAGGAGCAGCAGATCAAGGTGACAACGGCGCGGGCTAATCTCGAGAAGGCATTGAAGGACATCGAGATTCAGCTGACGACGAACGAGAGCACTGTCGCAAAGGCTCGACTGGCAGAGGATCTGGCGGGGCTCAGTCTGATCAGTTACACGTCGGCAGGTGGTGAGTATGAGCAGGAGCTGGAGACCCTGAAGGGCGACATCAAGAAGACCGAGGAAGAGTTATCGATCAACCGGGAGGAGTACGAGCGAATTCGGGATCAGGCTCGGCTGGGTTATGCCAACGTGAACCAGCTTGAGAGTGCTCGCCTGAAGGTGACTCAGTCCCAGATTCTGCTGAGCGTGAATCGGGGCAAGCTGGAGGTTCTTGAGAAGTATACACGGCCGAAGAAAGAGAAGGAGCTGACTCAGACGGCCGAGGATTCGAAGCGAGAGACTCAGCGGGCACGTCTGGAGGGTGAGGCCCTGATGACTCAGATGAAGGCTGCGGCCGATGCGGCCCAGCTGACAATGAGTGTTGAGGAGGAGAAGCTGGAGTTGTTCCAGCGTCAGATCAAGGCCTGTCGACTTGTGGCGACGCAGGCGGGTGAAGTGGTTTATGCCTCCCAGAAAAGTTCTCGTGGCAGCGAGCCGGTGGTGATTGAGGAGGGTGCGGCGGTTCGTGAGCGCCAGGCGGTGATCAACCTGCCGGATCTGGAGAACATGAAGATTGATGCTCGGATTCACGAATCGCGGATCAGTCGGGTGATGATTGGTCAGCCGGTGGAGATTGAGATTGATGCGATTCCGGGTGATCCCTATCGGGGTCGGCTGCAGTCGGTGTCATCGGTGCCGATTCCGGGCAGTTGGCCGAATACGGATCTGAAGGAGTATGAGGCAGTGGTGCAGATTCTGGATTCACCTGAGCGAGTGCGGAAGCTGAAGCCGGGGATGACGGCTCAGATTCGCGTCGTGGTGGAAGACCGCAAGGATCCCGTGCTGCAGGTGCCGGTGCAGAGCGTTGTGTCATTTTCGGGTTATTACTATGCCTACGTGTATTCGGGGCAGGGTGGTGTGCAGCGGCACGAGCTGAAGGTGGGGGATGCCAACGACGAGTACATTGAAGTTCTGGAGGGTGTGGAGGAGAACGATCTGGTGGTGATGAGTCCGAGGACTCATTTCAAGAAGGAACTGGCCGAACTGGAGTCTGAGAAGTCGGCGGAGGTGGAAGCGAAGCGTGAGAAGCTGGAGACGCCTGATCGCAAGGCTGCCGGTGGTCCCGGTGGGGCTGGAGGTCCTGGCGGGTTTGGTGGTGGTCCTGGCGGAGGTGGCAGGGGGCCTGGTGGTGGCGGTGGGATGTCGATGGATCCCAAAACGATGTTCGAGAACATGGACAAGGATAAGGACGGGGTTGTGACGAAGGCCGAGTATCCGCGACAGCCGGAATTCTTTGACCGTTCGGATTTGAATGGTGACGGCAAGCTGACGCTGGAGGAATTGCAGGAGGCGATTCAGAAGATGATGCAGCAGCGTCCTCCGGGTGGTGGTGGTCCTGGTGGTGGTGGTTCTGGTGGTGGTGGTTCTGGTGGTGGTGGTGCTGGCGGTGGTGGTTCTGGCGGTGGTGGTTCTGGCGGTGGTGGTGCCGGCTGATGCACTGTTTCAGTGTGCGTGGTGTGACCGGCAGGTCGATTCGGCTGTTTATGAACTCTGGTAGCAGCAAGTCATGAGTCTGGCAGCACAGGTGATTGATCTGCAGAAGGATTACATGCTGGGCGCGGTGCCGGTACAGGCGTTGCGTGGCGTATCCATTGATTTTCCGCGTGGCGACTTTGTGGCGATCATGGGTTCATCGGGCAGTGGCAAGAGTACTCTGCTGAACCTGCTGGGTGCTCTGGACCGCCCGACTCGCGGCAAGTACATCGTGGGTGGTCGTGATGTGTCTTCGATGACGGACGACGAGTTGTCGACGATTCGGAACGAGAAAATTGGTTTTATTTTTCAGTCGTACAATCTGATTCCGCAGTACACAGTGCTGGAGAACATTGAGGTACCGCTGCATTACCGCACGGGTTATCCGAAGATTGGTGATCGCGAGCAGCAGCGGATCAGGGAGCTGGCAGAGATGGTGGGTCTGGGCGATCGTCTGGATCATCGTCCGTTTCAGTTGTCTGGTGGTCAGCAGCAGCGTGTGGCGATTGCGCGATCGCTGGTGAATGATCCGGAGATTATTCTGGCGGACGAACCGACGGGGAATCTGGATTCGAAGACGGAGCAGGAGATTATGGAGATGCTGCTGCGTCTGAATCGTGAGGGTCGAACGATCATCATGGTGACTCATGAGCCCGCGGTGGCTCGTCTGGCCAAGCGTCAGATTTATATGAAGGACGGCGTGATCGCGGGTGAGGGAGTATTTCCGGGCTGATGTCTGTCGGTGGTGGCGGGCATCTGGGTTTGCGGTTCCTGCTGACGGGTACCGGATCATTTAGTCGGACTGGCGTGCAATGTCGAATATTCTGCGAACGGTTCAGCTGGCTCTGAAGAGTCTGATGCTGCACAAGCTGCGATCCGGCCTGACGATGCTGGGTATCGTGTTCGGGGTATTTTCGGTAATTGCGATGCTGGCGATCGGTGAGGGGGCCAGCCAGCAGGCTCAGAAGCAGGTACTGCAACTGGGTGCGACGAATATCATAGTGCGCAGCGTGAAGCCACCGCGCGAGAACGCCAGTGCTCAGAACCAGAACAGTTTTGTGCTGCGTTACGGACTGAAGCGGGCGGATTATGATCTGCTTTCACGTACGATACCAACGGTGCTGCAGGCGGTGCCGATTCGTGAGATTACGAAGGCCTGTCGTTATCTGCATCGTGAGATGAACTGTCGCATCGTGGGATGTACTCCTGAGTATCTTGACATGAATCACCTCGAACTGGCTCAGGGGCGATTCATTTCGGACAAGGATCGTCGTGAGAAGACGAACGTGTGCGTCCTCGCGGCTCAGACGGCTGAGGAGCTGTTTCAGTATCAGGACCCGATCGGGCAGTCGGTGAAGATTGCGGATCGGCGTTATGCGGTGGTTGGAGTAACCTCGGCGCGAGAGGCGAGTGCTGCGATTGGCGGCAGCATGTCAGGTCAGGAGTACAACAAGGATATTTACATACCGCTGGAAACGATGCGTGTGCGGATGGGTGATCTGGATATTGACCGTCGGCAGGGTTCGTTCAGTGCGGAAGAGGTTGAGCTGAACCAGATTACTCTGACGATTTCCGATGTGGATCAGGTGGTGCCGACGGCGGGAGTCATTCGCGAGAGCCTGCAGGGGACTCATAAGTCGGGCAATGACTATTCGGTGGTGGTACCGCAGGAGCTGCTGAAGCAGGCTGCGCAGATTCGGACGATTTTCAACGTGGTTCTGGGTTCGATTGCTGCGATCAGTCTGATTGTGGGCGGGATCGGAATCATGAACATCATGCTGGCGACAGTGACTGAGAGAACTCGTGAGATCGGAATTCGTCGAGCGTTGGGCGCGAAGCGGCAGGACATCACGACTCAGTTTCTGACCGAGACGATTGTGCTGGCTGGCAGTGGCGGTCTGATCGGCGTGCTGCTGGGTTTGTCGACTCCGCTGGTATTTCAGGGAATGAAGTCAGTGGCGGAGCAATTCTTTTTTGAGTCGGGCGGTGGGTCGGAATTCAGCGAGATGTTTTCGAATCTGAATCCGCAGGTGGTGCCTGCCAGTCTGCCCCTCGCATTTGGAATTTCTGTGGGTATTGGTGTGATTTTTGGCCTGTACCCGGCTCGTTCGGCAGCCCAGCTGGATCCGATTGAAGCATTGCGGCACGAGTGAGGTGCCGGATGAGAGTGAGCTTCTGAGTATTGTGGCCGTCAGCCCAGTCTGCCGAACTGCTGGTCGAGTGTGTGTCGGCTGAGTGTGAGTGCTGTGGGGCGTCCGTGTGGACAGTGGTGGGAGTCCTGGACGAGATGTCTTTGCCGCAGCAGTTCGCGCATTTCCTCGAGTGCCAGGCGCTGGCCTGATTTGATGGCTGCGCGGCAGGACATGGTATGGAGCATGTGATCGAGCAGGTCACGGCGGCTGAGTCGTCCGTCTTTCTGGACGAGTTTTTCGGCGAAGTCGAGCACGATGCGAACGATGCTTCCGCGGGGGATGAGTACCGGGAAGGCGTGCAGCAGCAGTGTGGTGCCGCCGAATTCCTGAATGTCGAAGCCCATCTGTGTCATGAGCTGGGAGTTTTCGAGAACGGCGGCTGCCTGAACTGCCGTGCATTCTATGGTTTCGGGGATGAGCAGTCTTTGTGATTCGACGACTCCTGCGAGGATTTTTGTGCGGAGGTGTTCGTACATGATGCGTTCGTGGAGTGCGTGCTGGTCGATGATTTCCAGCCCTGCATCGCTGGCTACGACGAGGTAGCAGTCGTAGATCTGAAACGCGCGGAATTCGTCGGTGATGATTTCCGGGGAGTTACTGACGGTGGACTCAGCGAGCAGTGAGTCGTTGGATTCGGTGGAGTCTGTTGTGGCAAGTGAGACGGTGTCAACTGCTGTAGCCGTGACGTGCCTGGGTGTGCTGGTTTGAGTGGATCCGCGGGCCTGGGAAGGCGGTACGGCGAGGGCTGCGACCACTTCCGGGTGATTGAGGATTGTGCGGCCAGTGAGAGGCGTTGTTGCGACGCGAGGGGGTGTGGTGAATTCGGTGCGGGGCGGTGGGAAGTTCATTTGGCGGGGCAGTCGGGCTGCGGAGTCCGGTTTGTCAAAACGCAGTTCAGAGGCGGCGACTGGAGTGTTGTGCAGGGGGTTTGAATCCGGGGAGGTTTGTTCCGGGAGGCTGAGGCCGGCGCGGAATTCGAGAGCGAGGAAGCGATCGCGGAGGGTTTTGAGGAGCTGTCGGTAGAGCAGTTGTCCGTCCTGGAAGCGGACTTCGCTTTTTGTGGGATGGACATTGACGTCGACGAGTGCTGGTGGCATGTCGAGGAACAGGAAGCTGACGGGGTGTCTTCCGACCATCAGGAGTCCGCGGTAGGCTTCTTCGAGAGCGTGCTGGAGGCTGCGATCCTGGATCCAGCGTCCGTTGAGGAAGAGGAACTGATCGCGTCGGGTGGCGCGGCTGAGGGACGGTTCACCGACGTGTCCGTAGAGCTGGATTCTGCGGCCGTCGGGCAGTTCAGCTTCGGATGAGAGCTGGATCAGGTGATCGGCCACTTCGTTTCCGAAGAAGCGTCGGATGCGGTCGACGGGATCGGCGGCGGCGGGCAGCTCGTAGACGAGTTTATCGTTGTGTCGCAGCGTCAGATGCATGCGGGGATTGGCGAGTGCGACGCGGGAGAACTGATCGATGATGTGGCTGAATTCTGTGGAGGCTTTTTTGAGGAAGCGTCGGCGTGCGGGGGTATTGAAGAAGAGGTTGTGGACTTCCATGACGGTCCCGGGTGGGCAGCCGCAATCGCGATTTACGACGATCTGGCCACCCTGGCTTTCCAGTTCGCGACCGACTTCGTTTTCGTGAGGTCGAGTGCGTATGCGGAGTCTTGAGACAGAGGCGATTGAAGCGAGTGCTTCGCCGCGGAAGCCAAGTGTTGTGACGTGGTCAAGGTCGGAATCGGAGCGGATCTTGCTGGTGGCATGGGTGGTGACAGCGAGCAGCATGTCTTCCGGGTGGATACCTTCGCCGTCATCCACGACGCGAATCAGGTCCATACCGCCGTTGACAATTTCGAGATCGATGCGAGTGGAAAGTGCATCGACGCAGTTTTCCAGGAGTTCCTTGACGACGCTGGCGGGTCGTTCGATGACTTCGCCGGCGGCAATCCGGTTGATGACCTGAGTATCAAGCTGCTGGATGCGGGGCATAGCGGGGGCTGCCATATACGAGGTAAATTGCAGACGTCCTCGCTGCTTACCCAGTATACCAAAACCGACACTGTTTGTCGGCGCTGTGTGCCGCTTTGGGGGGATTTTTTTGGTGTCTATTGTTCTGACGCGTTGCGAATACGTTTCAGGATTTCCGGAATTTCCTGAAGCATTTCCCGATCGTCAGCCAGTTCGGGGAACTGTGAGCGAGCCAGTTCGAGTCCGATCCAGAGTGGTTCATTGCGAGGGTTTTCGATGCCGATGGCGGTGCAGATCAGATTGGCGAGAATACGTTCTTCGGGGAACCTGTCGAAGAGTACGACGGAGGATTCCTGCTGGATCAGTTCGATACGGCGATTGAGAGTGGCAGCGAGCGAATCCGGGCTGGAGGCTGGATTCGGTTCAGGCGGGTCGGAGGTGGCGGACTGGGCGTTTTTGGGTGCGTTGAGCGCGGCTTCGACAGCCGGCTTTGGTGTGAGGACAGCGCTGACTGCGGCCCACTGAGGAGAGGCACATTTTTCCAGTGGAATGCCGATGGCGGTGAAATCCTGGCAGCGTCGGATCTGGCTGAGGAGTGGCTGGAGAGACTGGAAGTCTGCGGGGGTGACTGAGGCACCGCGGATGCGTCCTGCGACGGGTTTCAGTTGTTTCACCCAGCGTTGCTGGCGATTGACGATGGTGCGGAGCACCTGTGCGGATTCCTGTTCACGCAGTGTGGAGTATCCATTGCGATTGCTGTTGCGAACGAGCTGTCGATTCAGAAAGGCTTCGCTGAAGTCGCTGCCGGTTCCGATCTGCCGTACCGTGCGAATTCCCAGCACGAGGTCACCCTGCTGCAATTGTGCGGCGACGGGTCCACCGGGACGCGACCAGGTGGGGTGAGATTCGATGATCTGGACAGTTCCGAGGGGTTTGTAGTGATTATCAGTGCGTCGGAAGGCAGCGAGCTGGTCACCTTCGAGTATCCCGTGCACGTCACCGAGATCGATTCGTTCGGCTTCGGCGGCACTGGACAGCACCGTACCGACATACCATACGACGCCCCCGCCGGCTTTGGTGTTGGCATCTGTCTGAGCCACTGCGGATGCGGTCAGCAGGAAACTGCCGAGCAGCCAGAGCAGTGCCGAGTGAAGTGCCACGTGGAGCCGGGGGACAGGGAGGCTGGCTGACTGGGCCATGGAGACCACCGATGCGCAGGTTTGCCTGGTGCCGGGTCGGATCCATCGACGAGGGCGGGCGAGTGAAAGACGACAGGCAGTCTTTGCCCGAATGAATGCGAATTCTAGCGGCAGATCGAGTCGAGTGCCAAAGAGAATTCTCGGACAATTCCGCGAGAATCCCCAGTGGAAAGGGTGAATCGCCCGGCAGGCGGCTGAAATTCGTGATTTTGGAGCGTTGTCATTGACAGAACAGGCTCAGGCAGCGGACTGCAGTGCCAGTTCTTCTGAGTTGACAGCGACGATGGCAATACCGAATTTATCGGCGAGTGCGGCTGTTTCTTCGGGGCTGATGATGATGGTCATGCCGGCTTCGATTGCGAGGACCCGTCCACCGGCTTCATGCATGCTGCGGATGGTTTCGGCCCCGACCGTGGGGACATCAAACCGCATATCCTGTCCGGGCTTGGCAACTTTGACGACTGTGAAGCCACCGCGGCGGCAGAGGTCACCGGCCCTCCTGATGCAGCGATCTGTGCCTTCGATGGCTTCCACGGCGATCACTGCGGTATCGTTGACGACGACGGTTTGTCCGACGTCGAGGCGTCCCATTTCGCGGGCGAGATCCCAGCCGAATCGGATGTCCTTCCATTGAGCAGGAGTGGGACGTCGCTGAGTCAGGAAGCCGTGTTTCACGAGCAGCTCCGGTGCAAAGTTAAGTGCTGAGTCGAAGACCAGTCCGTCACGTTCGAATTCGCGAATGATGGCGAGGAGAATGGTGTCATCTTTTTTGTTTTGTCTGGCGAATCGGTACCACATGTGGATGGTCCGCCAGTCGGGCAGCAGTCTCAGCCAGCGGAAGGGGTGGAAGAGGACGGTTTTTTCGATCTTGCCGGCCATCACCACACGATCGACGCGAGCCTTTCTCAGCAGGCGGATAGCCTTTCCCATGCGAGCCAGTGGGGCGAAGCGGAATTCATCGCAGGCGCTGAAGAGTTCATCTGAGGCCATGCCGGCAACGCCGAGTCCATAAACGAAGTGGCCAGCCTGTCGAGCCGAGCGGGCGAAGCGTACGGGAAATTCACCGCCTCCGGCCAGCAGGCCCAGTCGAAGAGGACCGGTATCGAGGCGTGAGGGGAACTCTGCCAGTTCACGCCGTAACGAGATGTGAGGATTGCTGTGGCTCATGTTGCTGTCCGGAGTATTGCCATGATCTGCGAAGGGTGCGGTGAATCAGGCGGCAACGGGTTCGGAGGTCTGGGCGGAATCGCCGAGTCGTTTCTGCAGGGCAGCAAGTTCCTGTTCGAGTCGTCGGACGGTGTCGCGGATTTCCGGCAGTCTTTTGAGGGCCATCAGTTGCCTTGTGGTTTCGGCGACGGGTCCCGCTGGTGCTCCGAGATAGGTCTGTCCGCCGGGCATATCCCGATGCACCCCGGCTTTGGCTCCAATGATCGCACCGTCACCCAGATGCACGTGGTCAGCAACGCCGACCTGTCCGGCACAGACGACATAGTCACCGGTGGTTACGGATCCGGCGAACCCGACCTGAGAGACGAGGAGGTTGTGACGACCTACGTGACAGTTGTGGCCGATCATGACCTGGTTATCAATGCGAGTGCCCGTGCCGATGACAGTTTCACCGACTTTAGCGCGGTCGATCGTTGTACAGGCTCCGATTTCCACGTCGTCACAGATGCGAACGATGCCGAAGTGTGGCAGTCGCAGATGCCCGCCGTTGACCAGTCGATAACCGAAGCCGTCGGCACCGATGACGCAACCGGCATGGATGATCACGTGATTACCGATGTGCACATCTGCGTAGAGGATAGTCCCGGGGTGCAGTACAACGTTATCGCCGATAATGCAGCCGTCACCGATGACAGTTCCGGGATGAATATCGCAACTGTGGCCGATTCTGACATCAGCTCCGATGACCGCCAGCGGATGCACGTTGGTGTTGGCACCGATCCGTGCTGATTCGTGGACGATGGCCCTTGAGGAGATTCCGATGGCGGGGCGCTGTCGGGGTGGTCGCAGAATTCCGGCGACTGTGAGGAATGCCGGTTCGGCTTCGGGCACCAGAATGTAGGTGCGTTCGTCCGAGGCTGGCAGTTCGGCGCGAATGTTTTCCGGCACGATGATCAGTCGAGCTGCGGTATGTTTGAGGCGCGAGAGATTTTTCTGGTTGCCGACGAAGGTGAGATCGCGTGCGGTGGCACGCTCCAGAATCTGCACATCGTCAATTTCGACGTCAGGGTTTCCCTGCAGTTGCGCCTGCAGCACGTGAGCGATTTCTGAGGCCGTCAGGGCCTGTCGCGGCGTTGTTGTCGACATCAAGCTCTCCGTCGCCTGCTGGCACCCGAACTGTCTGCGACGTGTCCGCCATACGGAGAGGGAAACGACCGTCGAGCAGTGCAGCGGGTGGGTGAGGACAGCAGGGATGCTAGCGAAAACAGGGATTCTGACGCAAGACGGTCTGCAGGCAGGGGAGGGTTGCGGGGGGTGTCGGCGGGAACGGTGCTGCGGATCGGTCTGGATTTTGGGATTCGACGGAGCCCGCAGCATCGGAGCAGATGTTGGTGGCGGGCTTTATCGGTACAGGAGACAGAACCGTTTTCAAAGAAACGAGTTTCCCATTTTTCCTGAACTGACCGGATGAGAGAGATTGTAGGGGTTGTAGTGGCCGTAGATCTGACGCAGTTTACCTGACCGGTACGACCGTCATAAAGCGAACGAAAAACGACGCAAGTAATTGTGCTGCAAACACCTGCGCAGATTCAAGGGAACGAATTGAAGGCGACGATAGTCCTCGGTAGTCCCTCGGACTGCGGATGGCAGATCGAGGCCACGGAGGCCTCGAATCCCAGATAAACGATGTGAAATCATCGACTGTAAATGCCGGAATGACTGTCATCGGCCAGGGCGGTCGAAGGAACGATTTCCTTGAGAAGGAGAGATGGAAACATGAAGTGGTCATGGATGTTCAGTGCAGCAGTTGCGCTGTCGGGGATGACTGGCACGGTGGAAGCCGGCCTGTTCGGAAGCGGCGGGTGCAAGAGCTGCGGCTGTGCTGAGGACTGTCAGCCAGCTGTTTGTAAGCCGACGATTGCTCGTCCGTGTCACACGAACGTGTACACGTACCAGCGGAAATGCTCCGACATCAAGCCACCGTGCTGTGATGACGGCTGCGGCAGTGATTCGGGCTGTGCGCCCGTTTCCTGCGGTGCTCCAGCGGGAGTCGGCTGTGCCGCTCCTGCCGGCTGTGCACCGGATCCGAGCTGTGCAGCTCCGGCTGGTGCCGGCTGTGCCGCTCCGGCCGGTTGCGCTGCTGACCCGAACTGTGCAGCTCCGGCTGGTGCCGGCTGTGCAGCTCCGGCTGGCTGTGCTGCTGACCCGAACTGTGCAGCTCCGGCTGGTGCCGGCTGTGCAGCCCCGGCTGGCTGTGCTGCTGATCCGAACTGTGCAGCTCCGGCTGGTGCCGGCTGTGCAGACCCCAGCTGTGCTGCACCGTGCGGTGATGGCTGTGGTAATGAGTGCGGCGAAGGCTGCTCGGCCGAAGATGCGTGTGAGATCGCCAAGCTGATCTACACCTCGATGACCGACTGCTACGCCACGAAGCGTCGCAATGCTCTGGACGAACTGGGCGATTACGATTGCTCGTGCCACCCGGAGATCATCAACGCCTTCGTGTATGGTCTGAATGACACGGATGAACGCGTTCGCCGTGAAGCGGCTGACGAACTGGGTGACGCAGCCCGCAGCAACGGCTGCTGCTGCAGCCCGGCTGTTGTGTCTGCTCTGACCTGTGCACTGGCTGACTGCGACCGTGGTGTACGTCGTCAGGCTGAAGAAGCTCTGGAAGCCTGTGGCTACGAGATTGTCGACGGTAACTGTGATGGTTGCACGGAAGGCTGTGTTGACGGCTCCTGCGGTCACCACGCTGCTCCGGTCGAAGCTCCTGCTGCTGCCGCTCCTGAAGCTGCTCCGGCTCCGGCTCCTCCGGCTGAACCTCAGGCTTTCTTCCCGTCCCGTCTGCACAATAAGTCGCAGAGCCGGAGCGGTCTGGCTGGCCTGTTTGGAATGAAGTGATCGCAGCGACGATCTGAGGTGGAAAGGAACTGCTTCCTGTTCTGAATTCCCCTTCGCAGAACTCTGAAACAACGGCCTCCGATCATCCCGTCGGAGGCCGTTCGTTTTTTTGGTGGTCGCTGTCGGATTCTCGAATGCGGAATTCTTCGATCAGAGCGCGGCGACGTTCGGCGACAGCGCGATCGAATTCGGACAGCACATCGAGTGCTTTGTCGCGGGAAGTGATCAGCCCGATGATGAGATACTGAATGATGGCGGCGAGATAGCAGATCCAGCCGACGGCCCATCGTTCCCGATCTCTGCGGTAATCTCCGAACAGCCGCAGATAGTTTGTGAGCACGGACAGGTCCATTTTCTGATTGATGTCGGGATCCATTTTCAGCGCCTTTTGAAACTCGCTGTTGATTGACTGCTGCAGGCGTTGTTCGAGGAGCAGGCTGGCTTCTGTGGTAACCGGCATGCAGTTTCCGACCTGCTGCACCCAGTTCCACGCGATGATGGACTGGTGCAGTACGACCTGCTGTTGCCATGCGGCAGCGACGGATTCCACGGGCATCTCCGGAAGTCGAGCTCCGACGATCGCACACATCATGGCCAGCACGGGCGAGGATTTGTTGATGTGGCGGCAGAGGAATCCGCGGAGCATGGGCCACCAGTTTTCCCGCAGTTGCGGGAGTATCCTGCGGTTTTTCTGAAGTTTGGGTGGACCGGGGTGCAGAACGGCAAAGAGTTCCTGATCGGGCATGGTCTGGATGACTCCGATCACCATCAGCAGTCGCAGTCCCATGGTGAGCCAGTCTGCGCGGTCGAGCCAGTCGATTTTGACGAGCCATCCGAAGAGGATGTGTTCCATGTTGGCGGTGGCGGCCAGCAGCAGCAGAGAGCCCCGAAACCATTCCTGCAGGTCTTTTTCCAGCTCCCGATCCAGCTGCCGGACTCGGAAAATTCTGCGGAGCAGGAAGCGGAACAGAGGGACGGCAATCAGTCCCAGCAGCAGTCTCGAGGCTGGTCTGAGTACCGGGCGCAGGATGGACTGAAAGATCGGGATACCCATCAGGATGCGGAAAAGATCCAAGGCCGTTGCTCCTGATGCAGGCTTAGCGGACACCTGTTGGGAAGGAATGGACCCGGAGGTAAGGCGCCAGCGGCCGGGGCTTTTTTCCAGATCGGGGCTGAATTCGTCTGAGCGAAACTGTATCCTGCGTTGGTCTGAGGCTCCACACAGAAACCTCTGAATCCTGCCTCTGTCCCGGGGACTGCACGATGTTCGGCTCAGCCGGTTACAGTGAATTTGATCTGAATTTTCAGATCCTGGGGATTCCAGTGCGGGTGCATCCGTTTTTCTGGCTGTCGACAGCTTTCATGGTCTGGGTGGGAGACGACCTGCAGTTGACGCTGATCGGAGTGCTGTGCATTTTTTTCAGCGTACTGATACACGAGCTGGGGCATGCAATTGTAATCCGACGTTTTGGCTATCCATCAGAAATCGTGCTGTACGTATTCTGCGGTTATGCAACATCATCTCATTTTCCGTTCCGGCGTGCGCTGGCCGTATCGGCTGCGGGTCCGGCAGCCGGTTTGTTTGCGGGAGGTCTGATTTTCGCGTTGTGGAAGCTGCTGCCTCACTCACTGTTTGAGCAGTATTCCGGACTGAGTTACGCCTTCAGCATGCTGTTGTTCGGGGGCATTACGGTGAATCTTCTGAATCTGGTGCCGGTGCTGCCGCTGGATGGCGGTCAGATCATGGCGGCTTGTGTCAGGCTGTTTGGTCCGCGAGGTCGCAGCAGCAGCGAACTGGCTCTGCAGATTTCAGCCGGAGCCTCCGGGCTGCTGGCCCTGTGGGCTGCTCAGTGTCAGAACAGTCAGCAGGCCTTCATTCCTTACTGGGTGTTTCAGTGGCTGCCGGCAGCAGATGCGATGATGCTGTGGATGCTGCAGCCGTCGGCTCGGTTTGAAGTCATTTTCATGGGATATCTGTGTGCCAACAGCGTGATTGCTCTGAAGCAGAACCGATCGTGGCTGTGATTGAGTGTGATCTCATTTTTCCGCCGCGTTTGCGGGATCTGCCAGTGCCGCAATTTCCTGTTCTGTGAGTGCCCTGTCGAACAGTGCCACCTCATCCAGTCGGCCCTCCCAGTTGCTGTCACTGTCACTGCGTCCGCCCAAAAACAGCTGACCGGCTGTGGCAGGGATCGCCCTGGTCCGAAACTGCTGCCGGCCGTTGAGCCACACAGTGACCTGTTCACCGTCGCGGACGAGGGCTGCGTGCGCCCAGGTCCAGCGGGGAATTGTGTCTATGCCGACCAGCGATGGACCGTCACCGCTGCGGAAGATCATGCGTTCGGCGGTCTCACCGGCACCTCCCAGTCCGAGATGTTCGCCTGTGGCACTGACACCGCTGTCGTAATCGCGTGAGTAGATCCAGCCGGCGACTGGTCGGGATTCCCGAGGCATGCCGTTCCAGAACCAGAGTGAGAGTGAGTACTGAGAGCCGAGATCGCCGCCGTCTGTGGCCAGTCGACCACCAACAAACTGCGGGCAGCGGTTCAGCATACCGGGTGTGCACCAGGCATCTGAATGGGGGCCTTCAAGGCTGAACGTGATACCGGGTTCGAACACGGCATGTCGGTGTTTTCCTGAGGAATCGGCGGCGACCGGCCCATTGAACTCATCCAGTCTCCACCATGCGACGGGTCGCATGGCCTGCAGCCGTCGACCGGCGGTGCCTTCGGGCTGCTGCCAGGATCGGCGATTTTTTCCGCTGACTTTTTCGAGCAGCCGAATGGCAGCCTGGGCGATTCGTGGTTCCGCATCGACCTGCAGTCCGGCGGATCGGGCAGGCCACGTATTGTACCCGCCAAATGCGTGCTGCTCGGGTGGCGGGATGTATCCGTCTCCGCCATTGGCCAGTTCAATCACCATCGTGTTTGTCAGCGGGCTGGCAGCTTTGATTTTGAGTCCGGTGACGGCATAGGTTTCCGTGGGCGTCGTGGCGATGGCGATGGAACCAATCCGCAGGGCCTGAACAACAACTTCGGTTTCACGGGCGGCGTGCAGCAGCAGTTGTTCGCGGGCATAGACTTCCCGCTGATCCTTCGGCAGACGATCACCGACGGAGTTCATGATGTGCTGCGACCATTCGAGCAGTTGTGTATCTGGTGTGCGATATCTGAGCGGCAGTCGTTCTTCAGCCATTTCGATGTCCGCGTTTTCGTCGTATTGTGCTGAGCTGATGGCCTGAACGGCGAGTCGGACCAGACCCTGTGCATAGGTGTCGATGGTCAGAGCGGGATCCCAGGAGTCTGGATTTCGGTAATCACGCCGCCAGATGTCGCCACTGCAACCGTGGGCCATGATGCCCAGAAAATCGGAATCGGGTGCCAGCTGCTGTTTCAGGCCGTCGGCGAACAGTCCGAAGTAGTCGGCACTGATGTCGCTGTCGCCGAAGTAGTGCATTGAGAAACTGGTGAGGACGGCCAGTGGCTTTCCAGCAGTTGTGCGGATGCAGATGAGAGCCAGTTCCGGGTCTTCCGGGCCGGCTTCACCGGTGACATCGTCGGGATTTGCGGCGGCATGCATATTGGCACGGACGGTAGGGTTTCCGAATGGATCTTCGGCGATGCGGTCGGGCCTTCGAATCCACTGTCGCAGTGCTGTGAATTCGGGTGCCATGGTGCGGGCAAAGCCGATTTGAGCAGGCTGAAGTCTGCCAAGAGCTCGTTCAATGACTTCCACAAGGCAATTGCGGAGAAATGTGACGTAGTCCGGATCGGCATCCGTACCGAGGCAGCCCATGGATGCGGGTGCCGAGTGTGCGTGTGTGGCAGAGATGAGGATCTGTGTGGCGGGGATGCCGGTTCTGGTGGCTGCGAGTGTTTTGACTTCATCCAGCAGGACTCGTCCCATCATGCAGCTGTCCACGACGACAATCGCTGCACGATCCCGTCCATCAGCGAAGACGAGGGCTCTGGCACTGACCCGGGTTTTTACGCGGTCGAGGCTGCGACTGGTCATGCCGCCATTGACGAGCACCGGCAGTTTTGCCGGTGTGACGTCGATGAGGGCGACACCGACCTGCAGGTCGCCGGCCTGCAGTGATGCGGCTGGCAGCAAAACGGACAGAAACAGGCTTGATCGCAGAAAAAAGTGCATGCTGAGACTCCGGTGATCCGGGTAAAGAGCGAGCTTCCGCGGTATCATAATTGAATTCCTGTGAGAAGCTCCAGCATGAAGGCCCGTACAGGGGAGGGCTGTGGCACCGGCGAGTCTCAGCACCGTCTGTTCAGAGTGGCAACTGTCGGAGATTCATGTCGAGCAGTCGCTGCAGCTGCTGTTCGGCTTTGTCCGGAGCATCAGCGAATCGGGCGGCATCCCAGAGGTCGGCAAAGACTCGTCCACGCTGCCATGAGAGTGCTTCGCGGAGTACCCATTCGAGTGAGGACAGTCTGGGGGGCGCGAATTGTCCTGCACTCTGCAATTGATCCAGCATGCCGTTGCCAGCTCGTACCGGGATTACTGAACAACAGGAAACTCCACAGTCGAAAGCAAATCGAACGGACTGCAGTGCCTGTTCAATGCCCTCCTGTTCACTGCTCCACGGTAGTTTCAGAAGAATGAAAGTGCGAATGAGGATTTGATGTTTCAGAAGCAGTTGACAGGCGGCTGCAAAGTCCGCGAGTGTCATTTGTTTGTTGAGACGTGCCAGAGTGGGTTCGTGGGCGGTCTCAAGTCCGATGGCGATTTCCAGTTGAGTTCCACACAACTGCTGAAACCGGTCGCATTGGTCGGTACACAATCGCGGGTGATTTTCGACGATGACTGTGTCGAAGTGTTGAACGCGTTGAGCGACTGCCGGGAGGTCCCGGTGCGGAACGGCAGCCGGGTCGAAGAAGTTGCCGCTGTTATAAAGTTTGATATGGGGGGCAGGGGGCAACTGTCGCAGAGCGAAATCGATCTGTCCGGGGATCAGGCCGGGGGGCAGTGATTGAGTCAGAGTGTTCTGCCAGAGGTCACACATCAGGCAGTGAAACGGACACTCCCGATTGGTGAGGAAGACTGTGTTGACTGCTTCCACTCGACCGTGTCGGGAGAATTCCGGTTCGCTGAGAAAGTGCCACGGTCTGGCTGGATCCAGCAGATTTCTCGGGCCACGAAGGCTGAGGATCTGCTGGGTGGTTGTTTGCATATCCGGGTTGTGCTGAAGTGATCAGGCGGTGACAAGGCTGACAGCTGCTGCAGCGGCGTTCCAGAGCCACTGTGGGCTGGCAAAGAGCAGCAGCGTGGAGACGGCACAGATGCCTCCGGCGACCGCTGAGGCCGGGCGTGGTTCGGGTTCAAGGATGGTTTTGGGAGCCTCGAAGTACATCAGACCGATGAGTCGCAGGTAGTAGGCTGCGGCGACGACGGCATTGGCTGCCAGCGCCACAGCGAGTGTCCGGCTGAGTTGGCTGTTGACGACCCAGGCAGCGACGAACAGGTTCAGTTTGCCGAGGAACCCGCCGGTCGGTGGCAGTCCGCTGAGGCCGAAAACGCAGACAGCCATGGTGAGAGCGAGTGCGGGGCGGGTCTGGCTGAGTCCGTGGAGATCTTCAAGCGACCGCAGGGGTCGCGTGCGAGTACCTGCAGCCGCCAGGACAGCAAATGCGCCGATGGACACGATGCCGTAGATGGGCAGGTAGAACATGAGTGCTGCCTGACCACTGGCCTCGTTGGGATTTTGGCCACCGTATTCTGTGGCCACTGCCAGTCCCACAAGCATGTAGCCGGCGTGTGAGATGCTGGACCAGGCCAGCATTCTCAGGACACTGGTCTGGCGAACCGCCATGACGTTGCCGAAGGTCATGGTGACGAGGGCCATGGTGGTGAACAGCCACGCCTGATTTTTCGTGGGTGCCCATGCGGCAATCCCTTCGGCTCCGGCACACAGTGGGAGGATCTGCAGCAGAGCAGCGAAGCCCACCACCTTGGGCAGGAACGACAGCATGGCAGAGGCCGACGGGGCGACTCCCTGGAACACGTCCGGGGCGTAGAAGTGGAAGGGTACAGCGGTGAGTCGGAAGCTGATACCGGCGATCATAATGACCTGAGCAACGATCAGCATGCCGTGTTCAAAGCCTGGGATGGCGCGGTGGGAACGTTCAGCGATGGATGCCAGATTTGTGGTGCCGGCGACACCGTAGATCCATGCGAGTCCGAACAGGACCATGGCGGAGGAGAAGATGCTGAGCAGGAAGTACTTGATGGTGGCTTCGCGGGACATCCAGTCGGCGCGGCCGAGATACAGCAGGATGTAGGTGGGAATACTGACGAGTTCGAGTCCGAGGAAGATACCGATAAGATCGTTGGCGAGAGCAACGAAGGAGGTGCCGGCGAGGGTGGCGAGGAGGCAGGCGAAGTTTTCGGCGGCGTGGGCGTCGTCAGTCTGATCCCAGAGGATCAGCGTGAGCAGAAAGCCGGCTCCCAGCGAAATTCCGCGGACGTACCAGGCGAAAGCATCGGCTTCGAAGGGTCCGACTGACCCGTCAGTCATTGGGGCTTTCAGCCATGCGAATGCTGAGCACAGCAGTGCGAGTAAAGCGAGGGCACCCCAGCGATGCTTCAGGCCGACTGGGGAACTGCCATTTTCACTGACCAGAAACGGACCAGTGAGGAACATGATACAGACCGTAGCGATCAGGATGATCTCGGGAATGATCAGTCCGGCTGCCTGGTTCAGTTCATTAAATGCGGGCACGGCTGGGTCTCGACAACAGAGAAATCAGAACAGTCACGGAAGCAATGTGGAAACGTCTGCAGTCAGAGCTCTGCCGCGGCTGCTTCAGCAGTTTCAGCGGAGGGCTGTGCCGGGGCACCAGGGACCGCTTTGGCTGACGCATCAGCGATTCTTTCAACGACCAGTTCCACATCCGGTCGAATGATATCAATGAGCGGGGCAGGGCGAACGCCGATGAACAGGCAGAGAGCCGCGAGGGGGAACAGCGCGAGGAATTCGCGGGCGTTCATATCCTCAATTTCATGATCGCCGTGATCGCCATGTTCTCCATGATGCGGTTCGCGGAGCTTTCCGAAGAACACCTTCTGCACTGCCGTGAGCAGATACCACGCCCCGAGGATGACTCCTGTGGTGCCAAGAGCCGAATACAGTGGATTGGCCTTGAACATGCCTGCGAGGGACAGGAATTCACCGACGAACCCGTTCAGACCCGGCAGTCCGATGCTGGACATGGAAATGAAGACCATGCTGACGCCGATCCGGGGCAATTTTGTGGCCAGTCCTCCGAGTTCGGACATTTCACGGGTGTGATAACGTTCGTAAATCATGCCGACGATGATGAACAGGGCTCCGGTTGAAAGTCCATGGTTGATCATCTGCAGAACGCTGCCGGTGATGCCTTCGGTATTCAGGGCGAACAGTCCGAGCATGCAGAAGCCGAGGTGTGCGACTGAGCTGTAGGCCACCAGTTTCTTGATATCGCTCTGAGCCAGTGCACAGAGTGAACCGTAGATAATTCCGATCACCGAAAGCAGTCCGATAACCGGCAACCCGACGGTCACAGCAGCGACCGGGAAGAGTGGCAGGCAGAGGCGGAGAAATCCGTAGGTTCCCAGTTTCAGCAGGACGCCTGCCAGCACAATACTGCCGGCCGTTGGTGCTTCAACGTGTGCAAGTGGCAGCCACGTGTGGAAGGGGAAGACCGGGACCTTGATAAGGAAGCCGGCGGAGACAGCGAGGAACAGTGTGGTCTGCAGTTCGGGCGTCAGTGGAAACTTCTGCAGCCATGCTGTGAGTGCCGGGAGGTTTGTGGGGTTCGTCAGTGGCTCAGGCTGGCTTGAGACGTACAGCACGAGGTACAGCAGTCCGGAGAGTGTCACAAGGCTGCCGGCGAGCGTGTAGAGGAAGAACTTGACAGCGGCCCATTTGCGGTCCCTGCCACCCCAGACGGCGATGAGGAAGAAGAGTGGGATCAGGGTCATTTCGAAGAAGACGTAGAAGAGGACCAGGTCGAACGAGCAGAAGACTCCGATAAGCCCGGTCTGCAGGAGCAGGAGTGCGGCGTAGAATTCGGCGGCGCGATCGCGGATTGCTTCCCAGGAGATCAGCACAGCAGAGACAGTCAGCAGAGCCGTGAGGGCGATCATGGCGACACTGATGCCATCGATTCCGAGATACAGTTCAAGTTTCAGTCTGCCGGTGTCCAGCCATGGCTGGACAAATTCGATTTTCGGCTTGATGACCGCAGTGGCGGGGGCCGAGGAGACTTTGAGTTGTTTGCCGGTTTCAAGTGCGGCCGGTCCTGTTGCGTAGTAACTGGCCAGCAGGAACACGGACAGCAGCAGAGTTCCTGCTGCACCGGTGACGGCAACCCAGCGGGAGTTGTCGACTGTCAGCGAAGAGCGGAACAGCATCAGCAGCACTGCGGTCGCAGCGGGGATTGCCAGAACGAGGAAGAGGAGTGCTTGCATGAATCTTGCGCCGAGGGCTGAATGCAGAGAACGGGTCGAAAAACACCGGCTGAGGTTCGGTCGAACCGTTCAGGAAATTCCAAGACAGATCACAACAAGAACCACCAGACCGAACCACATCAGTCCGGCATATGCAGTCACAACTCCGCCCTGCAGGGATCGGATGCGATCACCGAGGACGCGTGGCACAGTACCGAGTGAGTCGATCAGACCATCGATGACAAGTCGGTCGAACAGCGTGGAGAGGAATGCGATTCCTCGCAGCGGCAGTACGACCAGCACATAGAGGATTTCGTCGAGGTAGAATTTCCCCTGCGAGATCACGTAGAAGGGTTTGAGTACCACAGCGATGGTTCCGGGAACCTTCGGCATGACGACGTACAGCATCCATGCCATGCCGATACCGGCGGAAGCGATGAACACGCTGAGTGCCATAACATCGAGGTGGAAATGGGCTTCAAAGGGTGTGAGTCCGGTGGTTTTGGCGAGCGTATTGCTGAACAGGTGAGTCGGCCCGACAGCGAGGCCGATGAGCAGAGCGGCCACGGCAAGGATTCGCAGCGGCCAGGCCATGATGGGCGTGGCTTCATGCGGGTGGTGGCCGGCTTCCTCAGGAAATTTCTCGGGGCCCCAGAACGTCATAAAGTAGGCTCGAAATGTGTAGAAGGCGGTCAGCAGCGCGGTAAGTGATGCGACAACCAGTATGGAGCCAAAGAACAGGCGATGTTCGCCCGTTCGGGAAGCGGCCATCAGGACGGCGAGGATTTCATCCTTGCTCCAGAAGCCTGCCAGCAGTGGAACTCCGGCCAGTGCAGCGGCACCCACAAGGAATGTCCAGTGGGTGATGGGTAGTGCTTTCCGCAGTCCGCTGAAGCGACGCATGTCAATGACGTCACCCATGGCATGCATCACACTTCCGGCTGCCAGAAACAGCAGAGCCTTGAAGAAGGCATGTGTGAACAGGTGAAACATGCCGGCTGTGACGGCCATTGTTGCGAGGCCTGGATCGGCGGCACCGCAGCCGAGAGCCATGAACATGAAACCCAGCTGGCTGACGGTGGAGTAAGCGAGGACGCGTTTGAGGTCCGTCTGTGTCAGAGCGATGAGTGCGGCGATGGCAGCCGTGATGGCTCCGGTACCCGTAACCAGCAGCTGGGCCTGTGGCGCCAGAACAAACAGTGGTGTGCAGCGAGCGACGAGGTACACACCGGCGGTTACCATGGTCGCTGCATGGATCAGGGCGCTGACCGGGGTCGGTCCTTCCATGGCGTCGGGCAGCCAGACCTGGAGCGGGAACTGAGCAGACTTGCCCATCGCTCCGAGGAACAGGCAGAAGCAGATCAGTGTTATGACACCGCTGTTGGTCGCTGCGATGGCCTGGATACGGTCCGGATTACCCAGGACGCCGGCGAAGTCCACAGTCCCGAAGCTGGTCCAGATCAGGAAGATGGCCATGATCAGACCGAAGTCGCCGATGCGGTTGACCACGAAGGCTTTCTTCGATGCCGCCGCAGCAGACGGTTTACGGAACCAGAAACCAATCAGCAGGTAACTGCAGAGTCCCACCATTTCCCAGAAGACGAACAGCATGACAAAGCTGTTGGACATGACCAGCATGCACATGGAGAACACGAACATGGAGACTGCAGCGAAGAACCGGGGATAGCCCGGGTCGTGATGCATGTAGCCGGATCCGAACAGTGCAACCAGCAGACTGACTCCGGTGACCATTGCCAGCATGATGGAGGCGATCGAGTCGACTCGCAGTTCCAGCGGGACTCGCATGCCGGAGCGCTGGCGATTCTTGTCGGGGATGGTGTCCGCAGGATTGACCTCGGCCGTTTCGGGAGCGGGTTCCAGAGCCAGCCATTCTCCGATGTAGACGACCACTTCCGGCTTGTCAGCGGCGGTTGTCGGAGCCAGCGTGGGGATGGCTGCGGGTGCAGTGGCTGCACCAGACTCGGCTTCGGGTGCAGCGACCATATCGGGGGGCGGGATGAATCCTGCGGTTGCCGCGGAGTTCTGCTGGGGCAGCAGCAGGAGGACAGCGAGGGAGGCTGCGAATGAGACCGCGAGCGCCGACCAGCAGGGAATATGGCTGCGGTATTTCAGAAGTTTGGGGCCCAGCAGCGCTGTGATCACGGCGGACAACAGCGGTGCCGCCGGGATCAGACAAAGCAGTGGTGCCAGCATTTCTTGTGACATGAGAAAATCTTCCAGCCAGTCAGTTCAGGGCTCAGTCGAGCACTTTATACGGGAGTCCGGTCAGGGCGTTTGGGATCAGCATTCACAGTTCTGGGCAGTTCCCGTGGCTGTCGGCCTGCAGGAGTCAGCAGCGGGATTCCGTCGTAGGCTGATGGCAGAGACTGTGGTCCGTCCGCGTCGGCCATGACAGGTACCGGAGTATCAAATTCACGAAGCTCAGACCAGAGCCGGATATCGAGTGAGTGAGTCTGGCGATACAGGGCGAGGACGAGCGACAGGGCGAGTCCGGCTTCGCAGGCTGCAACTGTCAGCACAAAGATTGTGAATGCCTGACCTTCCTGATTCTGATGGATTTTGCCGAAGGTGACGAGGCTGAGAGAGACTCCGTGAAGCATGAGTTCAGCGGAGAGAACCAGCAGGATCAGGTTGCGGCGTGTCAGAAAGCCGATGGCTCCGAGGACAAACAGTCCGGCGGCCACCATCAGAGATCGCAGTTCTTCGTAATTCAATGGTGTCATTTCAGACATCAGAGTGCTCCTTCTTCGCGTCGCGGAGCAATCGCAATTGCACCGATGCTGGCAACGAGGAGAATGGTTCCGGCCAGTTCCACAGCGAACAGGTAGTCGCCGAAGAGAGACCGACCAAGTCCTTTCATGCTGCCGACCGGAGTTTCCGGGGTCGCTTTGCTGAGCATAGCGGGAATGACGGGTGGCGGAGGTGGAATG
>Ga0255093_1000177_pt1 | contig 32025 bp, 27 predicted proteins | sample Colum_Law_RepA_8_2_FD_188437 | JGI IMG/M metagenome (GOLD analysis project Ga0255093, IMG submission 188437) | Freshwater microbial communities from Columbia River, Oregon, United States - Colum_Law_RepA_8d | ecosystem: Environmental > Aquatic > Freshwater > River | place: USA: Oregon...
ACCGGTACCAGCACCGTGAACAGCAAGAGCGCTTTCTTCCAGCTCATGGGCAGCCCTCGCGGACGATCACCGGCAGCGGCAGCGTGGCCAGTTGCGCGAGCACGGCCGGTGCCGGGTTGTAGACACGCACGGTGAGCGAGAACGGGCCCTCGACCGGGATGGGCAGGCCCGTTTCGGCAGTGGCCGTGGCCGACAGCGCGAAATCAAAGCGGCCCCCGGCAGACATCGGTAGATTGCCAGCATGCCGCGCGTAAAGCCCGGCCTGGTTCCGCACTAGGTAGTGGTCTGCATCGTAGGCGGTGATGCTCCACCAGCGCGCCGGTGGTGCCGCGCCTTGCACCCGATACCGGCACTCGCCGCGCAATGCTTCACCTGCGCTGTCTGTGAAGGCGGTGAAGTACACCGCCTCCTGCGGCGTGAGGGCATAGAGACCAGCCAATGCGACGGCCGCCTTTTCCCAGGGATTGCCCGCCGCGCTGCCGGTGGTGGCGCTCGTGCGCCAGGGACCGTTGTGGACGGCACCGCGATCAATGAGCAGGCTCAGCAGCGGCTTCGTCGTGGCCGCTCCCGTGATCGCTGCAGCCACAACAACCACCGCGGTGAACAGGGCGGTGCGCCAACGCGCCTTGGCTTCATGGGGGGCGATCGCAGTCGTCATGGAGTTTTCGTCCACCGGTCTTGGGCTGTCCGGCGCCAGCTTATCGGCGATACCGTATCAGCATGCTCGCAAACGATTGACACTGTGTAAATATCACTTGGATAATCAGTATTCCCACTCAAAGCCCGGCACTGGGCACACCCGGAGGAGAGCGCCGTGGCTTCACCGCGTGTTGAGTCCATGGCCCTGCGCTGTCGTCGCGTCGTCCTCGCACTCCTGTGCATGAGCGCTCTGCCGTGCATCGTCGCCGCAGCACCGGCCAGGCCCGACATGGTGCGCGTGCCCGCTGGCACTGCACTGATCGGCAGTGATCGCGGTCGTGCTGACGAAGGCCCTGCTTTTTCCACGTCAGTTGCGGCGTTCGATCTCGACCGCACGCCCGTCACTGTCGCCGCCTTTGCGCGCTTCGTGCGGGAGCGCGGCTTCGTCAGCGAGGCCGAAAGATTTGGCAGCGGCGCGGTGATGACCTTCGGCACCGGGCAGTGGCAGCTGGTTGAGGGTGCCTACTGGGGCCGGCCGCTTGGTCCCAAGGGCGATGCAGCCGCACCGGACCATCCCGTGACGCAGGTCTCGTGGAACGACGCCACCGCCTACTGCGCCGCTCAGGGCAAGCGGCTGCCAACCGAGGTTGAGTACGAATACGCCGCTCGCGCGGGCCAGCCGCCGGGCAGCGCGCACGCCTTCGGCAGCGATCTACTCAAGGACGGACGCTACCGCGCCAACGTCTGGACCGGGGTGTTCCCCCTGCTCAACACCGCCAAGGACGGCTACCGCACCACCTCCCCGGTCGGCGCCTTCGGCGAGGGTCCGCTGGGGCTCACCGACATGGCCGGCAACGTGTGGGAGTGGACCAGCGACTGGTATCGCCCCTACGCCGAGCGCCACCAGCCCTGGCCTGCAGACCGGGTCGGTGAAAAGGTGCAGCGCGGTGGCTCGTTTCTTTGCGACCCTGGCTTTTGCTACGGCTTCAAGGTCACGTCGCGTGGCCACGCCACGCCGGATTCATCCCACATGCACGTCGGCTTCCGCTGCGCCCGCAGTGCTTCTGCCTCATCGAAAAACTCATGAAAAAACGCCTGCTGATCCCCCTGGTCGTCGTCGCCAGTGCCGCCACGCTCTACGCCCTGCGCATGCCGATCCTGCTGCACATGACTGGCTGGATCTCCGATCTCAAGCACCCGCGTGCACCCCACCGGGAAGTGCCCTGGCAGCAGGGGCCAGCCAAGGCGGCCAGCAGCGCACGGCCACCGAACGTGATCGTGATTCTCATCGACGACATGGGCATCAACGATGTGTCGAGCTACGGCGGCGGTATGCCGCAAGTGCCGACGCCGAACATCGACCGCCTCGCCACCGAGGGCGTGCGCTTCGACCGCGGCTACTCGGCCAATGCCGTTTGTTCGCCTTCGCGGGCCTCGCTGATGACGGGCCGCTACGCGACGCGCTTCGGCTTCGAGTTCACGCCCACCCCCGGCAACATGGCCAAGGTCGCGTCCATGCTCGCGGCACCGGATCGGCTGCGGCCGGTGGTGGCACACCCCGAGCGTGCCGCCGACATCGCGCCCTTCAACGAACTCGGCATGCCGCCCTCGGAAGTGACGATTGCCGAGGTGCTGAAGCCTGCGGGCTACCACACCGTGCACATCGGAAAATGGCATCTGGGCGGCACGGACGAGTTCCGTCCCAACAACCAGGGCTTCGACGAGACGCTGTTCATGGAGAGTGGCCTGCACCTGCCGGAAGACAGCCGCCTGGTCGAAAACGCCAAGCAGGACTTCGATCCCATCGACCGCTTCCTATGGCCCAACATGCGCTACGCCGCCAGCTACAACGGCGGTGGGTGGTTCAAGCCCAAGGGGTATCTCGCGGACTACTACACCGACGAGGCGATCAAGGTCATCGAGGCCAACCGCAACCAGCCGTTCTTTCTCTACCTCGCGCACTGGGGCATCCACACGCCGCTGCAGGCGCTCAAGAGCGACTACGAGACCTTGCCGGCGACCATGAGCCACCGCGAGCGCGTGTATGGCGCGATGGTGCTGTCCATCGATCGCAGCGTGGGCCGCATCATGGCCGCGCTCAAGGCGCAGGGGCTCGACGACAACACCCTGGTGGTGTTCACCAGCGATAACGGCGCGCCGGGTTACATCGGCCTGCCGCAGGTGAACAAGCCGTATCGCGGCTTCAAGCTCACACTGTTCGAGGGCGGCGTGCGGGTGCCGTACTTCGCACGCTGGCCAGGCCATCTGCCGGCAGGGCAGCGCTATCCCAATCCGGTGTCGAGCCTCGATCTGATGCCCACCATCGCCGCCGCCGCGGGTGCGAAGCTGCCGGATGATCGTGTGATCGATGGTGTGAACCTGCTGCCATTTCTCACCAGCCAGCAGACGGCGCTGCCGCACGACGTGCTGTTCTGGCGCGACGGCAGCTACGAGATGGTGATGGCGAAAGGCTGGAAGCTCCAGCAGTCCCAACGCCCGGCCAAGACCTGGCTTTTCCACCTCGATGCAGACCCGACCGAGCAGCACAACCTGGCGGCTCAACAGCCCGAAAAAGTGGCGGAGCTGAAAGCCCTGCTGGTGGCACACAACGCCGAGATGAAGCCCGCACTCTGGCCGAGTTTCATCGAGATGCCAGTGATGGTGGACAAGACCCTCGATCAGCCGGAATCGCCGGATGACGAGTATGTGTACTGGCAAAACTGACCCTTTGGCGCGTTTTGCCAAAACGGTATTAGCTAACAACTTGACATGATGTAAAACATTGATAGGGTGCTTTTGGCTGCTCAATCGCGTGGTTTTTCCGGCGACAGGCATCGAGTCAAGGCGCAGGCTGCAAGGCGCCACCATCCAGCGAGATGAAGCAGCCAGGAGTCCAGGAGGTCGCCATTCAAGAGTGGCCCCTGGAAAACCCCTGATGCCCGTTGGAGGAGACCTTCGCATGACCCATCCCGCAGCCCCTGCGCGCGTTTTTTTATTGCCTGCGGCAGCCGGACGCGCATGGTTGGCGATGAGCCTGGGCATGGCCTCAGCCCCCTTGATGGCGATGGATTTCTCGCTCTCCGCACTCGATCTCAAGGGCACCTTTCAAGGGCAGGTATCAGCGGGGACCACCGTTCGCACCCAGGCACGCAGCGCCGACCTCGTGGGCAAGCTCAATCTGCCGGGCCAGCAGCAGTTCTGCGAAGACGATCCCATCGTGCCGCCCACGGCTCCAGGTGTGAACTGCACGCTGGTGCCCGGCAATGCGGCCTATCTGGCGCTGCCAGGTGCTGCCAACAGCAATGGTGACAACGGCAACCTCAACTACGACAAGGGCGACGTGGTGAATGCCCTGTTCCGCCTCGCACCCCGCCTGCAACTCACGCATCCGTATTTCGGTATCGACTTGAGCGCCGTCGCCTTCTACGACCCGATCAACTACGACTTCACCGAGTACCACCCCAACAATCTCGAAGACAACAACGGCTTTCAGCCGCGTCACACCCAGCGCAGCAAGAGCGCTCGCAAGGACTTGAGCCTGGGCGTCAACCTGCTCGATGCCTTTGTCAGTACCGATATCCCCTTGCCGGGCGAGCGCGAGCTCTCGGTAAAGGTGGGTAACCAGCTGCTGAGTCTGGGCACCACCAGCACGCTGGTGCTCAACGGTCTCAACACCGTGAACCCGCCGGACGTGAACCTGCGCTTCTTGCCCGGCTCGGACCTGCGCGATGTGTTCCAGCGGGTGCCGCTGGCGGTGCTGAGCACCTCGCTCACCGAGGCGGTGGCAGTCACTGGCTTCTATCAGCTGGCGTGGAAACACGTGACCCTGCCCCCCATCGGCAGTTATTACTCCACCAACGATTCGATCGGGGCCGGCAATGGCTACGTCGGCCTGCTGTTCGGCAAGCCGCGTGAAGACCCCAACAACATCGCGGGCATGCTGGAGCGCACGCCGGGCAATGCCAACCTGCTCTCCAATGCCAGCCGTACCTTGTTCCCCACCAAGACGCGCAATGCGAGCGACGACGGGCAATACGGCATCAACTTCAACTACCTGGCGGGCTGGCTCAACAACACCAGCTTCGACTTTACCTACCTGCGACTGCACTCGCGGCTGCCCACCATCAGCTTCATCGCCGCGCAGGAGGGCTGCGCGAATCAGTCCACCAACCAGGCCGAGGCACTGGTGGCCTGCCGCGGCTTCTCGCTCACGCCGCTGGGGGTCGAGCCGCTCCCGGTGGATACGGTCAAGTACTTCGTCGACTACCCTGAAAACATCCACACCTTCGGCGCGAGCTTCAGCACCAACCTTGGCTCCGTGGCCTGGACCGGCGAGGTGACCTACCGCCCCAACCAGCCCTTCCAGGTCGATCCGGTCGATGTGGGATTCGCGGCCTTGCAACCGGTGTTCCCGCGCGACTCCATCAACCTTGGCGTCGTCACCCTGCCGGGCGAGCGAGTGGCGGTGCCCGACTACATCGAGACCCTTTACCGCCAGACGCCCGAGGTGCTGCCAGGCCAGGTGATCCGCGGCTACGAGCGCTTTCAGTCACTCAGCTACAACACCTCGCTGCTGTTCCTGATCGGTGCCAGCGACAACCTGTTCGGCGCGGACCAGATCACCCTGCTGTTCGAAGCCGGCGCGCAGCAAGTGCTCGACATGCCGGGGCTCGACCGCTTGCAACTCGCCACCCCCGGCGTGGAGTTCCACCACAGCGCCGGTGTCGATAGCACCGGTACGCCCACGCCCAGCCAGAGCAGCACCGACCCCAGCGCCCGCCTGAACCCGACCTACCAGGCCGACGGCTTTGCCACCGCGTTCTCCTGGGGCTATCGCGTGCTCGGTCAGCTGGCCTACGAGGATGTGCTGCCCGGCGTGCGCCTCGCGCCCCAGTTCTCCTGGGCGCACGATGTGGAAGGCCGCGCGCCGCTCCCGAGTGGCGAGTTCTTCGAGGATCGCAAGCAGGCCACCTTCGGCCTCAACACCCTGATCGGCGACAGCCTCTCCACCAACATCCGCTACACCTGGTTCTTCGACGGCGGCCGCCGCAACCTGCTGCACGACCGCGACAACGTGCAGCTCAATCTCAGCTATGACTTTTGATGGTCTTCACGACATCCGTGGTTTCAGGAGTCCCCCCATGCGCCCATCCTCACCAAAACTCTCGCGGCCTCTTGTGGTCCTGCTTGGCACCCTGCTGTGCAGCCCCGCTGTACTCGCCAAGGTTGCAGCCGACAAGGCCGCACAGCTTGGCACCACGCTCACGCCGGTGGGCGCGGTGGAGGCCGGCAACAAGGAGGGCACCATCCCGGCGTGGAAGGGCGGCGTGCTCACGCTGCCGCCCGCGTTCGCCAACTACCAGCGCGAATCCGGCCTGCATTACCCAGACCCGTTTCCGCAGGACAAGCCGCGATTCAAGGTCGACGCCGGCAACCTCAAGCAATATGCCGCACTGCTGCCGGTGGGTGCGGCCAAGCGGTTGGAGATCAACCCCAAGCTCTACTACAACGTCTACCCCACGCGCCGCACCGCGACCTACCCCGACGCCGTGTATGACGCGACCAAGGCCAATGCGATCACCGCCACGCTGAGCGGCGATGACGAAATCCACGACGCGACGCTGGGCTTCCCCTTCCCCATCCCGGCCAACGGCGCGGAGGCGATGATTAACCACCGTATGCGCTACCGCGGCGACTCCGTGGTGCAGAGCGGCAACACCATCGTCGTCAGCCGCGAGGGGCAGTTTCAGGTCAATGGCTACGAGCTGACCGCGCAGTTCATCTACAGCAATGTGAAGAAGGCCGCCGAGGCCGGCAACGAGCTGATCTTCCAGATCGTGCGCAAGGATCTCTCGCCACCACGCCTCGCCGGCAACATCACCCTGGTGTGGGACAAGCTCGACGGCGGCCGCGAGGCCTGGCAGTACTCGCCCGGCACCGCCCGCGTGCGGCAGGCACCGAGCGTGGCCTTCGACAACCCCGTCAACGGCACCGACGCGCTGCAGAACGTCGATCAGGCCGATCTCTTCAACGGCTCGCAGAGCCGCTATACCTGGAAGCTGGTGGGCAAGAAGGAGATGCTGATCCCCTACAACAACTACCGCCTGCTGCGGCCCGAGCTGAAGCTCAAGGACATCATCCAGCCCGGGCACCTCAACCCCGAACACCTGCGCTATGAGCTGCACCGCGTGTGGGTAGTGGAGGCCGACCTCAAGCCTGGCTCCGGCAACGTGTTCAAAAAGCGCCGCTTCTACATCGATGAAGACAGCTGGACCATTGCCGCGGTGGATTGCTACGACGCGCGCAACACCCTGTGGCGCTACCAGGAGGGCTTCACGCTGGCACTCATGCTCGACAAGGCCGTGGTGTCAGCGCCGCAGGTCACATACGACTTGTTCTCTGGCCGCTATGTCATCAATACCCTGCCCAACGAACAGGGCTTTGTCGCCAAGTTCGGCACGGATTTTCCGCAGGGGTATTTCACGCCGCAGAACCTCAAGAAGTTGGGACGGACTTGAGGCGGATGACCGCTCGGCCTCAAGACGGCGAGCGAACCAGCTGAGCCGCCTTGGATTCATCAGGCAAGAACAAGCTGTTCCAGACCACATGTCCGAGCGCCTGGATGATGCGCTCGCGTTGCGCTGGATCGTCGATCAGCCTCAGCTGATAGCTGCACCGCTCCATCATCAGCAGCAGCACGTCGCTGACCTCCTGCGTGACGTTGCTGTGCATGCTGTGCCCGCTGGCAGCGCGGCGCAGGGTATTTCGGTTCATCTGCATGAGCCGCCGCAGGGTGTCGCGGTAGGCAGCACCGATGGCAGGGTCGGTGGCGGCGGTTTCGATCGCCGCCTGCATGATGGTGCGGTGCTGCTCGTAGGCGTGGATGATCCCGCGCACGGCAACGTCCAGACCATCGCGGCTGACGGTTTCGGGATGCTCGAACCAGTCCACAGCGGCGAGGGTGATGGCCTCGCTCACGCCTTGCAGCGAGTACGCGACCAGCTCGTTCTTGTTCTTGAAATGCAGGTAGAAGCTGGACCGCGAGATGCCCGCCTCACGCGCCAGTGCCTCAACGCTGATCGAGCGAAAGCTCTCGCCGCCCGCCAGCAGTTTCTCCATCGCCTTCACCAGTAGCGCGTGGATACCAATACGGCTCTCGGCAGATTTTTCGTCGCGGCTCAAGGCAAATGGACAGTTTCTGTAGATGTGTGGCGCGACCCAAGAATAACGTCCGGCCACTGGCGATACACCCGTCGCCCCGTCGGAGTGCAGGCTTGATGAAGCAATGGAGCTGGAGCCGGAGTTGGACCTGGGCGCGGCAGGAGATCGCTGGCCTGGATGCTGAGGTGGATCACCACCGCATCGTGCAGCTGTCGTTCTCGACACGCTATGGCACGCCGATCTTTCTGCACGCGCTGTTCTCGGTGGCCTTCGTACACAACGTCGGCATGCCGGCGATGGCGAAGATTCTCTACCGCGACGGTCGCGGGCCCATCGTGCGCGATACGCGCCGACGCAATTTCGACTCGCTCAGTTTTTTCGGCGAGCTTTATCGCCATGGCGATGGCCCAGAGACACGCGCGATTGCGCAGCACCTGGTGCGGGTGCATTCCAACTTCCCCATCGACAACGCCATGTCGCTGTACACGCTCTCCACGCTGTGCTGCCTGCCGGAGCGATTCTCGGAGCGGTATCTGGGGCGACACGGCATCAGCGCCAAGGAAAACCGCGCGCAGTTCCGCTTCTGGAAGCAGATCGGCGGGCTGATGCAGATCCGGGACATCCCCGACACGCCCGATGCCCTGTTGGACTGGATGCTCGCCTTCGAGCGGCGCGAGATGCGGCCGTCGATGGAATGCTCCCGCATCACCGCAGCGTTGGCGCAGGAGTGGGCCAGCTACTGGCTGCCTCGGCCCTTGCAGCCTTTGGGTCGGGGCGTGTTCTACAGCCTGATCGACCCCGAGCTGCGCGAGCGACTGCAACTGCCACGCCCCAACGGATTCACGCGCGCACTGACCGGGCTGCTGGTGAATCTGTTCTTTCAGGGCAAGCGGCTGTTGCCAGACCCCGCCGAGCGGCACTTTGCCGACTACTTTCGGCAAGGCGCGCGCAAGAGTTTGGGTGGCGATTTGCTGAACCCACCCGAGAGCACCCGATGAGCACCACGAGCCTGCCGTATCGCCTGCATCCAGAGCCGGTGGCGCGGCTTGATCTCGGCAAGACGCTGGCTGGCCCCGCCACCGCCGCACGCTGGCGGCGCACGGCGCTGATCTACGCGAGCCTGCTGCTGGGCACAGCGCTGGCCTGGCTGGCACCGCCAGAGTGGGCGGCCTTCGGGCTGGGGCTGACGATGCCGGGTGGCGGGTTTCTGCTGCATGCGGCGAGCCCGCTGGCCTCCACGGCGCTGCATGTGTTCCTGTTCTTCGGCAGCCTGCTGATCTTCGGATTTGCACTGTTCCTCTGGATCGCCACCGGCAATATCGCGGCCCCTGTGCTGGTCTGGCTGGGCAGCGCGGCGGTGGCGGCGACGATGGATCACTGGAGCGGCGTGCCCTATCTGAGTCTTGCCGAGATGTGCCGCAGCGGCCGCTTCACCGTGCAATGGCATGACGCCCGCCTGTGGCTGCCGCTGGGCATCGCCGCCTTCGCGCTGATCGCCACCTGGCGCTTCCGCCGCCGCCTGCCGGCGATGCGGGCCGAGGCGGTGCGGATCAATGCTTTCTTGGCCCACGCCCGCACGCCCGTCACCCGCGATGTGGATGCCGCCACCGGCATCGCAAAGGTGAGCCCGGTTGAAGTGAGGGACTTGCAGCAGTGGCGCTTCCTGCTCGACCGCAGCTTGCAGCCGGTCGCTGAGTTCAACGGCTTTGACCGCATCGACGAGTTTCGCGAGGCGGCCAAGCGCTACCAGATCTGCAACCTCTCCTACATGCTCTCGATGCACGCCTACGCGCGCACGCCCTCCTTCCGCGGTTACCAGGTGCAGGCGCAGGAAAACCTCGCGCTGAAGATGATGGACCACCGCTGCTGGAGCTACTGGCGGCTCGAAAACATCTGGGGCAATTTCAAGACCGACCCCAACCCCTTCATCAAGGACAACATCATGTATTACGGCTGGTATGCGGCCATGCTCGGCCTGCACCAGCTCAACTTTGGCGACGAGCGCTTCAGCCAACCCGGCGGCATTCGCCTGGAGCACCCCAACGGCACGGTGTACGAGACGAGCTTCCCGGACATCTGCCAGCTCATCCTGAAGAACATGCAGGGCTCCGACTTTTGCCTGTTCCCCTGCGAGCCGCGCTGGATCTACCCCATCTGCAACAACTTTGGCGCGCTGGCGCTGCGCTGCCACGACCGGCTCTACGGCACCAGTCTTTGGGACAGCGTGAAAGACCGCTATCGCCAGGGCCTGGAGCAGGAGTTCATCACCCTCGTCGGGCGCATCACCGCCATCCGCGACTACCACACGGGCCTCACGCTGCCGGCACTGACCGCGACGATGGCCGATGCCATCACCGCCATGTTCATCCACCCTGTGTTGCCGGACATTGCGGCGCGCAGTTGGGCGATCCTGCGGCACGATCTCATCCGCCTCATCGACGGCGAGGTCGTGCTCCAGCTCAACGGCTGGGACAAGATCGACTTCGGCAACTACCGCCCCAGCCTGATCACCACCTACGGCCTGATTGCCGTGGCCGCCCGCGAGATGGGCGACGACGCCGTGGCCGATGGCCTGCTGGCGCGCCTCGACCGCGAATTCCCCAGCCAGACCCTCGGCGGCGTGCGGCACTATCCCAAAGCCTCCACCAGCGCCCACGCTGTCATCCACGCCGCGCGCGTACTGCGCGCGAACACGCTGTATGACTTGGTGAATGTGGGCATGCCGGAGGCATGGAAGACCGGCCCGATTCTGGAAGAAGCCGAATATCCGAAGGTGCTGGTGGCCGGCGCTGTGTCCGATGGTCAAGATTTGCGGCTGCACCTGGCCAGCGGGGGCGGCGAGGGCCTGCACCGCATCGGTCTGGCACAGCTCCGGCCCGGTAACCGGTACCGAATCGCCGGCTCCGATCAGACAGCGTTCGTGGCCGAGGCCGATGGCCGCGCCAGCCTCTGCCTGAGGCTCGGTCCTGATGTGCGCCCCTTTCACATCGTGCCGGCCGCCTGAACATGGCCTGCTGCCTGGTGGGGTCGCTGCTGATGGTGTTGCTCACCGGCGTGGCGCGAGGGGTCAAAGAAAAACTGCTGCGCCGACAGGCAGACTCCCCCGAGTCATGGCGACTTTGATCGCTCAGCTGAAGACCGGCCAGGTATCCACGATCTTGCCGCCCCGCACCGCCAACAAATCGCCAAACTGCAACAGCACGCCTTCCACCTGCTGCGGCCGCAGAAACACCTGGTCATCCACCTTCAGGCCCACCGCCGCCGAGGCGTTGACGATCTCCTGATTGCTGCTGCGGCCGAAAGTGTCGTTGACCTGCAGGCCCTTGGGTGATTCGTAGTCGGCCATCCAGTAGCCGCCGTAGATGAAGTAGGTCTCGCGCTGGTTCACATCCCACATCGAAAACAGTTTCGACTTGCCATCGAGACCGGGGATGTTCACCGCACCCGTGGCCTTCAGCACGGGGGTCGCGATGTAGGCGGCGGGCTTGTGGTCGGCGAGCGTGGCGAGGTCGTAGTGGCTGGGCTTCAAGAGGCCCGTGCCCACCGAGATATCGTTGCTCAGGCTCTCGGCCTCATGCAGCTTGTAGGTGGGGCTGCCGGCGGTGTTGAGGGTGAGGTCTTCGCGCCAGAGTGCGGCGTGTTCGCGCTGGGTGTGATCCACCACCGCCTGATATTTGGTCATCACCTTTGCCAGCAGTTCCTCGGGCTTGCCGAGAAAGCTCGGCACCAGCGCCACGAAGGGGTCGTAGCCCATGAAGCCGGTGAAGCGCAGGTGTTGCGGATTGGCTTCGATGAGCCTGAGGATTTCGCTGAGTGTCGCCATGTCGGCCACGCCGCCGCGATGCAGCCCCACATCGAGTTCGATGTTGAGATTGATGCGCGCACCGAGGCCTCGTGCCAGCTCCAGGTATTGCGCGGCACGGGCCGGCGTGTCGCAGAGCCACTGCAACTGTCGCGCCGGGTCAAAGAGACCCTGATGAGTCTTGTAGAACAGCGCGGCCGAGCGTACCGGCAGCGGCTTGCCGACGAGGATGTCGGACTCGGGGAACATCACGGCATCGTGATTCAGGAACGGCTGGTGAAAGCTCATCAGCCGATGGGTCTTGGCACGCGCCGCGATATACGCGAGCAGCTTGGGCGAGGGCAGCGATTTTTCGACGATGCGGAAGTGCCGGCCCGGCACCTTGGCGACCGAAGCCGCGACGGTGTCGATGTTGTGGTCGAGTGCATCGAGGTCGATCACCAGACTGGGCCGCATGGGGCCATTGGCCTTCAGTTCGGCGTTGAGTGCGGCGAAGTAATCGCTGTAGGGCGCGCCGCGGTCCTTGGGCCGGGCGGCCAAGCCGCCGCCGATGGCCAGCGCGCCGAGGCCGCCCAGCAGGATGGTGCGGCGTTTCATGCCTGCAGTACCTTCTTCAAATGCTCATTGAGCATCCGCCCCTTGGGGTCCAGGCGCGCGCGCACCTTCTGGTAGTCGTCCCAGTGCGGGTACAGCGGTGCGAGCCGCTTGGCATCGAGCGTGTGCAGCTTGCCCCAGTGCGGGCGGCCGCCGTACTTCCAGAAGATGGGTTCGACCAGATCAAACAGCGGGCGATAGTCCACCGAGTGGTGCTGATGCACCGAGATGGAGGCCGTGGCGCGGCCCTGCATGGGCGAGAGCCAGCAGTCGTCGGCAGCGACGTAGCGGTATTCGAGCGGGAACAGGGTGCGCACCTCGCTCTTCTTCACCGTCTCCAGAATCTCCTTGAGGCACTCTGGACCTTTCTCCGCGGGCAGCTCGTATTCCATCTCGTTGAAGCGCGAGTTGCGGGCGCTGGGAAAAATCTCGAATGCGCGCCCCACCCGCTGCACCGGCGAATACATGGCGGTGAGAAAGCGCTGCATGGGGCCATCCATGCCAGGGACACTGTCCGCGATCTTGGATGTGAGGTCGAGGATGTGATCCACCGGCAGCTCGAACGAGGGCTTGGGGGTGTCCTCCGCCGTGGTCTCGTTGAGCGTTTTCACGATGGCACCCTCGGCCTCGAAGAAGCACCAGAACTCGAAGTGCCGGTTGTCTTTCACGTAGCTGTCGATCTTGCCGAGCACCGTATCGAGCGGCTCCATCCACTCTTTTTCCTGCAGCTTGTAGGCGCTGCGGTTTTGCAGGGTGAGCTGGGTGACGATGCCGAGCGCACCCAGCGAGGTGGTGGCGGCGTGAAAGACCTCGGCGTCTTGATCGGCATTCGCCTCGATCACTTCACCGTCGGCCGTCACCAGGCGCACGCCACGCACCATCGACGAGAACGAGCCGAGCGTCGCGCCCGTGCCATGCGTGCTGGTGCCGCAGGCGCCACCGATAGACTGCGGGTTGACGTCGCCTTGATTGGTAAAGGCCTGGCCCAGCTGCCACAGCGGCTCGCCGATGTCGCGCAGGCGCGTGCCGGCCCAGAGCGTGGCTTGCAGGGTGGCCGGGTCGTGGCGGACGACGCCGCGCAGCTGATCCAGGGAGAACAGCGTGTCGTCGGTGTTGCACAGCGCGCTGAAGCTGTGACTGGCACCGGTCACGCGCATTGACGCGGGTGCAGAGCGCATCTGCGCGATCAGCTCCGATTCGTCACGCGGGTTGAGCCATTGTTTGGGCTTTGACTTTTGCCCGCCGGACCAGTTTTGCCAGGCGGCATCGCCGGGCTTGGGCTCTGCTGGCGCGCTGCAGCCGGGCAGCAGCGGCAGCGAGGCCGTTGCACCGGCGGCGAGACCCGCCTTGAGCAGGCGGCGGCGGCGAGGATCGGGCACGAGTTCAGACATGACGGCTTCCTTCCAGCAGGCTTGGTGAACCGGGGTGGCACCTTGATGAAGGCGCATGGTCTGCGAGCGAATATGACAGCTCAATGCCGGGGCTCCCAGCGGTAAAAACAGTGGTCTCCGCGTCTGCTGCGGCCCCCCGTTGCCACGCTGCGATCGCCGTCGCCGGGCGACGAAGGCGGCAATCCCGGCTAGGCTTGGCATCAGCCAGACCGTATCGAAATGCCTGCCGCCACTGGCCATGAGGCGGACAGCACCACCAAGGGAAACCCATGTTGAAACTCACCGTCACCGCTGCCGCCCTGCTGGCAGCCGTCAGCAGCCCCATCCATGCCGAAGATGCCGTGTATCTGCCGCGCGGCGAGATCCAGGCCTTCTACTCCAGCCTCTCGGTGAGTGGCCAGGCGCAAAACCCCAACGGCGGCTTCGGCGGCAAGCTGGCGCTGAGAACGATTTACAACATCGAGGTGATCGCCGACGGCAGCTTCAACACCATCGAGACACCGGCGCTCGACATCGACTCCACCCAATACCGCGCGGGCCTGCGCAAAAGCTGGGCGGCCACCAACGAGTCGCCGGTGTATTCCGCCCTCTCAGTGCAATACGCACGCTACGAACTGAAGGCGGACGGCATCCCGGCCGACGCCGAAAGCCTGCCGGTGATCCACGTCCGCGGCGGTTACCGCACCCGGCTCGCGCACGTCTACGGCGAGTTCGGCTACGGCGCCGGCGACCAGCTCAAGGTTTCTGAAGAGTTCATCGTGGGCCTGAGCTATGCGGTGATCCCCGCCCTGCCCCAACTCGACCTGTTCGGCGAATACCGCACCACCCGGCTCAAGCCGGACGATACCGATGGGCACATCCGCTTCAAGGATCTGCACCTCGGTATCGGTTATCACTTCTGAGTCTCGGGGGCGGGTTCAACCACCCGCCTTCGCCAGTGCGGCCTCGATCGCCCGGGTCAGCTCCGCCGACTGCGGCTTGGTGTCGCTGCCGTAGTGCACCACGGTCTTGCCATCGCGATCGATCAGGTATTTGTTGAAGTTCCAGGAGGGGGTCTTGCCCGTGGCGGCGATCAGCGCCTTGTAGAGCGGGTCGACTGCATCGCCCTTGACCTGCGTCTTGGTGAACATGGGGAAGCTCACGCCGTAGTTGGCCTTGCAGAACTTGGCGATGTCCTGGTCGTCGCCAAACTCCTGTCCACCAAACTGGTCGGATGGAAAGCCGAGCACGACCAGACCCTTGTCCTTGTAGGCCTTGTAGAGCGCCTCCAGCCCCTCGTACTGCGGCGTGTAGCCGCACTGGCTGGCGGTGTTCACCACCAGCACCACCTTGCCGGCATAGCTCTCGCAGAGGTTTTCGCTCTTGCCGAGCAGGCGTTTCTCGGTTTTGTCGAGCAGGGGGCTTTTGCAGACGGCAAAGGCTTGCGAAGTGGCCAGTGCGAGCGTGGCGGCGATGAGCAGGCGCATGAGAGTTCCTAGAGGTAAAGACGCGAAGGTTACGCAACAGGGCGCGCGGCAGATTCGATGGACCGCAGTTCGCTAGCGCAGTTCGCGGTCGAGAAACGCCAGCGCCGCCTCGATGGCATCGCCGTCGCTCAGAAACGCCGTGATATGGCCGCGGCCGATGATCTTGAACCACTCCGTATGCACGCCCGCAGCATCCAGCGAGGCCTTGAAATCACTCGAGTGGTCGTCTGGCACCAGCGTGTCCCAGGTGCCGTGATAGAAGAAAAACGGAGGATCGTCCTTGCTCACATGGGTGACGGGTGAGGCCGCCGCAAACTGCTGCGGTACCTGCGCCTGCGTGCCGCCCAGAAACTGCGGCACCAGCTTGCCGCCCTGGTACTTGCGCAGATCACTGGGGCCAGCGCCATCCACCACGGCCTGCACACGCACTTCTGGTGGGCCATCGAGCACGCCCAGCATCGCCGCCAGATGGCCTCCGGCGGAATAGCCCATGGCGGCGATGTGCCGGGGATCGATGTCGTGTTCAGCCGCGTGGGCGCGCATCCATTTGAGCGCCTCACGCAGGTCATCGACCGGCGCGGGATAGGTGTATTCAGGTGCGAAGCGATAGGTGGCGTTCACCACCACGAAACCACGCCGGGCCACGCGCTCGGCGATGGAAGCCATCTGCTCGCGGCGATCGGGCGCGGCCCAGCCGCCGCCGTGGATCAGCAGCACCGCAGGCTTGGCCCCACCGCCGCTCGGCCGATATACGTCCGCCTGCAGCGTCTGCGGCCAGCCTGGGGGCGTGTAGACCACATCGCGCGTGACGGAGAAGCTCGACACCACCAGTGGCGATGCCAGTGTATCGGGCTTGCCGATGTAGGTGCTGCAGGCGGTCAACCACAGAGCAGCCAGCGGGATCAGCAGGCGCATCGGAATCCTTCAGAGCGTATCGAGGGCCAGACCCAGCAGCACCGCCGCGCCAAACCAGTGACTGCGCAGGAACGCAGTGAAGGCATCGGCTCGGCGACGGCTGCTGGCACGGTGTTGCAGCGCAAAGGCCACCACCGCTGCTACGGCCAGCCCCGCGAAATAGATGAGGCCCAGACCGGCTCGCAGCCCAGCGCCCACCAAGAGGGCGAGCGCCACGGCATGCAGCAGACCAGTGATGAGCAGGTCGCGGCGACCAAACAGAATCGCGGCAGATTTCACGCCGATCTTCAGATCGTCCTCGCGATCCACCATGGCATAGAAGGTGTCGTAGGCGACGACCCAGCAGAGGTTTGCAGCCATCAGCAGGCCAGCACCGATCCAGTCCACCTGCCCCTGTACCGCCGAATAGGCCATGGGGATTCCCCAGGAGAACGCGAGTCCCAGATAGGCCTGCGGCAGGGCGATCCAGCGCTTCATCAACGGGTAACTGGCGGCGAGCATCACGGCGGGAATGGAGAGCAGCACCGTCTCGGTGTTCAGCTTGGTGGTCAGGCCATAGGCGATAAGTGCGAGGCCTACGAACACCCGAACGCCCTCCTGCCGCGTCACCCGGCCTGCGGCGATGGGCCGGTCCTTGGTGCGCTCGACCATGGGGTCGAAATCCTTGTCGAGCACGTCATTGATCACACAACCGGCGGAGCGCATCAGCACCACGCCAAACGCGAACACCAGCAGCACCTTGGTCGGCGGCAGGCCACCGGCCGCAAACCACAGCCCCCACAGCGTGGGCCACAGCAGCAGCCAGATCCCCACGGGCTTATGCAGGCGGCAGAGGCGCAGGTAATCGATGAATTTTTCGAGCATGGATCTAGCTTAGCGGGGGCCAACAACGACAAAGCCCGCGCGAGGCGGGCTTTGCTTGCAGCAGAAAATCTTTAGAGATCGAAGGAGGGGTCGAGCGCTTCGAGTTCCATCTTCGGGGCCTGGATGGCGGGCAGTTCCTGCTCGTCCAGCACGCTTTCGGTCACATGGCCGGCGGCGATTTCCTGCAGGGCCAGCACGGTGGACTTGTGGGTGCTCCAGGGCAAGTGCGCTTCGGCGCCGCGAGCCAGCTGGCGCGCGCGCTTGGCGGCCACCAGGGTCAGCTGGAACTGGTTGGGGATCTCGTTCAGGCAGTCTTCGACGGTGACACGGGCCATAAAACACTCTCGGCGGGCAACTTGCAGGGCCGCGGAGGATAGTCCAAGCCCGCTCAATTTTCCAGCAGCTCGGCGATCAGCCCGCTGTGATGGGCTTGCTGGCTGGCCAGCGACAGGCGGGGTGCGACAAACAGCGCGACCAACTGCTGCAGGGCCGTCTCGAAATCAGCGTTGACGACCAAGGCCTCGTACTCGGCGTAATGGCTCATCTCGTCGCGCGCCTGCGCCATGCGCTCGGCGATCACCGCGTCGGCGTCGGTACCACGCCCGCGCAGGCGGCGCTCCAGTTCCACCCGCGAGGGCGGCAGAATGAACAGGCTGCGCGCGCCGGGCATGGCCGCCCGCACCTGCCGCGCACCCTGCCAGTCGATGTCGAGCACCACGTCGATGCCCTGTGCCAGCAGGCTCTCGGTTTCGGCCCTCGCGGTGCCGTAGCGGCGGCCGAAGACATTGGCGTGTTCGAGAAATGCACCGGCTGCGATGCGCTCGACAAAGCCGGCTTCGTCGATGAAGTGATAGTGCACGCCATGCTGCTCGCCAGGGCGCGGCGCGCGGGTGGTATGGCTCACCGAAATCTGTGCCGGCACCCCCAGCGCCGCGAGCCGCGGCAGCAGCGCGCGCGTCAGGCTGGTCTTGCCGCCACCCGAGGGGGCGGAGACGATCCAGAGATGGCCGCGACCCGCGCTCATGCGCAGAGCGTTGCGGCGTGGTGCCGCAGATGATCGGCGACCACACTCTGCACGAAGTAGTAGCCGTGGTCGTAGCCGTCGTGACGGCGCAGCGTCAGCGACTGACCAACCTCTCGGGCCGTGGCCTCCAGCGCATCCGGCTGCAACTGCGAGAGGAAGGGATCAGCCATGCCCTGATCGACCAGGATGTGGCCCGGGTAGCGAGCGAGACGGAGCAGCTCGCAGGCGTCATAGGCCTTCCAAGTCGAGCGATCCGTACCGAGATAACCGCCAAAAGCCTTCTCGCCCCAAGGTGCCGCGCTCGGGTTGGCGATGGGTGCAAGCGCCGAGAGCGAGTGCCACCGGCCCGGATGCCGCAACGCGCTCACCAGCGCGCCATGGCCCCCCATGCTGTGGCCGAACAGGCCGCGCCGGTCTTTTCGCGCTGGGAAGTTCGCCTCAACCAACTCAGGCAGCTCCACATTCACGTAGCTCCCCATGCGGTAGTGCGGCGCCCACGGCGCTTCGGTGGCGTCCAGATAGAACCCGGCCGCGAGGCCAAAGTCCCAGCTCTCCGCTTCGCCCGGCAGGTTCAGCCCGCGCGGCGAGGTATCGCAGGTCACCAGCATGAGGCCCAGTTCGGCGGCGAGCCGCTGGGCGCCGGCCTTGATGACGAAGGTCTCCTCCGTGCAGGTCAGCCCGGCGAGGTAATACAGCGCCGGTACGACACCTTGCTCGGCCTGCGGCGGCGTGAACACGGCGAAGTTCATCACCGTGCCGGTGCTGTTGCTGGCGTGGCTGTAGAAACCTTGCGTCCCGCCAAAACAGCGGTGGGTGCTGCGGGTGGTGATGCTCATGGATGCCGGGCCTCGATGGAGGTCTTGAAAAGGCGGAGGAACAGCGCCGCGCCAAGCCCCCAGGCACCGTTCAGCAGCAGGCCACCGATGACGATCTGGGAATTGACCGCCAGCCCCTTGAGCGGAAACACCAGCAGCATCGCCACCGTCGTCGGGCCGATGGCACCAAACACCAGCGCCTTGAGCCAGTAGCGCGCGCCAGTCGCATGGCGGATCAGCCAGGCCGTTGGCAGACCCCAGAGTCCGCCGAAGAACGCCAGGGAGATCACCGACGGCACGCCGAATGGCGGCACCGGTGCCAGATTGAACGCGGCGACAGGCACCAGCCCGACCGCATGAAACACGGCGAACAGGCCCTGGTGGAACACCAGTGTCGCGATAAAACCGGCTGCAAATGCTTTGAGAACCCACATGGCACGCTCCGGTAGCGACTATTCCAGATTCGCGATCTGCTCGCGCATCTGTTCGATCAGAACCTTCATCTCGACCACCGCCTTGGTCATCTCGGCATCCTGCGACTTGCTGCCGGTGGTGTTCACCTCGCGGTTGAACTCCTGCATCAGGAAGTCCAGTCGGCGACCGACCGACTCCTTGCCGCCAAGCGCCGTCCGCATCTCCACCAGATGGCTGGCGAGGCGCGAGAGTTCTTCGTCGACGTCCAGACGCTGGGCGGCCATCGCGGCCTCCTGGGCCAGGCGCTGTGGCTCGACCTCGATGCCCAGGTCCGCCACCTTGGCGCGCAGCTTCTCGATCCAGGCATCGCGCACCAGCGGCGCACGCGCCTTGACCTGCGCGGCAAAGCCTTCCAGCGCATCGGCACGCTCGCGCAGGTAGTCGGCGGTGCGCGCCCCTTCACGCTCACGGGCCTTGTTGAACTCGACCAGTGCCACATCGAAGCTCGCCAGCGCTTCGGCATGCAGGGCGGCAAAGTCGAAGGCCTGTTGCTGCAACACGCCGGGGAAGGACAAGACCCGCACCGGGTCGGGTGTGGCCGTCGCGCCGAGTGCGGCGTTGACCTGATCGAGCGCGGCATTGAGCGCCGTCAGGCGGGTCACATCCACATGCAATGCGCTCTGGGCGGCACCATCGAGCGTGTAGCGCAGGCCCACCTCCAGCTTGCCGCGCGACACCTTGGCCTGGGTGCGCTGGCGCAATTCGCTCTCCAGCACGCGGAACTCTTCCGGCAGCTTGAGAGTGAGGTCGAGAAAGCGGCTGTTGACCGCCCTGAGTTCCCAAGCGAGCTTGGCGCCGCTCGCCGCACGCTCAACGCGGGCGAAGCCCGTCATACTTCTCACCATGCCTGCACTCATCACATCTCTCGCTCGTTGGACGGCGCGCATTGTAGCGGCGGCACTGCTGCTGGCCGCAGCCAGCGCGAGCGCCGATGCGCCGACGCTGCGATGGAAACTGATCGCCGAATACCCCCACGACGCCCGTGGCTTCACGCAGGGACTGGTCTGGCATGAGGGCCGGTTGTTCGAAAGCGATGGCCAGTACGGCGCCTCGCAGGTGGCTGAAAAAGTGCTGGCCACCGGCGCCACGCTGAAGGCCACTGCCCTGCCCACCACCGAGTTTGGCGAGGGCCTGGCGCTGCATGCCGGCGCACTGTGGCAACTCACCTGGCGGGAGGGCGTGCTGCACCGCTACGACCTGCAACTCCAGCCCCTGGGCAGCCTGCGTTACGGCGGCGAAGGCTGGGGCCTGACCAGCGATGGCACCGCACTGATCGTCAGCAATGGCTCGGCACAGCTCGCATGGCTCGACCCCACCGTCCCGAAGGTGCTGCGCAGCATCGAAGTCAGGGATGGTGACACCGCCATCACCCGCCTCAATGAACTGGAGTGGATCGAGGGCGCAGTGTTCGCCAATGTGTGGATGACCGACCGCATCGCCCGCATCGACCCGGTCACTGGCAAGGTCACGGGCTGGCTGGAGTTGTCGGCGCTCAAGAAAAAAGTCGGCATCACGGCAGCACAGGAGGCGCAGGGTGCGGTACTCAACGGCATCGCGTTTCGCAGTGACAACCAGCACCTGCTCATCACCGGCAAATGGTGGCCGAAGATCTACGAGATCGCGCTGCTGCCCGCGCCCTGATCCCCGGTTTCGATTCTGCCGACGCGCTGAATGACCTTGCCCCTCACCCCGCTGCTCGGTGTCTACGTTGGCCGTCCCTCGCGGCTGCCCGATGGCCGTCGCTCCGCGATCATCAAGCAGCGGGTCGAGGCCCCCTTGCAGCTCACGCTCACGGGCCTGCAGGGTGACAAGGTGGCCGATGCCCGCATCCACGGCGGGCCGGAAATGGCGGTGCATCACTATCCCGCCGAGCACTTCGCGCGCTGGGCCAGCCATTTTCCCGAGATTGCCGATGCCCTCGTGCCGGGCAGCATCGGCGAGAACCTCTCGGCCCATGGACTGACGGAAGAGAACGTCCACATCGGCGACGTATTCCGCTGGGGCGAGGCAGAGATGGAGGTATGCCAGCCCCGCATGCCCTGCATCAAGATCAATTCACGCTACGGCGTGGAGGGCCTGGCCGAAGTCATCATGAAAGCCGGCCGCTGCGGCTGGTATCTGCGCGTGCTGCGCCCCGGCGAGGTGCGGCCTGATCAGCCGCTGGAACACATGGCCAGGCCCAGCGGCAGTGTCAGCCTCGCGACGTTCTGGGAGGTACAGAACGCCCACCGCCCAGGCATTGAACGCCTGCAAGCCATCGCAGACACCCCGGCGCTCTCGCCCAAGTGGCAGCGAAAGTTTCAGCAGCGCATTGCCTGGCTGCAGCGCAACGGCGGTTGAATCCGGCGTATCTGCAACGCGCGCGGCTGAGTCAGAAACCAGAGGGAATTCGGCCACGCCCGGCAGCGGCTCTCACCCCGGGGGCCTGCGACCCGCTAGGGACTTGGTGAAAACACCCCGAAACTGGGGCTGGCCCAGCCGCTGCCGGAATAGCCGGGGGCGGGTGCCAGGGGCGTGCCGCCGTAGACCACCTGCCCGTTCGCCTTCTGATACGTCAGCCAGGCCACGGTGGGCTGGTAGCCCACGGGGGGCTTGCTGAAATCACAGACGCCGGTGGGGAAGATGGTCTGCAGCGCCGCCCACTGCGCGTCGGTCAGCCCCAGTGGGCCGTAGTCGTCAGCCCGGTTGAGGGGCTTGAGCTGGCACTTGTTGGTCACCGCGCTCAGCGCATCGCCGGCTACCAGACGCGGCGTGGCGTAGTACGGCACCACGCCCTCGGGGCAACGGCCGGTGCTGAGCTTGGTGCCGGTGCCGGAGTAGCACGCATCGCCAATGTCGGCCGGGCGGTTGTCGAGCACCTTCTTCGCCAGCGGCTTGGCGGCCGTATCGGATTCAATGGCCGTCACCCAGCGATCCATGGCCAGCAGGGCGTTCTGCGCAAACAGGGCATCGCCGATCAGCGGCACCGGGCCTTCCCACAGCGCCTGGTTGGCGTGGCCGCCGTGCACCGCATCGAGCCGCGCACGCATCATCATGAAATGCACCGAATCATGCGCCGCACCCGGATCGGGGCCGCGGCCATCGATGATCGGCACCTTGTCGAGATGGGTGCCGACGTTCACCGCACCGGTGCGGTAGGCATTGGCCAGGGCGGGCTGGTCACCCGCCAGACGCGCGGCCTGGGGCTGCAGGTCGACATCGGCACCGCCGATCTTCTGGTTCACATCGATGAACTGATCGGCGACGATCTTGCCCGCCTGCAGCGCGCCCAGGCCGTACTGCACGCCGACGTTGTCGACCGGAAATCCGCCGAAGCCGCGGCCCAGCAGCTTCTCGTTGGCCGACCACACCGCGGGTTCACGCGGGCCGAAGACGTTGATCATGTAGTCCGTGACATTGCAGCGCGTGCCGCCCGGATTGCTGCTGGCGTCGTAGAGCTTGTCCGGCCCCGTGCCGGCCGCCACCCCGTTGCAGTCGGGGTTGGCAGGATTGGTCACGGCCTTGAAGAAGGCCTCGTCGGCGACGTCGGCGTTGACATGCAGCAGATAGCCCTCGATGTCGGCGAACTGCTGTGGCGTGTAGGGCACGCCCCATTTGCTGGGGTCCTCGAAGAAGTTGCGCAGCAAGTGGGCATCGGCAAACTGCACGGCGGTCGTGAACACGTCCGGATACGAGCAGGTGACGATCAGGCCCTGGTAAACGCCGGGATAGGCATTGGCGACGTGATGCTGGGTGATCGAGCCGCCCGAACAGCCCGTGCCCAGCGTGTAGCGCAGTTCGCCGTACTGCTCGACAACGCGCTCCTTCACCATCACCAGCGACTCGGCACCCGTCACCAGGCTGCAGTTGTGCCCCAGGTTGTCGAGTGCGGTGGACGCCACAGCAAAGCCCAGACCGAGCGCGGTGACATAGCTCTGCTCGACCGCCGGATTGGCGGGAATGGTGCCGGAGTAGTCATCGAGCGGCGGGTTGCCGTCGCGAAATGTCACGCCACAGCTGCCGCCGTGGGTGATGAGCAGCTTGCGGTTCCACTGCGCCTGCGGTGCCCAAGGTGTCCAGGGCTTGGCGGGATCGAACAAGGTCAGGATCAGATACTGGTCGCGGTCCTGAAACCCGCGCTCCTGCCGCACGATGAAGGGCATCGCCGGCTGGCCCTGGGGCGTGGCAGTGGCCACATCGGTGGGTGGATTGGCCGGGTCATACGGCTGCAGGCCGCTCTTGCTGGGGTCGGTGGATTTGTAGAGCAGGCTGTATTCCGCCGGCTGGTCGCACTGGGCGTTGATCGCCTTGTCGGCATTGCTGCAGGTGTAAGGCTGCACCTGCGGCCCGGCAAACACGGGCCCGCCATTGGGGTGGTTGATGACGGTGACCACACTCGGCGCTGCATTGCCGATGCGGGCGCTGAGGCGATTCTCGCCCAGTGCCAGGCCCGTCAGCTGGGCCATGTAGCGGCCGTTTTCCCGGCGTGCGAACTGGCTGCTGACGTCCTTGCCATTGAGGGTGACGACCACGCGGTTGGGATCTGCATCCGCCGGCAGCCGCACTTCCACCAGGGCATCGCCGCCGCTGATGAGATCGGCGCGGTTGGAAAGCACCTGGATGGCGGAGTCCGCCCCGCCCGGCACGCTGTCGAGAGCGCCGGGACCTCTGGAATTACCGCACCCACCCAGAACCGGACTGAGCGCGGCCAACAACAGCAACGCCGGAGTGGCCGTGCCGCGCAGCGAGCGCCGGACGGCAGCGCCCAAGAATGGTATGAATGGCATGACGGTTTCTCCTCGTCGCTGAGAGAGCGGCACGTGCTTTAGGACAGCACTATTGATTTGCGCAGCGACGTCGCAGCTTCACATAAACCGACGGGCGAATCAGCGGGTAGAAATGGCTCAGAAAGTATAGAAATAATGATTTCCATATCGTGCATCAGGTTGGAGATTCTCGCGTCGATTCACAGCCCAGCGCTTGCGACGAATACCCATTCTTCATAGCATCGTCGCGTTAGCCTTCTGGATGGAGAAACAAGAAATGCTCATTACCCAAGAACACCGCGAGATTTACGACGGGGTCAAGAAATTTGTCATCAACGAGTTGAATCCCAACATCCCGGCCTGGGAGAAAGACGGCATCTGGCCCGCGCATGAAATCTGCAAGCAGATGGGGCGCCTGGGCTATCTGGGCATCAACAAGCCGGAATCCGTGGGGGGCTTGGGCCTCGACTACAGCTACGAGGTGCTGTTCGCGCAGGCGATGGGCAATGCCATCTGCGGCAGCCTGCCGATGGCGATCGGTGTCATCACCGACATGGCCACCCCGGCACTCGCCCGCTTCGGCAGCAAGAGCTTGCAGGAGGAGTTTCTCAAGCCGGTGGTCGCCGGCGAGCAGGTCTGCTCGATCGCGGTCTCCGAGGCCAGCGCCGGTAGCGACGTAGCGGGCATCAAAACCATCGCCGTTCGGGATGGCGACGACTACGTGATCAACGGCAGCAAGATGTGGATCACCAACGGTACCCAGGCCGACTGGGCCTGCGTGCTGTGCAACACCAGCGAGGGCAAGGTCCACCAGAACAAGTCGCTCATCATCGTGCCGCTCAATGCCAAGGGCGTGACCCGCAACACCAAGCTGGACAAGCTCGGCATGCGCGCCAGCGACACCGCGATGATCTTCTTCGACAACGTCCGCGTGCCGCGCCGTCACCTCATCGGGCAGGAGGGCATGGGCTTCATGTACCAGATGATGCAGTTCCAGGAAGAACGTCTGTACGGCGCCGCCTCGGGCATCGACGGCATGAGCAACATCATCCGCGAGACCATCGACTACACGCGCCAGCGCCAGGCCTTTGGTGGATCGATTCTCGACAACCAGGCGGTGCACTTTCGCCTCGCCGAACTCCAGACCGAGGTCGAGAGCCTTCGCGCTCTGGTCTACGACACCACCGAGCGCTACATCAGCGGCAAGGAGAAGATGGAAGACATCGCCATGCTCGCCAGCATGGCCAAGCTCAAGGTGGGTCGCGTCGGCCGCGAGGTGACGGACGCCTGCCTGCAGTACTGGGGCGGTCAGGGCTACATGTGGGAGAGCAACGTCGCCCGCGCCTACCGCGACACGCGCCTGGTCAGCATCGGCGGCGGCGCCGACGAGATCATGCTCGGCATCATTTGCAAGTGCATGGGTACGCTGCCGAGCAAGAAGGCCAACGAGGCGAAAAAGACTGCCCAGGCCGCGCGCGAAGCCGCCGCCTGAACGAGGCATGTCCACCAGAATGCCCCGCAACGCGGGGCATTCTGGTGATGGGCATCGGCTTCAGGGAGCGAGCGGCGCGGCGTCGGCCCGGCCCGTGCTGGGAGTCAGCGCCGGGGTGAGGGTGTTCGCGCCGTCGTTGGTCAGCAAGGCGCGCATGAACACCTCCGTGGCCTCCCGGACTTGCGGCACCGGCGTGAAGAAGTATTCGCCCTGAACCCGCTCGGCCGTGATGTCGAGCAGCAGATAGCCGCAGATGCCGATGCTGTCGAACTTGAGGTGCGGGTTGTTCACCTGGAACACCTGCGCGATCACCCCGATGTTCGCGACCGCGTTGTTGGAGAACTCCACCGCCAGCGAGCCCTCGCCCGTCGCGGGGTTGTAACGCATCGGGTCGCTCGGCTCCTTCGGCACGTCAAAGGCGGTCACCACATGCGTGTCGCCCGAGAGAAACACCACGTTGTCGATGGCCTGGGTCTCGATGTGGTCGAGCACAGCATTGCGGTCGAAGCGATAGCCATCCCAGCCGTCTTCATTCAGAAAGGTGCCACCCATCTCCTCCGGCAAGGGCACGATCTTGAGCGGCGCAAAGGTCATCTGCTGGCCGATGAGCTTCCACCGGGCGGTACTCGCACTCAGTTGACCGAGAAAGCGCTCGCGCTGCGCCGCACCGAGGATGGTCTGCTCGATGGTCACGGTGGCCGTGCCGTTCTGGACCGCCCGCGCCTGCAGGCGGGTGTCGAGCATGATGAGGTCCACCAGATCCCCGTAGCTGAAATGACGTTCGATCCTGCCATTGCCCTCGGGCAGATAGCCGGAGATCGGCGCACCCGGGCAGGCGGCTGCCGTCGGCGCATCAAAGGCGGTGCTGGCGTTGTCGCGAATCGGCATCCATTCGAAGTACGCCCGGATCGCCCAGCCCATACGCTCCTCCCAGCAACCTTCGTCGCCTGGCGTGTGGTTGTCGGCCCCGGCGCGGTAGCTGTTGTTGGTGGTCTCGTGGTCGTCCCAGACGCAGATCCAGGGAATCTGCCGGTGGCAGGCCTGAAGATCGGGATCGCTTTTGTATTGGCCATGCCGCAGGCGGTAGTCCTCTAGCGTGGTGATCTCCTTGGCGGGGATCGGGCTGCGACCTTCGATCTGCGAGGCCCCGCCGGTTTCATAGATGTAGTCGCCGAGGAAGATCATCGCGTCGATGTCGGGCTTGAGCGCGATGGCGGCGTGGCTATTGAAGTAGCCATAGGTCATGTTCTGGCAGCTGGCACTCACGAAGCGCAGCCGGTCAGCCTCACCGGCCTTCGGTGCCGTCTTGGTGCGGCCGATCGGCGATCGGATGACCATGCCATCCGCCAGCGTGATGCTGAACTGGTAGTAGTAGCTGGTGTAGCTCGCCAGCCCGGCGGGATCGACCTTTACCGTGTAGTCACGGGCCGGGCCGGTGATGAAGCTGCCGGCTTTCACTGGTGCGGCCAGATTGGTGGCAAGGCTGATCACGTAATCGACCTTGACGAAGCCGCCGGCCGCGACTGCGTTGGCATCCGGCGTGACGCGCGTCCACAGGATCACCCGGTCACTGAGCGGGTCACCGGACGCGACCCCATGCAAAAAAGCCGCGGCCTGGGGTGCGACCACGGCCGGGGCTGGTACAGGCGAGGGGCTTGGTACGGGGTTGCCGGGCGCAACGCTACTGCCCTGCAGCCCGCTGCTGTTGCCGCAGGCATCGAGCAAAGGCACGGCGATCAGAGCGGCGGAGCCCTGGAGAAAATGGCGGCGGCTGAGGCCGGGCTTGCGAAGCTTGCGGAAACGACTGCGGTGCGGGGCGCCCATGAGGGACTCCTGGAGATGGAAACTGGGGTAGCCGTCCCTGGCCGTGGCTGGCAGAAGCGGGCCAAGGGCCGACGCTCGATGCAGTCCCCAGTTTGTCTTTCCGATGTTGCGGCCTGACGAAAGCCGCCGGTCATCCCTAACCGAAGCGCACCGCCCAGCCAAACCCGACGGGGATATCCATCGCCTTCTCCAGTGACAGCTGCCGCGCCAGCGACAGCGCCACCCGGATCGGCCCGCCGTGGGTCACCGCGACCACGGTGTGGCCCAGCCGCTGCGAAGTCGCCACGGTTTTCTCCAGCCAGGGAATCAGTCGGTCGGCCATCGTCTGCAGCGACTCGCCACCTCCCGGCGCATAGCTGCCGACGTTGCGCGTCCACTCGTCGAGATCCGGTGCCGGGATATCGGTCCAGCGCTGGCCTTCCCAGCGGCCGAAATCCATCTCGGCGAGGGCTGGCTCGGTGGTGTAGGTCACTGACAAGGCCTCCGCGACAAAACGGCAGCGCTGGCGCGGGCTGGTGAACACGGTGTCGAAGGGCCCGTGCTCGTCGATGAGCTGGCGCGCGAAGGCCGGCACTTGCCGCTGCGACTCGATCGAGAGCGGCACATCCGTGCGCCCGTAGCAGATCCCTTTTTCAAGCGCGACGGGGAGGTGTCGCACCAGCACGAGCGCCATGATTGATTCCCGGAGTGTTGCGCCGAAAGCTAACGACTGTGGGTGGGCAAGGCAATCACCGTGCCGCCTGCAAGGCAGTGCAGAGTTGCTCCACCCCCTGCACCAGGCGCGGCCCCGAGCGTGCCAGCAGGTCCGGATCGATACCGACCAGTTGCGGCCGTTCGCGGCTGGCCTTGGCGAATCGCGACCAGTAGGCCGTCACGGCAGCGGCATCCGAAAGACCGTGGATCACCACCTGCGGGCGGGCAGCCAGCACCGATTCGTCGGTGACCGGTGCCGCCAGCGTGGGCAGATCGGCAAACACATTGAGGCCACCGCAAAGCGTGATGGCCTCGCTGATAGGGCTGGTGTGGTTGATCGAATACACGGGCGCGGTTTCGATCTGATACAGCACGCGCAGCGGCGTGGCACCGGCGTAGCGCGTGCGCAGACTGGCAAGCCGCTGGCGATAGTCGCTGGCGGCGGCCGTCGCCCGGGCCGTGGTGCCCAGCTCCCGACCCAGTTGCAGCAGGGCGTTTGCGACATCGTCCAGGGTATCGATGCGCAACAACGTGACCGGCACGTTCACGGTGGCCAGCTTCGCAATCTGGGCGGCCGGCGTGCCGCCATCCCAGGCGATCACCCGCGTGGGCTTCAGCGCCAGCATGGCCTCCAGATTGAACTGCGCCACATCACCCACCACCGGCAGCGTCTTGATCTGCGGCGGAAAGTCGCTGTAAGCCGTGATGGCCACCAGCGCCTCGCAGCCCGCTGCTGCACACACCAGCTCCGCCAGATGCGGTGCCAGGGTCACCACGCGCGGCTGGCCAGCGGGCACCGAGCTGGGCGTCTGGCCGCAAGCGGCGCACAGCAGGGCCAGCAGGCCGATGCGCATCGTGCGGGTGAATGGGGTGGAAAACATGCGGGGCGTCGCTCCGGCAAATGGGGCCATTACACCGGCGCAGGCCTTTGCGGCCCCTGCCCCGGCGAACTGCGACCGACACTACCGTACCGCGCGAAGCGCTCCACCCTCCGGAAACTCGAAAGCCGCGCGCTGCCTCGCGCTCTCGTTCGGTGAAGCGCTTTCGGACGGGTTAGACCCGCAGGCCGCGCATCACCACGACGGCCCCCGCCCGGAGGCCTTTTGCGACCGGCTGGCCCCAGAGGAGATGGCTCGCGGCGATAGCCAAGATGGCGCGACGGCGGTGAGCTTCGCCTACGACGACCCGGAGCGCCTGACTCGGGGCTTGCGCCAGCGTCGCAGCAGGGTGCCGCCCACCGCCACACCGATGAGCAAAAACGCGAAGAAGGCGCTCAGGCCATCGCGCCAGTCCTTGCCGGCCCAGGGCGTGACCCATTCCCACTTGTGGGCGTAGGCAAACAAAGCCCCAGCCGTGCGCTCACCGTCAGTGACCGTGGCGGCCAAACGCTCGCTGCTGGTATCCAGGTAGGCGGCCGTGTGTTCGGCGTCGGGCTGCTCCAGGCGCCAGACCGGCAGGCGCTTGAAAGCAAACCCGTAGTCGGGCGTGAACTTGAGCACTGGCGTGGCGGCAGCAGTGCGACCTTGCAGCCCGAAGTGGGTGATCAGCTCCGACAGGTGCCGGATCTCGCCGTCGGTGATCTCCTGGCCGTCCAGGGCCGACATGTAGCGCGCCATCGGCACGGCTGCCGCAGCCTGCGCGGGTTGGCCGTGGTGCTGGTGCTCGCCCATGGCCAGACCGCGGCCGGTAGTGGTCTCGGGCGGCGTCAACGCCCAGCGCCAGACCGGCGTGTTGTGCAGGGTGACCAGCGTGGCACCGCTGGCGGCATCGGGCGGCTGGTGGAGCGGTGCAGACAAATGAGCGCTCTGCACCCGCAGCGGGCGCTGCGGCGAATCCGCACGCTCGCGCTCGGCATTGCCAAGAGTCTGCACAAAGCCGCTCACAGCCCAGGCCAGCACCGCCAGCGAGACCGTGATGCCACCCAGCCGATGCAGCCGCCGGAGGTTGAAGCGCCGCCCACCCGGCGTACGCAGCGCGAGTGTCAGACCGAATAACGTGGTACCGGCCACGGCAGCCAGCAGGGTGTTGATCCAGGCATTGCGCAGCGGCGCAGGGAGCCAGCTCCAGCTGTGCACGGCACGAAACGTCTGCTGGAAGAACGCCTTGCGGGTGTCCGAGATCGTGGCCAGCCGGTCGTCTGTCGTACTCACGTAGACGGTGAGGCCGTCGTCGCGCGCAAAGCGCACCCGCCATACCGGCAGCAGCCGGTTGATCCAGCCGTAGTCGCCGTCGAAGGCGGTCAGCACGGTAGCCTCGCTGACGTCGGCCGTGCTCTCGCCGGCATACCAGCGCGCCAACCGCTCGGCATGTGCGCGTTCGGCATCCACCACCGGTTCGGCACCGGTGGTGGGGTCGAGGTAGCGCACCCGGCCGTCGAGCGCCTGCACTCGCCACAGCCAGCCGTTGCCATCGTGCACCGGCCGGAGGCCCGAGACCTCGGCAATGCCTGCGGCCGACAACGCCGTCGCGGGGGCCGGCAGCGCTTCGTTCAAACGCGGCACCGCCGGCGGCTTGAACTGCGCGGGCTTGGGCTGCAGGCGCGTCATCAGCGGATGCAGCAGCCCCGTCAGCGCAAAGGTGAACGCGGCCATCAGCGCCATCCAGGCGATGCGCCGATGCCAGCGGCGCAGGCCCGGTCGCGCGCTACTTACGGCGTCCATGTCAGACCCGCATAGACGCTGCGGCCATCACCGGGCAGAAACTGCGCCTGATCCCTGCCACCGGCATTGCGGATGACACCGCTGCTGCTGGCGTATTTCTCGTCGGCAAGGTTGCGGGCCTCGGCAAACCAGCTCAGCGTCGGCAGCAGCGCGCCACCCGCCTTGACGCCGAAGATCGCGTAGCTGTCGGCTGAGTAGCTGTTGGCAAAATCGATGAAGGTCTTGCTCGCCGTCTCGGTGGTGAGCGCCACGAAGTGCTGGCCGATGTCGGCACGCCACTCGCTGCGTACCAGCACGTCCGGCACGCCGGGGATGCGGTTGTTGCCGAAGCTGGCGTCGTCATCGAGCTTGAAGTCGTTGTAGAGCGCGTTGAGGCGTACCGTGGCCCAGGCCAGCGGCTTGACGCTGACCGCCGCCTCGACGCCCTGGTGGATGGTGCGCTCGGCGTTCACCGTGACGCCGCTGGTCTGGTTGCCGCCCACCGGCACCTGCACGGCCAGCAATTCATTGCGGATCTCGGCGCGATAAATGCTCAGGTCCCAGTTGAACGGGCCGCTCTTGCCCCGGCTGCCCAGTTCGGCCGTGACCGCCCGCTGCGCCTTGAGCGGGCCACCAGCGATGGCCTGCGGGGTTTCGCCGAAGCTCGGCGGCTCGAAGCTGCCAGCGACATTGCCGAACAGCTGCACGCCGGGTTTTAGGGCGTAGAGGGCGCCCACCTTGGGCGAGAAGCCGGTATAGCGGACGTTATAGCTGCCATCGGCCTGGCCCTGCGGGATGAACTGGTCGAGGTTGTCGCGCGAGGCAGTAACGGCCTGCGCGCCACCGACGAGGGTGAGGTTTCGGGTGAGGCCGAACTGGTTTTCACCATAGACGACGATATTGTCGGCCGTCTGGGTGTAGCGGTCGGTGCGCGCGCCGCGGGCACCAGTGGCGGGCAGATTCACGAAGCTATCGCCCTTGGTCACGCCGTGTTGCGGGTTCACGCCCAGCACCCAGCGGTTCGCATAACCCAGCAGCGTGCCGGTGTTCACGAACCTTAGCGACAGGCCATAGTCGAAGTTGTCCTGCAGCAGCACCTGGAAGATGGGGTGGTCCAGCCGCTTGCGGGCGGCATACAGCGCCAACTCGGCGGTGGTGTTTTCGCTGACGCGCGCCACCGACTTGTTGGCGAGGCGCACCACCTTGGTGTCGCGGCGCTGGTCGAGTGCGGCCTCCCCGTTGCCGGGGTTGGCTTGGCGCGGATCGTCTTCCAGCTGCGCCTTGGTCAGGTTACCGGGCAGCTCGGAGTCGGAGCGCGTGACCGAGAGAAACGTGCGGTTCTCGATGCCATTGGCGAGCCGCACGCCCAGGTTGGAGGTGAAGCGGAACTCGCGCTGCTGGGCGTGATCGCGAAAGCCATCCTGCCCGAAATAGCCGACCGAGGCGAAGCCATCGACATTGCCCTGCACCAGGCCGCTGGCGGCATA
>Ga0255093_1000180_pt1 | contig 31898 bp, 34 predicted proteins | sample Colum_Law_RepA_8_2_FD_188437 | JGI IMG/M metagenome (GOLD analysis project Ga0255093, IMG submission 188437) | Freshwater microbial communities from Columbia River, Oregon, United States - Colum_Law_RepA_8d | ecosystem: Environmental > Aquatic > Freshwater > River | place: USA: Oregon...
ATTGCCGAGTTCGGTGAAGTAGTAGCTCGGTGCACTGCTGGTTACGGGCGCGTTCGATGTGCGCGGCTCAAAGGTGCTTGGCGTGCCGAGCGAGGGCACGGCGGCAAAGCCGAACAACGAAGGCTGCGGTGACGCTGCACTCTTCGCGACGGAGGGATAGGCGCTGCTCTCGCCGATGAAATAGAACGGCGTCGACGGCGGGTGGCCGAAGGGTGTGGACGGCTGGGCGGTTTCGCCGAGCGTGGGCGCTGGCACCGCACCCGGCGCGTTGGCGGCGTAGGCCTCCGGCACACCGAGCACAGGCCCGCTGCTGCGGCCGAGCGCGGGTGCAACGGTGCTGGCGACGGCGGGCGCATCTGCACTCTGCGCCTGCGTTGGCAGCACGCGCGGCGTGATCAGCGAAGGCGGCGCACCCAGCGATGCCGCCGCCGCTGGCGAGGTGGTGAACGGCGGCGTGGCGGGAAGGGTGGTCGCCACCGGCAGGAAGTTGGCCTGCGGCAGCGTCGGCACGCTCGGCGGTGCCGACGGAACGCCGAGACCCGCCGGCAGCCGGCGCGGCGCGGCACCGGGCAACGCGGGGCCGCCCACTGCCGACTCCGTGCCCGGCACGGCGGTGAACAGCTGGTTGGCGAGTGCGGTCAGCGAGGCAAGATCGGGCAGACCGCCCGGCACCTCACTGGTAGGTGTCGGGGTAGGCATGGAACTTGTTCACTTCCACGTCTTCGAGCACGGCCAGCGCATCCTCGGTGAGCACGGCGAGCGAGCAGTAGAGCGAGATGAGATACGAGGCGATCGCGTGATCGTCGATACCCATCAGGCGCACCGACAGACCCGGCGACTGCTCGCCCGGCAGACCGGGCTGGAACAGGCCGACCACGCCCTGGCGCTTGTCGCCGACGCGGATCAGCAGGATCTTCGACTTGCCATCGGCGACCGGCACCTTGTCGCTGGGGATCAGCGGGATGCCACGCCAGGTGAGGAACTGCGCACCGAACAAGCTCACGGTCGGCGGCGGCACACCACGGCGCGTGCACTCGCGGCCGAAGGCGGCGATGGCGAGCGGGTGGGTGAGGAAGAAGGCGGGTTCCTTCCAGACCTTGGTCAGCAGCTCGTCGAGGTCATCGGGCGTGGGCGCGCCGGTGAGTGGGAAGATGCGCTGGTGCTCGGCCACGCTCGCGAGCAGGCCGTAGTCGGGGTTGTTGATCAGCTCGCTTTCCTGCCGCTCCTTGATGGTCTCGACGATCAGGCGCAGCTGCTCCTTGATCTGGTCGTGCGGGCTCGAATAGAGGTCGGAAACGCGGGTGTGGATATTGAGCTTGGTGGCGACCTAGCGCAGCCAGTATTCGCGCGGCTTCTCTTCGTAATCGACGAAGGAATTCGGCAGCTGGCCGGAGTCGGTGACGCTGCAGGCGGTGCGGATATCGGCCGGGTTCTTCACCTGGTTGACGCGATACACGCCGGCTTCCACCGGATGCCACTGCAGGAGGTGTGTGAGCCAGCGCGGCGTAATGATCGGCAGCTGGGCGACGGTCTTGGTCGTGTTGGCCAGTTGGCGGGCGCCAAGGTCGCCAAGAGTGGGCAGCGGTGCGTTGTCAGCCATGGAATTGGCTCCCTGTCAGGTGGTCTGTTGTCGAAGCGGAATATCAAAATGATCGGCGCTTCAATGCGCGGCTTCCACCGCCTATCGCCACCATTCACCAAGATTTCACGTCAATGGTTGCTCGGTGTGACTGATGAGCTCCGAGGCGGCGAGGCCCAGTGCTTCAGCCAGCTTGCTGATGGTGGCAAGTGAGGGCGTGACCAGGCCACGCTCGATCTCGCCCAGGTAGCTGCGGTTGAGGCTGGCAGCCTCTGCGAGTCGCTCCTGCGTGAAGCCCTTGCGCTCGCGGGCAGCGCGCACGGCGTTGCCAAAGCGCAGCTCCAGGCGCGCGGTACTGGCCGTCATAGTGCGCTGTCCTGTGTGCGGGCCTGCGTCACCTGGCTGCCCGGCGGTACGCTGCGGGTGAGCCAGACGTTGCCGCCGATGCTGCTGCCGCGCCCGATGGTGATACGCCCCAGCACGGTCGCACCGGCGTAGATCACCACGTCGTCCTCGATGATGGGATGCCGCGCCACGCCCTTGAGCAGCGCACCCTCATCGTCGGTCTCGAAGCGCTTTGCCCCGAGCGTGACGGCCTGGTAAATCCGCACGCGCTGGCCGATCACGGCGGTCTCGCCAATCACCACACCGGTACCGTGGTCGATGAAAAAGCCTTCGCCAATGGTGGCCCCCGGATGAATGTCGATCCCGGTTTGCGTGTGTGCCTGCTCGGCCACCATGCGGGCCAACAGGGGCACGCCAAGGCGATACAGCTCATGCGCCAGGCGGTGATGGATGATGGCCAGCGCGCCGGGGTAGCAGAGCAGCACCTCGTCCACGCTGCGCGCCGCCGGGTCGCCCTTGTAGGCGGCCAGCACGTCGGTATCGAGCAGGCGGCGCACCGCGGGCAGCTGCGCAGCAAACTCGCGGACGATCTGCACGGCCTTCTGCTGATGGAACTCCTCCGCCTGCGGGTGCTGACGGTTCGCGTGGCGCAGCTCCAGACGCACCTGCCGCAGCAGGTTGCCCAGCGCCGCATCGAGCGTGAAGCCGATGTAGAAGTCTTCGTTCTCCTGCCGCAAGTCCGGCGGCCCGAGCCGCATCGGGAACAGCGCACCCCGCAGCTGAGCCACGAGAGCGGCCATTGCCTCGGGCGAGGGCAGCTCGCGGCCACCTACCTCGCGGTCGCGCTGCTGGCTGTCGCGCCAGTCGGCGCGTGCCTGGCGTAGACCCTCGACGACGGCGTCCAGGTCCCAGCTCAATTCGGTGTCAGCGGCAGCGAGTTTGGTCATCTCAGTCCTGTATCCAAGGGAGGCCGCTGTGCCGCCAGCCGTTGTGGTGGCCGCGTTGGCCAGCCGCATCCAGGTCGCCCTCGAACCCCTCCTGCACGTTGAAGACGTTGGTGAAGCCTGCCTTGTGCGCAGCACTCGCGGCATCGGCCGAGCGTTTACCACTGCGGCAGAGCAGCAACACGATGTTGTCCTTGCCGACCTTGGCCTCCAGCTCCCGCACGAAGCGTGGATTGCGCAGCATGGCGGTGCCGGTCATCCAGGGCACATGCAGGCTGCCGGGTACGCGGCCGACAAACTTCACCTCTTCGGCGGTGCGTACGTCCACCAGGGTGGCGTGACTGCCTTGCACCAGCGCCCAGGCCTCGTTGGCAGAGAGGCGGCCGGCATAGGCCAGATTTTCGGCAGCAGCGCGCACGCGGGCGGCGTCGAGCAGGGCGGTGGCGGAGAGGGCGGCGTCGTGTGGCATGGTTCGTTTTCTAGTAGCGGTTTGCCCTAGATTACTTGCCCGTCGAGACGATCTGGTCAAACACCCCGCCGTCGGCGAAATGCGTCTTTTGCGCGGCCGGCCAGCTGCCAAAGGCCGATTCGACGGTGAACAGGTTCAGCGCCGGCAGCGTGGCGGAATACTTCTGCAAAACGGCTGCATTGATCGGGCGCAGTTCGCTCTTGGCAATCAGCTCCTGCCCTGCATCGCTGAAGTGATATTCGAGATACGCCTTGGCGAGTGCGGCGTTGCCATGCTTGTTCGCGACCTTCTCCACCACTGCCACCGGGTTGTCGGCACGCACGGTGAGGCTGGGGATCACCACATCGAACTGGTCCGGCCCGAGCTCATCCTTGATGAGCCGCACCTCGTTCTCGAAAGTGAGCAGCACATCGCCGATGCCGCGCTGGGCGAAGGTGGTGGTGGCACCCCGGCCGCCGGTATCGAGCACCGGCACGTTGGCGAACAGGGCGGCGACGAAATCGCGCGCCACGGCATCGCGGCTGTCGCCCAGCATCTGGCTGTTGCGCTTGCCGTATTCCCAGGCTGCGAGGTAACTGTAGCGGCCGTTGCCGCTGGTCTTGGGGTTGGGGATCACCACTTTCACGCCGGGCTTCACCAGGTCGTTCCAGTCCTTGATGCCCTTCGGGTTGCCCTTGCGCACCACGAACAGGATGGCGCTGTAACTGGGGGCCGCGTGATGGGGCAGCTTGCTGGCCCAGTCCTTGGGCAGCAGGCCGGCTTTGTCGGCAATGGCGTCGATGTCGAGCGGGTTGTTCATGGTGACCACATCGGCCGGCAAGCCATCGATCACCGAGCGCGCCTGCTTGCTGCTGCCGCCGTGGGATTGTTCGATCTTGACGGCCTGACCGGTCTTGGCCTGCCAGTCGGCGATGAAGGCGGGATTGAAATCCTTGTAGAAGCCGCGGGCCACGTCGTAGCTGACGTTGAGCAGGGTATCGCCCGCCTGGGCGAGCGAGCCTGTGAGCAGGGCGACGGCGGCAAACCAATGGCGTGACGACATGGATGTTCTCGGTAACGGTGGGGTCAGACGAAATGCAGCTCGTCCGGGGAATAGGTGCGCATCTGCGGCTGCGGCGTGTGGGTCAGCGGCAGCAGGCGGCGGTCGATCCAGCGGGTGTTGCTGAGCCACAGACCCTCGAACTCGGCACCATGCTGCCGATTGAGAATCGCGATGCGGCCGATACGGCCATCCAGCAAGGCAAGCTTGTTCTCGGGCTTGATGCCGAGTTCGAGCACCCGCAGAAACGCGGGGTCGGCCATCAGGCCCACATAGTTGTTGTGCAGCGGGCGCAACACGTCCTGCACGAAATGCCAGGTGTCGCTGCGGCCCGCGATGTGCTGGCTGATCGGCAGGGTGCCGTTGTGCATGAGGTAAAGCCGCTCGGCCAGCTTGAAGGGGTGCGCGTTTTCGATGCTCTCGGTGCCCTTGGTGCGCTGGCGCAGGTGGAGCACCAGCTCGGCGTCGCGGTGGCGCTCCAGCGAATCGAGGATGGGAGCGAGCCGGGAGTCGGCATGGCGTTCGAGCACCACCGAGCCTTCGGTGTCGAGACCCATCAGACCCCAGCCGTCACGATTGAGCGCGAGTGCGGCCTTCAAGAGGTCTTCGGGGATTTCGATGCCCTGGGGCTTGTGGATGATGAGGCACATGATCTGGCTCAACGTCAGTCGTCGAGCTTGGCAACGAGCACGTCTGCGGCCTTGAACAACGCGAGTGTCGTATCGCCCACCTTCAGATTGAGACGCTCGACCGAACTGGTGGTGATGACCGCGCTGATGACGCCGGCGCTGGTCTCGATTTCCAGCTCGCTCATCACATCACCCCGGCGAATCGAGATGACCGTGCCGCGAAACTGATTGCGCGTGTTGACGCGGGTGATGCTCATCACAGAATCCTTGGATAAAAAAATCGGGGGCGTTGCCGCCCCCCAAGTGCAACCCCAGCAGAAGATGAAGCCGGGGGTGGAGGAGCCTGAAAACTACTTGCTCGCACCCGTGATCTGGTCGAACACGCCACCATCCGAAAAGTGCGTGGACTGCGCCTTGGCCCAGCTGCCGAATACGCTCTCCAGCGTGAACAGCGGCAGCTTGGGGAAACGCGCCACATCAGCGGCAGCCGCGAGCTCCGGCTTGCGCGGCCGGTAGTAGTGCTTGGCGGCCAGTGCCTGACCCTGGGGGCCGTAGAGGAAGTTCAGGTAGGCCTCGGCGGCCTTGCGGGTACCATGCTTGTCGACGTTCTTGTCGACGAGGGCAACCGGCGGCTCGGCAAGGATGGAAACGCTCGGAGCCACGATGTCGAACTTGTCCGGCCCCAGTTCGTTGATGCTGAGGAAGGCCTCGTTCTCCCACGCCAGCAGCACGTCGCCGATGCCACGCTGCACGAAGGTGGTCGTGCTGCCGCGCGCGCCGGTGTCGAGCACGGGCACGTTAGCGAAGAGCTTGGTGACGTAGTCCTTTGCGGTGGCCTCGCTGCCGCCCGGCTGCTTGAGCGCCCAGCCCCAGGCTGCGAGGTAGTTCCAGCGCGCGCCGCCGGAGGTCTTGGGGTTGGGGGTGATCACCTTCACGCCCGGCTTGATGAGGTCGCCCCAGTCCTTGATGCCCTTGGGGTTGCCCTTGCGCACGAGGAACACGATGGTGCTGGTGTAGGGCGAGCTGTTTTCGGGCAGGCGCTTCTGCCAGTCCTTGGGCAGCAGGGCGGCCTTCTCGGCGATGGAGTCGATGTCGTAGGCGAGCGCCAGCGTCACCACGTCGGCGCTGAGGCCGTCGATGACCGCGCGTGCCTGCTTGCCGCTGCCGCCGTGGCTGGTCTTGATGTCGAGTGTTTCGCCAGTCTTGGCTTTCCAGTCCGCCGCGAAGACGGTGTTGACGTCCTTGTAGAGCTCGCGGGTCGGGTCGTAGCTGACGTTGAGGAAGTCCTTGGCGCTGGCAGCCGTGCTCAGCAGGGCTGCGGCCAGGACGATGAGAGTGCGTTTCATGTTTGGGTTTCCGATCAGGCGATGGGTTTTTAGTATTGGATGGTCAGGCGGGTGAACACGGCCTTTTCATCACGGCGGTCACCGGTGGCAGCACCACCATCGAACTGCGTGAAGTTGAAGTCCGTGGACAGCTTGGCGTTCTGGGTGAGTAACCAGTTCACGCCCACGCCGTAGCTCTCGGCTTTCTTGGCCTGGGTGGCGGGGTTGGCGAAGCGGTTGGCAGTGGCCCCGGCAGTGGTGCCCTCGAAGGCGGCGCTGTCGATGCTCAGAGCACCGATGCGGGCCACGAGTTCGACGGCGCCCCAGCCGTCGGTACCGATGGCATAGGGTGCGCTGGGTTTGATGCCCTTGAAGCTCGCGTCCTCGCCGGTGAGCACATAGCTCGCCGTGACCGAGTAGGCGTCGTTCTTGATGGTGCGCTCGGTGCCGGCGCGGGTCAGGTCCTGCTCGGAGACGGCGTATTCCGCCAGCAAGCCCAGGCTGTTGTAGTAGTAGTACGCCTGCGGCACGTAGCGGCTGTGCTTGCCGCTCGCGAGCACGGTGGCGTCGTAGGTGAAAAAGGTGTTCTGGCCCGGCGTGCGGTAGCGCGCGATCAGATTGTTGCCATTGCCATCCTTGGCACCGGTGCTGCCTGCAATGCCGAAGCCCAGGCCCTTGAGCGCGCCGAAATCGTTCTTGAAGGGCTCGAAGAACACGCGACCTTCGTATTCCTTCAGGCCATCGTCGGCCGTGGAGACATCGCGGCCGTCGGCGGTGCCGTTGAACACACCGATGGTGTAGTTGATGGTGCTGTTGGCAAACTCGCCGAACAGGGCCACGCCCAGATCACGGTTGGGTACGAGTTCGGTGGGGAAGCCGCGCTCGATCAGCTCGATGCTGCCGCCAGACTGCAGGCGTTCGAGTCCGATCGGGCCTTTTTGCTTGCCAATGCGCAGGGAGGCGCGTGGATCGAACTTCAAGTCGAAGTAGGCATCGACGATGGCGCTGGTTGCACCGCCGTCGCCGACGCCATTTGCACCCGCAAACTCCGGCGTGAAGCGGAAAGCCACCAGCTTGCCGGCCGAGCCCTGGATGGTGGGGCGCAGGCGACGGGTGACGAAACCATCGCGGAAGGCACCGTCGTCGTCGAGGAAGGCGCGGTGATCGATCTGCGCCAGGGCGCTGAACTTGATCTCGTAGTCGCCTTTGGCGTTCTTGAGCGAAAAGCCCTTGTCACTGGCAGTGACGACGGGTGCTTCCTTGGCCTTGGTGGCAGCCTCCTCGGTCTGGATTTCGAGTTTGCGCTCGAGAATCAGCAGGCGCTGTTCGAGTTCTTCCACACGCTGCTTGTCGCTGGTCGCAGTCTGGGCGTGGGCGAGTGGAGCAAAGCTCGCGGCGGCGAGCAGGCTGATGAGGGTGCGGCTGGGCAGGGTGAGGCGGGACATCGGGGTTGTGCTCCTGTGATTGTTCTCGGGGTGGAGCGCAAGATGCCTTTCGCCATCAGCGGTGTAAAAGACTAAATAATGCGGTTGTAATTCTTGATTGCGAATATAAGGGCGCAACGAAAAAGCGGGCCTTTCGGCCCGCTGGTGATTCGCATCCACTGCTAGTTGGCTGGTGCGGCCGGCAGGTTGCCCGGCAACAGCGGCAGGTTGACGGCGCTGGCTTCGATGCTCAGCGGCGCGGGCAGATCCGAGCCGGAGCCCACGTAGCGCGTGGCAAAGCTGGCATTGATCACCAGACGGATTTCGTCGTTTTCCTGCAGGCGCGATGAGACGCCGATGAGGTCTTGAGTGAAGTCGCCATAGCCGCGGAAGGGTGTGACCTGGTTGGCCATCAGCAGCGTGTCGGTCGTTGCCCCTGCCGCGCGCTTGGCCAGTGCCACGAACACGATGGGGTCACCGAGTGCCGGGGCGCCGGGGACGGCGTCGCTGATCTTGAGGCTGATGGTGGGCACGCCGGCCAGCACCGCGCCGCCTGCGCCCACCTTCATCAGCACCACACTCACGCTCTGCAGGCTGCCATCCACTGCCGCAATGGTCTGCGCCGGTACCTGCAGCGCGGTCGATGCGGTGGGCAGGGTGCTGGTCACCACGCCGTCGTCCGCGGTGGCATCGAGCTGCCAGCAGAACTTTGGAATGTAGTTGGCCTTGCCCTTGGCGCCTTTCAGCTTTTCGTCATACCAGTCGAGGATGGCGATGTCCTTTTTCAGCTTGCCGCAGCTCTCGCCGCTGCCGCCGCCGACCAGGCTGTCGTGACCGCCGACCTTGGTCAGCAGGCGCACGTCGCCGCCCTGTGCGGCCACGCACTGCACGTTGCGCACGGCCTCGGTGAGGTTGAACAAGGTGTCGAAGGGTGACTGCCAGTAGAGCGCGTCGATCTTGCTGACGGTGCCGTTGGGATTTTTGCTGGCGCAGTAGGAGGCAAGGCTGTTCTTGTAGAGCAGCGCCTTCCGTTGTTCGTCAAGCGTGTTGCTGGTCAGGCCTTGGGCCAGACCCTGATTGACCTCGGCGTCCTGCTTGCCGCCGCCGCCTGCCAGGTTGCCGGCCGCCGACAGCACCGTTGCCCAGAAAGTCTTGAACACCCCATTGCTGTAATCCTGGTGATGGCCGCCATTGAACAGCGAATAACGCAGGTCGTTCCAGGTGATCTCAGGGGCAATCGCATCGAGCCGGCGCTTGGCATCGTTGGTGTAGATCAGGTGCTGAAAGCCGCCGCCATAGCTACCCCCGGTCGCACCGAGCAGCAGATTGCCGTCGCGATAGGCGAGCCAGGGCAGGTTGGCTTCGGCCCAGTCGATGATCTGGATCAGGTCCTTGCCTTCGCGTTCGGGCTCCAGAATGCGGATGGTGCCGCCGGAGTCGCCGTGGCCGCGTTCGTCGATGCTGATGAGGCCGTAACCGCGATCAAGAAACCCCTTGTAAAGGGCTGAGAGATCAGGCCGCGCCGCCGCGTTTTCGCGGCTGCCGCCGTAACCGTGGCTCTGCAGGATCAGCGGGTATTTCTCGCCCGCGCGCATCGTGGTCGGCTCGTGGACGGTAAAGGCGATGTTCTCGCCGTCTACGTTCGAGGTCAGCATCATGTCCGTGGACTTGCCGGGTACGGTGGCCCCGGTGGGGGGCGTGGCGGTGCGGCTGCCATCGCTGCTGCCACAGGCGGCCAGGGCAAGGCACAACACGACGGGGCCGATCAAGGCCAGGCGACGATAAAACATGGGGACTCTCCTGCAGGCAAGGCGTCCGGTCTGGAAGTGCCGGGCTGCGCAATGCCGCGAACTCTAGGGCTGCTCTGCCCCGGTGGCGATAGAAAAATCGGCCTTTCGCCAGCAACTATGTCTCGGGGTGCACGCGTTGCGGCCTGCCGATGGCGGGGCCATCCGTCGCGCCCAGGCGAAGGTCGCTTCGCCCGGCCTGGTCGAGTTGCAAGGCAAAGGAGAGGCCGTAGCCGCCCGTGGCGAGCGGGGCGGTAGCCATCAGCTCCCCAATCGCCTGGCTGCCGGGCTCGCTCGTGAAAACGGGTGCGCCGGGCGGGGCGTGGCTGTCGCAGCCCGCAAGGTGCAGCCGCTGCTTGACGCGACCGAGGTAGTGCACGCGGGCGACGATTTCCTGCCCGGGATAGCAGCCCTTGGTAAAACTCACGCCGCCGGCGCGGTCGAGATCGATGGTTTGCGGTACGAAGTGCTCGACGGTTTCTGCCGTCACCTGCGGGATGCCGGCCAGCAGTTCGGCCAGCGCCCAGTCCGTCGCCGTGGCGGTCGGTAGCGGCAGAGCGGCTTTCAGTGCAGAAAGCCGTTCGGAGCTGCCACGCAGCTCGAAGCGGGGGACCGGACCGGGCCGCCGCAGCAGCCAGCAGCCTTCGTGGCGCGCCGTGCCGTAGTCCGTGGCGGGCACGGAAAAGCCCAGGCGGTCGAGCGCGGCACTTGCCCGTTCGCCAATGAGTCCAAGCGCCGGGAGTTCGCTGCTGGCATCGCGCAGCACGAGCTTGCTACGCAGCACAAACATCTTCAGGCGCTTGAGTGTGGATGTGGTCAGCGCCGCCGGCAGGATGAGCGCAAAGTCATCGTCCGCGAGTTGTATGACGGTGAATACCGCCAGCAGGCGGCCCTTGGGGCTGCAATAGCCACTGAGCTGGCCTTGGCTCGCGCTGATCAGCTTGGCGTCGTTGCTCAGCTGGCTCTGCAAAAAGCCGCGCGCCTCGGGGCCGCTGGCAGCGATCAGGCCCAGGCCATCGAGAGGGAGCATGGCTGCATCGCTATCGACAGGATTGGAAAAAACAAACGGAAATGCAGTCACGGCAAGCTCATCCTATGGGGCGCCAGCGCCCTCATTCATTGCGTGGAGGGGGCTGGATTTGTCACACTAGCGTAGTCGCATCCGCGGCCGCATTCCCGGTCAACTTCAGTGCCTGCTGAACCCGTCCGCATCAAACCGCCCAGTCCGCAGGAGATTGCGGCCGGCGATGCCGTACCGACAGGTGGTGTTGTGAAGCTGGCCGACCTGCTGGCGGCCGAGGCGGAGGATGACCACGACCACGACGAACATCTGCACGCGTCCAAGGTCGGACAAGTGCCTGAGATTGGTGGTCGTCGCGACGGCCCTGACCCCACCCGCTACGGCGACTGGGAAAAAAACGGCCGCTGCATCGATTTCTGATTCCAGTTTTCCTTTACCCACCGAGCAAGAGCGCATGAGCACTCCAGCCACATCCAAGACGACTCCGCAACGGCCGCTGTCGCCGTTCATGATTGGACCGTATTACAAACCGCAGATGACCTCGATGCTGTCGATCACGCATCGCCTCACGGGTCTGGGCCTGAGCTTCGGTGCCATCCTGCTCGTCACCTGGCTGGTGTGCCTGGCCAGCGGTGTGGATTGTTACAACGTCATCGCGCCGCACGTGACCGCCTGGTATGGCAAGTTGGTGCTGGTCGCTTTCACCTGGGCGCTGCTGTATCACTTCTGCAACGGTATCCGCCATCTGATGTGGGACCTCGGCAAGGGCCTTGACATGCCCACTGCGGAAAAGACCGGCTGGGGCGTCATCGTGGTTTCGGTCATCGTCACCGCTGCCGTCTGGGCCATTGCCCTCGCCACCAAGTAAATACAGGACGACTCTCATGAGCTACCGCTCCCCCTTGGGCCGCGCCCGCGGCCTCGGCTCTGCCAAGCAGGGCACCCATCATTTCTGGATTCAGCGCGTCACTGCCGTCGCACTGATCCCACTCACGCTGTGGTTCGTGTTTTCGCTCGCGCGTCTGCCCTCGGCTGACTTCGAGGCTGTCACTTGGTGGGTCGCCGCACCCTCTGTGGCCGTCGCGCTGGTGTTGTTCATCGGTTGCGCGCTGTATCACTCCCTGCTCGGTGTGCAGGTGGTGATCGAGGACTACGTGGGCAGCGAGGGCGCAAAGATCGTTGCCCTGGTGCTGAGCAAGTTCGTGCATGTGGTCGCGGGTGTCGCCGGCATTTTTGCCGTGCTGAAGATCGCGCTCGCCTAAAGATTCCAACTTTCGAGAACTGACATGGCAGATGCCTCCACCCCCACCGCGGCCAAGTCCGGTCCGGCTTACGAAATCATTCATCACGAGTACGACGTGGTCGTGGTCGGCGCCGGCGGTGCCGGCCTGCGCGCCACACTCGGCCTTGCCGAAGCGGGCCTGAAAACCGCCAACATCACCAAGGTGTTCCCCACCCGCAGTCACACCGTGGCGGCGCAGGGCGGCATCAGCGCCGCGCTCGGCAACATGGGCGACGACAGCTGGCAGTGGCATATGTATGACACCGTGAAGGGGTCGGACTGGCTGGGCGACCAGGACGCCATCCAATACATGTGCCGCGAGGCGATTCCCGCGATCATCGAACTCGAACACTACGGCGTGCCGTTCTCGCGCACGCCGGAAGGCAAGATCTACCAGCGCCCCTTCGGCGGCATGACCACGCACTGGGGCAAGGGCACCGCGCAGCGCACCTGCGCCGCCGCCGACCGCACCGGCCACGCGATCCTGCACACGCTTTATCAGCAGAGCCTCAAGTGCAAGGCGCAGTTCTACATCGAGTATTTCGCCGTCGATCTGATCATGGACGACGATGGCAGCTGCAAGGGCGTGCTCGCCTGGGACATGTCGACCGGCCAGCTGCATCGCTTCCGCGCGCACCAGGTGATTCTCGCGACCGGCGGCTACGGCCGCTCGTACTTCAGCGCCACCAGCGCGCACACCTGCACGGGCGACGGCAATGCGATGGTTGCGCGCGCCGGCCTGCCGCTGCAGGACATGGAGTTCGTGCAGTTCCACCCCACCGGCATCTACGGCTCGGGCTGCCTCATCACCGAGGGCGCGCGCGGCGAAGGCGGTTACCTCACCAACTCGAAGGGCGAGCGCTTCATGGAGCGTTACGCGCCCAACCGCAAGGACCTCGCCTCGCGTGACGTGGTCAGCCGCTCGATGACGATGGAAATCCGCGAAGGCCGCGGCATCGGTGAAGAAGCCGACCACATCCATCTGCACCTCGAGCACCTGCCGCCCGAGATGCTGCACGCCAAGCTGCCGGGCATCTCCGAGTCCGCCAAGATCTTCGCGGGCGTGGACGTGACCAAGGAGCCGATCCCTGTCATCCCGACCGTGCACTACAACATGGGCGGCATTCCCACGCTCTACACCGGCGAAGTGGTGACGCTCAAGGACGGCAACCCCGACACCATCGTGCCGGGCTTGATGGCCGTCGGCGAAGCCGCCTGCGTCAGCGTACACGGTGCCAACCGCCTCGGCTCCAACTCGCTGCTCGATCTCGTGGTGTTCGGCCGCGCGGCCGCCATCCAGGCCGCCAAGATCACGCCCAAGGGCCAGAACCACAAGCTGCTCAACGGCTCGCTGGGCGGCAAGAGTGAGGAGATGGCCCTGGCCCGCCTCGACAAGATCCGTCATGCGAAGGGTCAGCGCGGTGTGGCCGAACTGCGCCTCGAAATGCAGAAGACCATGCAGAAGCATGCGGCGGTCTTCCGCACCATTCCGTCGATGGAAGAAGGCCTCGCCAAGTTGCAAGCCACCTGCAAGGCTTTCAACGACGTGAAGGTCACCGACCGCTCGATGATCTGGAACAGCGATCTGGTCGAAGCGCTCGAACTCGACAACCTGCTCGCCAACTCGCTGCTCACCATTGCCAGCGGTGCGGCCCGCAAGGAATCCCGCGGCGCCCACGCACTCGACGATTTCACCGAGCGCGACGATGCCAACTGGATGAAGCACAGCCTCGCCTGGCGCACCAGCGACACCGAAGTGAAGCTCGACACCCGCCCGGTGCACACCTACACGCTCGACGACGAGATGCACTACGTCGAGCCGCAGAAGCGCGTTTACTAAGGAAACGATCCCATGGCCCAGTTCACGCTCCCCAAGAACTCCACCATCGACAAGGCTGCCGGCAAGAGCTTCAAGTCGCCCGGTGCCAAGAAGCCCAAGTCCTTCAAGATCTACCGCTACGACCCGGATACGGGTGCGAACCCGCGCGTCGACACCTACGAAGTCGACATGGCCGCCTGCGGCCCGATGGTTCTGGACGCGCTCATCAAGATCAAGAATGAAGTCGACCCGACGCTGACCTTCCGTCGCTCTTGCCGCGAAGGTATTTGTGGCAGCTGTGCGATGAACATCGACGGCACCAACACGCTGGCCTGCATCAAGGGCTGCGATGAGGTGCGTGGCGATGTGGCGATCTACCCGCTGCCGCACATGCCGGTGATCAAGGACCTGGTGCCGGACATGACGCATTTCTATGCGCAGCTGGCATCGATCGAGCCTTGGCTCAAAACCGACACCCCCGCGCCGACGCGCGAGCGTCTGCAGAGCGAGGAAGACCGCGCCAAGATCGACGGCCTCTACGAGTGCATTCTCTGCGCCTGCTGCTCGACCAGCTGCCCGAGCTACTGGTGGAACTCCGACCGCTACCTCGGCCCCGCGATCCTGCTGCAGGCCTACCGCTGGCTGATCGACAGCCGCGACGAGGCCACCGGCGAGCGTCTGGACCAGCTCGAAGATCCCTTCAAGCTCTATCGCTGCCACACGATCATGAACTGCACCAAGACCTGCCCTAAGGGACTCAACCCTGCCAAGGCGATTGCCGAGACCAAGAAGATGCTGGTCGAGCGCACGGTCTAAATCCCAGCCGTACTGCGGTTTGCGAAGGGCGGCGAGAGCCGCCCTTCGCATTTGGAGAAAAAGATGGAAGAAGCCCGTATCAAATGGCTGTTGCGCCGTGGCATGAAGGAGCTGGACGTCATGTTCACGCGCTATTACGCCCATCGTTACCCAGTCGCGCCCGCCACCGAGCGCGCCGCCTTCATCACGCTGCTCGACGGCCCACAGGAGCCCGACATCTACGCCTGGGCCATGGGCTTCGAAGAGCCACCCGCCGAGTTCAAGGAGGTGATTCTTGAGTTCCGCAACTACCGTTGAACTGCGGCTGGTGCCCTCGCTCAAGGCACTCAAGATCATCTCGACGCTGCACATCGTGCCGCTCGCCGCCCTGCCGTTCGCGATGCAGCCGGGGCCGGTGATGTGGGCGCTGATCGCGGCCTTTGGCGGCAGCTGGTTCTGGTTGCGCCGGCATCCCGCCTTTGGTTTTGGCAAGACGGCCCTGGTGCGGCTCACCTGGCATGCCGACGATAGCTGGACCCTGCACGAGGCCAGCGGCGCGCAGCACACCGCCACCCTGCGCGGCGATAGCACCCGGCATCCGAAGGGGCTGATCCTGCGTTATGACCTGAAGAGCGGCGGTCAGCGCACGCGGGTGATTGCGGGCGACGAGGCCGATGGCGAGAGCCTGCGGCGTCTCCGGGCCAGACTCTCGGTGTGGCAGCCGCCTGCTCTGTAAAGAAGATCCCGTAGTCGCTCTGCCGGTGCTAGGCCCGTGCCAGCTCTCGTGGGCAGCTGCGATTCAGCTCGCTACCGCATGCTCTACCCCATCTCATTTTCAGGAGTAAATGCCATGAATACCCGCGCCCTGTCGCTCACCCTCGGCCTCGTCGCCAGCGGCCTGATGCTCTCTGCTCGCGCAGCCGACAATGCTTCGCCGGTGCCGCTCGCGCCACAGGTCGATCTGCAGCGTTTCATGGGCGACTGGTACGTGCTGGGCATCATTCCCAACTTCGTCGAGAAGAGCGCCTACAACTCTATCGAGTCCTATCGTCTCGACGACGACGGTACTATCGATACGACCTTTCAGTATCGCAAGGGCGGCTTCGATGGCCCGTTGAAAACCATGAAGCCGCGTGGTTTCGTGGAGCCCGGAACCAATAACGCGCTCTGGGGGATGCGGGTGTTCTGGCCCTTCAAGGGCGAATACCGCATCGCGCATGTCGAGCCGGACTACAGCGTCACCATCATCGGCCGCAGCAAGCTCGACTACGTCTGGCTGCTCAGCCGCAAGTCCGAGATGAGCGAGGTGGATTTCGAGAAATACCGCGCCCTGATCGCGAGCTGGGGTTACGAGACGGCCAGGTTTGTGCGCGTGCCACAGCAGTGGCCCGAGGCCTCGCCGCGGTAGTTGCTACTGGCGCGGCACCACACGCACCACGCGGCCGGTATCCACCTCCAGCACGGCGATGAAGCCCTCGCCCAGCTGGGTACCGCCACCGGTCTCGCCGGAGCCCAGCACCACCCAGTGGCTGTTGATGCGGTAGCTGCGATATGGCGCCTGGATCAGGGTCTGCTCCACGCCGTATTTCTGCGACCAGATATCTCGCGCCACGCTGATGGCCTGCTTGCCATTGGCGATGGCCCCCTTGGGCGGGAAGCTGGCCAGCGTTTCACCGGGCTTGAGCGTGGCGAGGTAGGCATCTACCCAGGGTTCCCACTCGCTCTGCGGCAGTGGCGGCGGGGTCAGGCGCAGGTTCAGAGCCTCCAGCGACAGCAGGTGCAGGTCATAAGGCGCGGGATACGAAGACGGCAGCGCCACGGCATGGTCGCCCAGCAGGTCGTTCAAGGTGGTGCGAATCTGCTTGGCGGCCTCCACCGGCGAGATGGTCTTTTCGTGCATCACGTAAACGATCTTGCCGTTGCCGTCGATCACGAGCACCGCCGGCATCAGCCGCACGTTGAACTGGTCTGCCACCGTATTGCCGGCAAGCAGTACGGGGAAGCTCAGCTTGCGCTCTTTCATCACTGCCAGGGGGTCGCGGGTTTCTTCGATATTGATGGTCCACACCTGCGCGCCGTGGTCGCGGTAGTCCTCCCAGATGCTTTGCACATACGGCTGCAGGGCGCGGCTGTAGGGGCACCATGACGGCCAGAACAGCAAGACCATTGGCTGCCCCTTGGCCGCTGGTGGAAACGCCACCGTTTCGCCCTGCGGGGTTTGCAGGCTGAACTCGGGGGCCTGGGTGCCGATGCCCCCCCCGGGTGTTCGCGGCTCCGGCGCTGCGGGTGCGAAGGTCACCAGCGGATAGAGATCAATGATGCCGCTCGGCATGGCGGGTCCAGGAATCGTCGGCGAGACCTCGGGCAGCGCTTCGAGCCCCAGCGTACCGTCGGGGCGCAGGGTCGGTGCCGTGGGCACCACCTCGGCTAAGGCCTGCAGCCCCAAGTGGTTGGTGACGGGCGGGGGTTCCGACGGGCTGACCATGGGCAATGGCTGGAGGCCCGGCAGGCTGTCGGTATTCGGGGTCGCCGGCGCCTGCGCAGCCGCAATACCGAAGTTGCCGAACAGCATGACGAATGTGGTCAGGACATGAGGGGGTGTGGCGGCACGAAATCCTTTTGTTTTCATCTCTGCCTCACTCCCCAGTGTCGCTGGCAACCCTAATCGCCAGACGCTTGAGCATGACACGCGCCCCACAGCAGGACGAGGGCAGCGGCGACCACGACCATGACCGAAAACGGCGAATCTGCGACCGGGGCACACCTACACTACGCGGCATGAACCTCGATCTCGACCGCTGCTACGACGCCCTCAAGGCCCGCGATACGCGCTTCGACGGTCGCTTTTTCGTCGCCGTGCGCAGCACCAACATCTATTGCCGCCCGGTATGCCCGGCGCGCACGCCGCTCAAGGCCAATGTTGATTTCTTCATCCACGCCGCTGCTGCCGAGCGAGCGGGCTTTCGACCCTGCCTGCGCTGCCGTCCAGAACTCGCGCCGGGCTTGGCACCGATGGACGCGCCGGACCGGGTTGCGCAGCTGGCGGCACAGCGTATCGAGGCAGGCGATCTGGACGTGGGCGGCACCGAGGCGCTTGCGGCCTCGCTGCATCTCTCCAGCCGCCAGTTGCGCCGGGTGGTCGAGCAGAGCTTCGGCGTCACGCCAGTGGAGCTCGCACAGACACGCCGTCTGCTGCTGGCCAAGCAGCTGCTTACCGACACCCGCCTGCCAATGGGCGTGGTGGCGCAGGCGGCGGGCTTCGGGAGCGTTCGCCGCTTCAATCATCTGTTCGCATCCCGCTACGGCCTGGCACCGGGTCAGTTGCGGCAGCGCGGCCGGGACGAGGTCACGGGCGAGAGTTTCGAGCTTCGGCTCGGTTATCGCCCACCTTTGGCCTGGGTGCCCTTGCTGCGCTTTTTGGGCGGGCGCGGTGCGGTCGGCGTCGAGGCGGCGCAGGAGGGGCGCTACCTGCGCACGGTGGTGATCGGCGATCACCAGGGCTGGCTGGTCGTCGCACCCATCAAAGGGGTATCGGCCATGCAGGTCACGCTCGCGACGAGCCTGCTACCGGTGCTGCCGCAGGTGCTCGCGCGGCTGCGGCGAACGCTCGATCTCGACGCTAACGCCCCCGTCATCGACGCACATCTGGCGGCTGATCCGAGGCTAGCCGACCGGGTTGCCGCCACGCCCGGCCTGAGAGTGCCGGGGGCGTTCGACGGCTTCGAGCTGGCGCTGCGCGCCATCCTGGGGCAGCAGGTGACGGTGAAGGCCGCGACCACCTTGTTCGGTCGATTCGCACGCACCTTTGGCGTGGCCATCGTCACGCCGCATCCCGCGCTCACCCATCTGGCCCCGCGCGCCGAGGCCGTGGCACAGGCCTCGTCACAGCAGTTGATCGACCTTGGCCTCACCAGCCGTCGGGCCGAAACCGTGCGGCGCATGGCGCTGGCGGTGGCCGATGGCACCTTGTCGCTGGAGCCGGTCGCCGACCCAGAGGCCGTGATGACAGCCATGCAGGCGCTGCCGGGCATCGGGCCGTGGACGGCGCACTACATCGCCATGCGGGCACTCCGCCACCCGGATGCCTGGCCTGATGGCGATCTGGGCCTGCTGCATGCCCTGAACCTCAGCTCGCACCGGGAACTGCGCGCCGCCGCCGACCCCTGGCGGCCCTGGCGCAGCTATGCGGCACTTCACCTTTGGAATGCAGCCGCTGCGGGCGGCTGATCGGAGAACACGATGACCATACGTTTCAGCACCATGCACTCGCCGGTCGGGCAACTGACCTTCACCGCCACCGGGGAGGGACTCACCGGCATCTGGTTCGACACCGACCGCCATCAGCACCAGCCCAACTGCTGGCTACGGGACGATGCCCGGTTTGTCGAGGTGCGCCGGCAGCTGGAGGAATACTTTGCCGGCACGCGGCAGGTGTTCGATCTGCCGCTGGCCGCGCAGGGCACGGCTTTCCAGCAGCAGGTGTGGGCCGCCTTGCGCGCGATCCCGTATGGCGAAACCCGCAGTTATGGCGAGCAGGCGCGCAGCATCCACAACGAGAAGGCGGTGCGCGCGGTAGGGTTGGCCAACGGCAAGAATCCCATCGGCATCATCGTGCCCTGCCACCGCGTGATCGGGGCCGATGGCTCGCTCACCGGCTATGCCGGCGGGCTCGATCGCAAGCGCTGGCTGCTGTCCCACGAGGCGCGCTGTCGCGGGCCCGGACAGCTGTTTGCCTAACCCACCGGTGTGAGGATGGTGGGACGCGCTTCCGGCAGCGTATCCGGATAGTCCAGCGTGTAGTGCAGCCCGCGCGACTCCTTGCGGGTGAGGGCGCTGCGCACGATCAGCTCGGCGCAGAGCACGAGGTTGCGCAGTTCGATGAGGTGGGCGGTGACCTTGTAGTTGCCGTAGTAATCGAAGATCTCCCGCTTCAGGACTTCAATTCGGTTCAGCGCGCGCTCCAGCCGCTTGGTGGTGCGCACGATGCCGACGTAGTCCCACATGAAGGTGCGCAGCTCCAGCCAGTTGTGGCTGACCACCACGTCCTCGTCACTGTCGGTGACGCGGCTGGCGTCCCAAGGCTTGAGGGCAGGTGGATCGCTGCGCTTGCCCAGGCTGACTTCAAGATCCTCGGCTGCCGATTCGGCAAAGGCCAGGCATTCCAGCAGCGAGTTGCTGGCCAGTCGGTTGGCCCCGTGCAGCCCGGTGCAGGCGACCTCGCCGATGGCATAGAGGCCATCGACATCGGTGCGGCCCTTCAAATCGGTGATGACGCCGCCGCAGGTGAAGTGGGCAGATGGCACGACCGGGATCGGTTCCTTGGTGATATTCAGCCCCAGCTCCAGGCAGTGGGCGTAGATATTGGGAAAGTGCTCCTTCACGAACGTGGGATCGAGGTGCGTCACGTCGAGATTGACGTGACGCAGGCCGAGTCGCTTCATCTCATGGTCGATGGCACGGGCGACGATGTCGCGCGGCGCCAGCTCGCCCCGGGCGTCGAAGCGCGGCATGAAGCGCTCGCCAGTGGTCGGCAGGCGCAGATAGCCGCCTTCGCCGCGCAGTGCTTCCGTCAGCAGGTAGTTGCGCGTGTCTTTGTGATAAAGGCAGGTCGGGTGGAACTGCATGAACTCCATATTCCCGACGGAGCAGCCGGCGCGCCAGGCCATGGCGATGCCATCGCCCGAGGCGCCGAAGGGATTGCTGGAATAGAGATAAACCTGGTTCGCACCGCCGGTGCAGAGGGCCACCGCCTTCGCACCGATGGCTTCAACCTCGCCCGATTCGCGGTCGAACAGATAGGCGCCGTGCGCTTTGTTGCTGGCCTTGTCGACGATGAGGTCGAGTACCACGTGGCGTTCCAGCACCCGGATGTTCGGGTGGTTGGCCGCGAGCGAGGCGAGGGTGGTTTCCACCGCGCGGCCGGTGGCATCGGCGGCGTGCACGACGCGTCGGTGGCTGTGCCCACCCTCGCGGGTGAGGTGCAGGCTGCGGTGCTTGCCGTCCTCGTCGCGGGTGAACTGAACACCCTGGGCCAGCAGCCAGCGGATGCAGCCCGGCCCGCGTTCCACCGTGAAGCGCACGGCGGTTTCGTCGCAGAGTCCGCCACCGGCGACGAGTGTGTCGCGCACATGGTTTTCGAGCGAGTCGTCCTCGTCGATCACGGCCGAGATGCCGCCCTGCGCCCACAACGTGGACCCGGATTCGAGCTTGCCCTTGGAGACCACCGTGACGTTGCGGCCTTTCTGCGCCAGGCGCAGGGCCAGCGAGAGTCCGGCTGCTCCGCTGCCGAGGATCAGTACATCAATTTGCAAAGCGGCGGCTGCGCGCATGGGCTTCTTGTTAAAGTAGGGGCGTCCCTGCGATGGCGGGGCATGAGAATCAAGCAAGGGAGTTTAGCGCGCAGCTCGGCACCGACTGTGCGGATGCAATGAGCACCGATCCAGACGTTGACATCCAACTCGTAGCGCGCGCCCAGGCGGGGGACCAGCGTGCCTTCGAGCTTCTGGTGCGCAAATATCAGCACAAGATCATCCAGCTCGTGAGCCGGCTGGTGGGTGATGGCGACGCGCCAGACGTGGCGCAGGAAACCTTCATCCGCGCCTGGCGCGCCATGAAGGGCTTTCAGGGCAACAGCGCCTTCTACACCTGGCTGTATCGCATCGGCATCAATACCGCCAAAAACCACCTCGTCTCGCGCAACCGCCGCTCTGGCGACAAGGACATCGACATCGCCGATGCCGAGCTGTACGGGCACACCGAGCAATTGAGCGACATCGCCACGCCCGAAGCCCAGGCGCTGACACAGGAGATCAAGGAAAAGGTCGGCGAGGCGATCAACAAGTTGCCGCCGGACCTGCGCCAGGCCATCACTCTGCGCGAGCTCGAAGGCCTGAGCTACGAGGAGATCGCCGAGGCGATGGACTGCCCGATCGGTACGGTGCGTTCTCGCATCTTCAGGGCGCGCGAGGCGATTGATGTCGTATTGCTGCCCCTGCTGAGCTGAGCTTTCGGCACCCTTGAGTTGGTTTTACCGTCTGCCGTCGTTTGAACTTTTTGCCGCAACAATGGTTTAGTTATTCAGTGGTCAGTCAGGCAGTGCCGGTGGGTCTGCCAGGCGGTCACGGGATTCTTCGCAAGGCTTCGGTCTTGAATGTTTGTCGAGAGTGTTCATGTCCAAAGAAGTGTTATCTGCCGCCGTCGACAATGCCGCTACCGAGGCGGAGTGGGATGCCTTGCTGCATTCCATGGAGCGCGACCCGGCGCTCAAGGCCGAGTGGAGCCGCATCTGGGAAAGCCGTGACGCCCACGAGGCGGTGACGCTGTCCCTGCGACCTGATTTTTGCAGTGGCGTGATGGCCGCCATCGCCAACGAGGTGCCGTTGCCGAGCAATGTGGTGGCCATGCCAGCGCGGCCCATCGTGTCGCCGGCAGCGCAGCCTGTCCGCACCGTGCGTTCGTGGCGAACGCTGATCCCCCTGTCCGCTGCCGCCGGTGTGGTGGCTGCGGTGCTGGTGGTGGGTGGATTGCGCAACCCACCTGGAGATGGCGCAGCGCCGACCCAGTCAGCCAGCGTTGCCCCGGTGGTAGCAACCACGCCCGTCAATCTGCCGGATGCCGGCAAGGCAGCCATCCTCAATGATTACCTGATGGAACACAGCAACTCGCTGGCCGAGCGCAGCATGGGCAGCACGCTGGCCGCCACCGGTTTTGTGGTGCGCACTGCCAACTATCCTTCGGACGGCCGGTAATGTTTTCCGCGCGTCTCGCGGCCTGCCTTCTGGGCTGGGTCACGGTGTCGGCTTTTGCCGCCACTCCGGCTGAAGTGCTGCTCAAGGCCGCCGACACGGCCCGCACCGCCAACTACCGCGGTACGGTCATCTACCGGGCCGGCGGTGATATGGAATCCATGCGGCTCATCCATGGCTTTGCAGCCGGTGTGGAGCGCGAGCGCCTAGTCGCGCTCACGGGTGAGCCGCGCGAGATCATCCGCCTGGACAACAAGGTGACCTGCCTGCTGCCCAATGATCGCAAGCTCGATCTCAAGCGGCCGGCGCTGAAGGGCCTGATCACGAATGTGACTGCCCAATCGCTGAAGGATCTCGCGTCCTGGTATGAGTTGCGCGATGTCGGCACTGCCCGAGTGGCAGGCCGCAACTGCCGGGGCGTGGCGCTCAATCCGCGCGATGAGTTCCGCTATGGCTTCGAGATCTGGGCCGACGAGGTGACCGGCGTGCCGCTGAAGGTGGTGCTGATCGGGCCTGCCCGGCGTGCGCTCGAAGAAGTGATGTTTACCGAGGTGGAGTTTCCGGCCAGTCTCCCCGACGAAGCCTTTGTGCCAGGGCTGGACCCCGCGCGCTTCAAGGCCATCACCCGCGCCGAACCGGCGATGAAAGAACTTTCGGGCGGCGCGGCCGATATCAGCGACTTTCCGCTGCGCTTCGACGATCTACCCCCGGGCTACAAGGTGACCATGCGCGAGCAACGTCCTGGCAACGACCTGCGGGGCAAGGTCGAGCATCTGATGCTGTCGGATGGACTCTCTGCCGTGTCTGTGTTCGCGGCGCTCGGCGTGGCGCCCGACAAGGCATTCAATGGCCTGACGCAGATGGGTGCGGTGCAGGCCTACGGTCGCAGCCTGGGCCGTTACCACGTCACGGTGGTCGGCGAGACGCCCGTGGCGACGGTCGAGGCCATTGCCGACGGCATCAAGCTGCGCGACACCACCGCGACCGACAAGCCCCCATCCCCGAAGCCCTGAGGATGCCTCAGGCATCACATTGGCGACGCCCATAAAATGGGGGCTGTCCTATTGGAGCGTCAAATGATGCGTGTCGCGATCCGGCGCAGCCGGGCTGTTCCCCTGTTGGTTCTGGTCCTGTTGCTGGGTAGTTGTTCGAGATCGCCGGTTTCCAGCGGCCTGCCTGCGTTTGCAGACCTCGTCGACCGCGTCAGTCCCTCGGTCGTGAACATCAGCACCACGCCAGTGGACACCCTGGCGGCCGCAGAGGGTGGGGTGCCGGAGCTAGCGGATTCGCCCGCCCCATCGGAGTCGCCGCCGCACGGCAACGTGCCGGAGTGGATGAAGAAATTTCTCGAACAGCACGCGCCAGAGGGCTACGGCAGCGGCGAGTCGGCACCCGAATCGCCTGAGGGCGATCCCGGCGATGAGCCGCCGGGCAGCGAGCAGTCGCTGGGGTCCGGTTTCGTGCTGTGGCAGGACGGATACATCGTCACCAATGCCCACGTGGTGAAGGAGGCCAAGGAGATCATCGTACGACTTCAAGATCGACGTGAACTGCCGGCCAGCGTGGTGGGTCTCGATGAGCAGAGCGATATCGCGCTGCTGAAGATCGACGCCAAGGATCTGCCGGCAGTGAAGACCGCCAACATCAAGAAACTGCGCGTCGGCGACTGGGTGATGGCGATCGGCTCGCCGTTCGGCTTCGACTACTCGGTGACGGCGGGCATCGTCTCGGCCAAGGGCCGCAGCCTGTTTACCGAGCAGTACGTGCCCTTCATCCAGACCGATGCGGCGATCAACCCCGGCAATTCCGGCGGTCCCCTGTTCAATCTGGACGGCGAGGTGATCGGCATCAACTCGCAGATCTATTCGCAGACGGGTGGTAACTCCGGCATCGCTTTCGCCATCCCCATCGACGTTGCCCTGAGCGTGGCCGAGCAATTGAAGGAAAAGGGCAAGGTCACGCGCGGCTGGCTGGGTGTGGTGGTGCAGGAAGTCACCCGCGATCTGGCGAAGAGCTTTGGTCTTTCCAAGGCCGAGGGCGCCCTGGTGGCCAAGGTGGTTCCGGGCAGTCCCTCCGAGGAAGCCGGCCTGAAGCCGGGCGATGTGATCCTGTCGTTCAATAACGAGGCCCTGCAGATCAGCAACGCCCTGCCGCCGATGGTGGGTGCGGTCAAGCCAGGTGAAACCGTGCCGCTCAAGGTGCTGCGCGAAGGCAAGCAGATCACGCTGACCGTCCAGGTGGGCGAGCTGCCGGCTGAATCGGCAGCCTTGGAGGCACCGCCGCCCAAGTTGCCGCTGGGCCTGACCGTAGAGCCACTCAATGCCCAGGATCGCCTCGATGCCAAGCTGACCGAAGGCGGCCTGGGTATCGTCGCCGTTGCCCCGGGTGCCGCCAGGAAGGCGGGCGTCCGCGAGGGCGACATTCTGCTCTCGCTGGCCGGCCGGAAGATCGACAGCGTCGATACGCTCAAGGCCGTGGTGGAGAAACTGACGCCCGGTGCCAGCGTGCCCTTGCTGATCCAGCGCGAGGGGGCACCACTGTTTCTGGCGCTGGACGTGCCGGCCGAGGACGGAAAGAAGTAGTGCGCCGCTTCACCCTGCTGACGCGACCGGGCTGCCACCTCTGCGAAGACTTCGAGGCCGAGGTGCAGGCCGCGTTCGGTGACCGGATCGAGATCGAGGCGGTGCAGATCGACCATCACCCGGCCTGGCGCGAGGCCTTCGGCCTGCGGATTCCGGTGTTGCTCGATGCACAGGCGCAGTTCGTGTGCGAGGTGGTGATGGATGCGAACGCCATCGAGGCCGCATTGTCCTAAGCCGGGCTGCAACGCTGCCGCTATACTCCGCGACCATTTTTTGACCACTGCGCGCGCCCTGCGCCCGGTGCATTGAAGCCAAACTCAAATGTCAGTCCCGCAGTCCCACATCCGCAATTTCTGCATCATCGCCCACATCGACCACGGCAAGTCGACGCTGGCGGATCGCTTCATCCAGCTCACGGGTGGCCTTGAAGCCCGCGAGATGCAGGCCCAGGTGCTCGACAACAATCCCATCGAGCGCGAGCGTGGCATCACCATCAAGGCGCAGGCGGTTCAACTGCACTACCGGGCGCGCAACGGCGAGCTGTATCAGTTCAACCTCATCGACACGCCGGGGCATGTGGACTTTTCGTATGAAGTGAGCCGCTCGCTCGCCGCCTGCGAAGGTGCGCTGCTGGTGGTCGATGCCTCGCAGGGTGTGGAGGCGCAGAGTGTCGCCAACTGCTACACGGCGATCGATCTCAATCTCGAAGTGCTGACGGTGCTGAACAAGATCGACCTGCAGAACGCCGAGCCCGAGCGCGTGGTGAAGGAGATCGAGGAAATCATCGGCGTGCCGGCGGAGGATGCGATCCGCATCAGCGCCAAGACCGGCCTCAATGTGCTGGAGGTGCTGGAAGAAGTCACCACCCGGCTGCCGCCACCCAAGGGCGACCCCAATGGCAAGCTGCAGGCGCTGATCGCCGATAGCTGGTTCGACAACTACCTGGGCGTCGTCTCGCAGGTGCGCGTGATGCACGGCACGGTGAAGAAGGGCCAGAAGATCCGCGTGATGAGCACGGGCCGCGACCACGAGATCACCATGATCGCGGTCAATACGCCCAAGCGCGTGTTCAAGGACCAGCTCGAATGTGGCGAGGTCGGTCTGATCGTCGCCAATATCAAGGATATTTTCGGTGCGCCGGTGGGCGACACCATCACCCTGTCGGGCAACCCCTGCGACGAGGCGCTGCCCGGTTTCAAGGAAGTGCAGCCGCGCGTCTTCGCCGGCATGTTCCCGGTCGATGCCGACGACTTCGAGGACTTCCGCGAGTCGCTGCAGAAGCTGCGTCTGAACGACTCCGCCCTACGCTTCGAGCCGGAGAACTCCTCTGCGCTCGGCTTCGGGTTCCGCATCGGCTTCCTGGGTCTGCTGCACATGGAGATCGTGCAGGAGCGCCTGGAGCGCGAGTACAACCTCAACCTCATCACCACCGCACCCAGCGTGGTCTACGAGGTGCTCACCACGGCAGGCGATGTCATCAAGATCGACAACCCCAGCGAGCTGCCGGAGCCGGGATCGCTCGATGAGGTGCGCGAGCCGATCATCAACGCCCGCGTGCTGATGCCCAACGAATACGTCGGCAAGGTGATGCAGCTCTGCATGGAAAAGCGCGGCGTGCAGAAGAACCTGCGCCACGTCGGCAACCAGGTGCAGATGGAGGTCGAGATGCCGATGGCAGAAGTCGTCACCGACTTCTTCGATCGCCTGAAGTCGGTCAGCCGTGGCTTTGCGAGTTTCGAATACGAGTTCGTGCGCTTTCAGGCCGCCGATGTGGTCAAGCTCGATGTGCTGGTCAACGGTGACAAGGTCGATGCGCTCGCCACCATCGTGCATCGCGACAACAGCTACAACCGCGGCCGTGACCTCTGCGAGCGCATGCAGGAAGTCATCCACCGCCAGATGTTCGATGTGGCCATCCAGGCCGCCATCGGCAGCAAGATCATCTCGCGCTCGACGGTGAAGGCCCTGCGCAAGGACGTGACCGCCAAGTGCTACGGCGGCGACGCCAGCCGCAAGAAAAAGCTGCTCGAAAAGCAAAAAGAGGGCAAGAAGCGCATGAAGCAGGTCGGCTCCGTCGAGATTCCGCAGGAAGCCTTCCTCGCCGTGCTCGGCATGGAACGCAAGTAAGGTCAATCCCCAGAGAACCGCATGAGCAGCTTCTTCACACACCTCGGCACCGACTTCGCCTCGATCCTGTTCGTGCTCACGGTGGTCACGGGCGTGCTCTGGTCGCTCGACCGTTGGCGTCTGGAGCCGCGCCGCAAGGCTGCTGCCGCCGCCAGCGGCAGTGAGCCTGCCAAGGCGAGCTGGCTCGTGGATTTCGGCCGGCAGTTCTTCCCTGTCATCGCCGCGGTGTTCCTGTTGCGCTCGTTCCTGGTCGAGCCATTCCGCATCCCCTCCGGCTCGATGATTCCGACGCTCAGGGTGGGTGATTTCATCCTCGTCAATCGTTTTGCCTACGGTCTGCGCTGTCCGATTGGCGACTGCAAGCTGCTGGCACTCGGCGCGCCGAAGCGCGGCGATGTGGTGGTGTTCCGCTATCCCGTCGACCCCAAGATGGATTTCATCAAGCGCGTCGTCGGTCTGCCCGGTGACACCGTGCGCTACACCAACAAGCAGCTGACCGTGAACGGTGAGCTGATGTCGCAAGAGGTGGTGGGCCCTTTCGGGACGAGGCTCGATGTGGAATCGACGGAAATGCTGGGCAGCGTCCACCACAGCGTTCTCGCCAACCCCGACCGGCCGGTGCAGGACTTCGAGTTCACGGTGCCGGACGGCCAGTATTTCATGATGGGCGACAACCGGGATGGCAGCAGTGACAGCCGCTACTGGGGCACCGTGCCGGAGTCCTACCTCAAGGGCCGCGCCTTCTTCGTGTGGATGAGTTGGGATTCGGAAGCCATGCGTCCGGTCTGGTCACGCATCGGCCACGGCATCCAGTAACATCGGCTCAGACCCCCACCGAGCACCCGACATGCAATCCAAGCGCCGCCAGCAGGGCTTCCTGCGGATGTTTTTTCTGTTCGGTTCCATCGCCCTGGTGGCGACCATCGTGATCAAGTTGTTCCCGCTCTACGGCAACCAGTTGAAGCTGGCCCGCGCCGTCAGTGGTGTGGCCTCCGAAGGCACCATCGACCCGGTGTCCGTCCGCAAATCACTACAGAAGCGCTGGGACATCGAGGACATCACGGACGTGATGCCCAAGGACATTGTGATCGAGCGTGGACAGAACGGCGGCGGCGCGCTCAGTTACGACTACGAAGCGCGCACGCATCTGTTCTACAACGTCGATCTGGTGTTGCATTTCAGTGGCCGCGAGCCAGTCAAGGGCTTCTGATGTCCGATGGTTTAAGCGCGCTTGAACAGGCGCTGCGGTATCGCTTCAACAATCGCTCGCTGCTCGAACAAGCGCTGACCCATCGCAGCGCCAGCGGCGGCAACAACGAGCGACTGGAATATCTGGGCGATGGCCTGCTGAATTTCGTGATTGGCGAGGCCGCCTACCTGCAGTGGAACCGGGCTCCTGAGGGGGATCTCTCCCGTCTGCGGGCCAGTCTGGTTTGCGAGGACCGTCTCGCGCGGCTGGCCAAGGGGCTGAAGCTCAGCGATTACCTGCGCATGGGCAGCGGCGAGCTGAAGAGTGGCGGCTTTCGGCGGGAGTCGATCCTGGCAGACGCGCTGGAGGCGATCATCGGCGCGATCTATCTCGACGGAGGCTTTGCCCCGGCCCGCGAAACCACGCTGCACCTGTTCGCCGAGTTGCTGACGACGCTGCCGCAGCCGGAGACACTGAAGGATTCAAAGACCCGCCTGCAGGAAGTGCTGCAGGCCGACGCCCGGCCGCTGCCCGAATACCGGGTGCTTTCCGAGCACGGCCCGCCGCACCGGCGGGTATTCCAGGTGGCCTGCAAGCTCATCGACTCCGGCCATGAAACCGAGTCTGGCGGCACCAGCCGCAAGCAGGCCGAGCAGGATGCGGCACGATTGATGTACGAGAAGTTGAAGGGCGAAAAGTTGAAAGGAACTACAAATGCGTAGCGGAATGGTGGCGGTCGTCGGACGGCCCAATGTCGGAAAAAGCAGCCTGATGAACGCGATGATCGGTCGCAAGATTTCGATCGTCAGCCACAAGCCGCAGACCACGCGGCATCGCATCCAGGGGGTGCTGCACGACGAGCGCGGGCAGGTGGTTTTCGTCGATACCCCCGGCATGCACACCAAGGCGCCGCGCGCGCTCAATCAGGTGATGAATGCGGCCGCCACCGGTGCCATCCACGATGTCGAACTGATCCTCTGGGTGGTGGAAGCGGGCTATTACAACGACGAGGACGCTGCGGTGCTGGAGCGTCTGAAGCTCAGCGAATGCCCGGTGGCGCTGGTCGTCAACAAGGTCGACAAGTATGAGGACAAGGGCAAGGAGAAGCTGCTGCCGGAGCTGGAGAAACTCACCGCCCTGCGCGAGTTCGCCTTCGTGGTGCCGGTGTCGGCGCACAAGAAGGACAACCTCGAAGCCCTGAAGAATGCCCTGTTCGCCAATCTGCCCGAAGGCGAGCCGATGTACCCCGAAGACATGGACATGGGGCATAACGTGAGCTTTGCGGCGGCCGAGATCATCCGCGAGAAGCTCATCCGCAACCTGCATCAGGAGATGCCGTATTCGACGGCGGTGGAGATCGAAGCCTACGAGCGCGAACCCGCCATCGACCGCATCAGCGCCATCATCTGGGTCGAGCGCGAGGGGCAGAAGGCTATCGTCATCGGCAACGGTGGCGAAACGCTCAAGCTCATCGGCAGCAATGCCCGCCGCGACATCGAGCGCGCCACCGGCCGCAAGGTGTTCCTCAAACTCTGGTGCAAGGTGAAGGAAAACTGGAGCGATGACCCCAAGGCTCTCACCAAGTTCGGGTATTGAGTTCCGGGTGACGAGCACGACCTGATGCAGAGGCGGCGCATCGCCTTCGAGCCGGCCTATGTGCTGCATGCGCGCCCCTTCAGCGACACCAGCCTGCTGCTCGATGTATTTACCGTCCATCACGGAAGGGTCGGGCTGATCGCGCGGGGTGCGCGGGCACCCAAGTCGCGCCAGCGTGCCCTGCTGCAAGTGCTGCAACCGCTGCTGCTGTCCTGGAATGAGAGTGGTGAACTGGGCACGCTGACCGCCGTCGAGGCTGCATCGAGTGCCATCGTGCTCACCGGCGAGCCGCTGTTCTGCGCCTGGTATGCCAACGAGCTGCTGATGCGGCTGAGCCAGCGCGGTGACCCGCACCCCCTGCTGTTCGCGGCCTACAGCGATCTCCTGCCAAAGCTGGCATGCGATGCCGAAGCGGCGCTGCGCGAGTTCGAGCAGACGCTGCTCGCCGAGAGCGGCTACGGCCTGTTGCTACCGGATGAGCTCTCTCCCACTTCGCACTACCGCTACGACTGGCAGTCCGGCCCATTGCCCGCCGCTGCCGGCGAGCCGGGCAGCCTTTCGGGTGCCAGCCTCATCGCCTTGCGGGATGGCGTGTTCAACACACCCCAGGCGCGCCGCGAGGCTCGCTGGCTGATGCGTGCCGCACTGCAACGCCAGCTCGGCGGAAAACCGCTGCAAACCGCCCAACTCCTGCAACAGCTGCGGCTGCTGGATGCCGCCGCGCCGGAAACCTGATCACGCGCGGGGCTCAAAGCCGCCAGCGCAGCGAGAAATCACCCGATTCCACCGCCGCCCGCGTAGCCGCACGTAAGGGGCTCGTCGCCGCTTGTGATTGCTGCAGCGCCTTGTCGGCGGCATCTGCAGCACTGCGTGCCGCCTCGGTGTCACCCACCAGCAGACGCAGGACACCTTGCGTCATCAGCGCCCGTGCCAGAGCCGGATGGCCACTGGGCAATGCCGTGTTCGCGGTGTCGATCACGGTATCGCTCAGGGTGGTGGCGGCAGGCAGGTCGCCACCCGCGGCCAGCGCCTCGGCCAGCGTATTGCCCAGGCCGAGGGTGAGCGGATGCGCGCCGCCCAGCGCCTGCCGCGAGCGGGTGTAAGCGGGCGCAAGCAGGGCCATCGCCTGCGCGGCAGCACCATCGCGCAGCAAGGCTTCGCCCAGTCGCTCGACGGTGAGCAGGCTCGCCCGGTCGCCATCGCCACGTTGATCCAGGCGCTGCCGGTACAAGCCTTCGAGCAGCGTTCGCGCAGAAGACACCTGTCCCAGCCGCAGCAGGGCCAGCGCCTGCTGATCCTGTGCATCGAGTGACACCAGATACTGCGCCGACAGGCTGCCGCGCGGTTGCTGGCCGATGGCAATGGCCAGCTGCCGCACCTCGGCCCAGCGGCCGGTCGCGCCCCACAGATCGCAGCGGCCAAGATCAATCCGCGATAGCAGCGCCGGGGGCGTGCCGGGCCAGTCGCTGGCAGCAGCACGGGCCTCGTCCAGCAGCGTGCCGGCGCGCTCGTGCTGCTGCAGTGCCGTCAGACATCGAGCCAGCGACCACTGGGTGTCGGCGATGCGCAGGGCATCCATCCCCGGCGGGACGGCAGCCAGCGAGGCATCGAGTTGGGTCGCACAGTCTGCGAACTGACCGCGTAGCCACTGCAAGCGCCCCAGTTCGACCCGCGCTGCGAACAGGCTCTCGCGGGCGGTCGTCGTCTGGCCACCCGACGCAGATGGCAGCTCGCGTACCGCGCGCTGATACAGGATGAGTGCGCGATCGAGGCTCCCCTGGCGGGTCAGGGTGGCGGCCAGCCGCATCCGCAGCAGATTGGTTTCGACGGCCGTGCTCCCAAGGGTCGCTTCGGCCGCTTTCAAGCCGCTGTCGAGCAAGGCGGTCGCGGGCTGAAACAATGCGAGGCGGTCGTAGCCGCCCCCCAGCGACGCCGTCAGTCGGGCTGCGACTGCGGGGGGATACGCGGCATGGCGCAGCTTTTCGGCGGCGGCATCCAGAAGGGTTGCCATGGCCGGTTCGCCGCTGTCGTCGCTGGCCAGGGGGTTTGCACCCGGCAGCAGCTCATTGTCCATGAAGCGGTTGATGGTCTCGGCCTCGGCGAGCGCGGCCTCGGTCTGGTTCTGCACCCGGTGCGCCTTGAGCAGCAGGCCCAGCGCGACGCACAAGGCGAGGACCAGCGCCGTCGATAGACCCCATGCC
>Ga0255093_1000185_pt1 | contig 31682 bp, 45 predicted proteins | sample Colum_Law_RepA_8_2_FD_188437 | JGI IMG/M metagenome (GOLD analysis project Ga0255093, IMG submission 188437) | Freshwater microbial communities from Columbia River, Oregon, United States - Colum_Law_RepA_8d | ecosystem: Environmental > Aquatic > Freshwater > River | place: USA: Oregon...
GGGTGAGTATGAGTTGATCGCACTCGTTGGGGCCGTGCCGGTGGCAAGGTGGTTTGTGACGCTGACTCTGACGACTGCGACGTTCCAAGCCAGAGACAAGGTCGGAGCAGTGGAACTGGACTCCGCTGTTGCTACAAAGATTGACAACATCCAAGACGCTGCAGGGTGGCTCTTGGCAATAAGCTCTGGGGCCGTCGCGAATCCGCAAACGTTGACGGAGCAATACGACATCACTCAATTCGGCGTTAATTATCGCGTCGCAATGGCAGGACTTACCTCCACCGGAACAAGGACAGCGCCAACGCTGAGCAAGCCATGAGTCAGGGACGATATTCACAACGGGGGTTTGCGTTTCAGAGCTTTGCGTTTCGGACGTGGGGGCTGGCTGGAGCGGGGGAGTCTGCTGCGACAGATCCGGTCAGTGGATGGACTGCACAACCAGCAAAGCGGCACATCGTCGCATCGGTGGCAAATAGGCTAAGCGTCACATTGCCACAAGACAGAGTTTGGATTGCGAGGGCTGATAATGGCTGAGTGTGTTCAATCTATCAATGTCATCTGCAAGCATGTCGAATCGAATGACACCTACTATGTCGATCTGGCTCCTCGGCTTGGCACATCAGAAACGGTGAGCAGTATCACGTCAGTTACGCCGTCTGATGCAAACATGACGGCAGCATCAGCGACAGTGCTGACAGGGGCAACAACGATCACGCAAACTTCACGAGATGAGCAGGGCAATACGACGACGACCACTTATGTGATCGCAGCCAACAAGGGCGCATCGTTTACGTTGACTGGTGGTACGACAGGGGCAGGATGCGGGACTGTTACCGTCAAGTTCGTGAAGAGCACGGGCAAGACAGATGCGGTTGATTGTTTGGTCGAGGTGCACGGGGTCGATGTCTAATGCCCTCGTCACCAAAGACATTTCGAAGTAAGGAAAGAGCCAAGCAGCGTGAGCAGTTTCGAGGATCAAAACAGAGTCGCGGTTATGGCGGTGAGTGGGAACGAATGAGCCTATTGAAGCGACAACAAAGCCCGGTGTGTGAGGTTTGCAGAAATGCTCCTGCCGATGATGTCGACCACGTCGTTCCGTTCGATGGGTTGGATGATCCAAAGCGGACAGAATGGCAGAACTTGCAGAGTATTTGCAGAGCCTGCCACAACGGCAAAACTCATGGCGGGAGGGGGCGAAAATGTTGAGAGGCATACAACGGCAGAACCGCCCTTTTCTCGAACGCATTTTTCCACAAAATTTTCAAAGTTAGGCAATGGGTAGGCAGCCAAAACCAACGGCTCTAAAAGTTCTCCACGGCGATTTTGCCAAGAATCCACAGCGAAGGAACAAGGCAGAGCCGCAAGTGACCGCCGGAATTCCCGATTGTCCGAGCTGGTTGACTAAGGATGCTCGCCAAGAGTGGAAGCGAATTACCGCAGAACTCAAATCGATGAGCGTCGTCACGCCACCAGACCGAGCGGCACTCGAGGCGTATTGCATTATCCACGCACGATGGCGAGAGGTCTTGCGGCAGATAGCTAGGGAGGGGCTAACGCTAAGTTCTGAATCAGGATCGTATGAGAATCCAGCCTCAAAGATTGCGGCACGATGTGAGGATCAGATTCACAGATACCTTTGCCAATTTGGTCTGACCCCGGCTTCACGATCACGGGTCAACGTCACACAAGAAACGGCACCAGCGAGGATGAGGCGGCAGCGATGATGAAAGACATGAAGCAGAATGTTTTGTTTATGTTTCTTGTGTGGGTGGCCGTAACCTTGGTTTTCATTTCACAGCATTTATGAAAATCGACAAAGTTACAAAACGATGGATTAGAAACGAAGCTGACGAAAGGGCGGCTGCGAACGGATGCCGCATGGACGAAGCTCGCGGCCAGTTTGTGATTGACTGGGCGCGTGACAATCTCGTTCTCTGGGAAGGTGACTGTGCTGGGCTACCATTGATTGCGAGCGACTGGCAGGCAGATTGTGCAATGCGTCTGTTCGGTTGGGTCAAGATGTCAGCTCGATGGAAACGCGAAGTGCGACGATTCCGAGAGGCGTTGATTGGCAAGCCGAAGAAAAACAAGAAGTCGCCGACTGTAGCGTGGTGGGATCTTTACTTGCTTGATGGCGACGGTGAGCCCGGCCAGAACGTTTACACGGCAGCCAAGGACGGGCAGCAGGCCAGAATTGTTCAGGGCCATGCAATCAAGATGGTCCAGGCATCGCCAACGTTGTCAGCCTACATGCGGATCAATAAAACTGACTCAAGCATCACGGTCGACGAAACGAACTCGGCAATGCGAATTCTGAGCAGCGACAACGTAGCGTCACAGCAGTCAAAGGAAGGGCTGAACGGTTCATGCTCGGTTGACGAAATCCACGTTGTAGACGCGGAATTCATGAAGCGAATCAGCCGAATGGGGATTAGTCGCTCAGAGCCAATGATTATCCAGGTGACGACAGCTGGCAACGATCCAACGAGCTACGGAAAGCAGCGTTACGATTACGGCAAGCGAGTCGAATCCGGAGCATTTGAGAACGAATCGTTCTTCTTCGACTGGCATGAGGCTCCATTTGATCTTACCGACGATGACCTGAAGAAAGACCCGATCAAGTTCGGCATGATGGCGAATCCGGCATGGGGCCACACTGTCGGAGAAGAGGAATTCATTTCAGACCTGCAGAGCTGCGATACGCCGTCAGCGTTGCGAACGTTCAAAATGTACCGGCTTAACATTTGGCAGCAGTCATCAAATCCATTTCTTCAGGCTCACGACTGGGAAGCCTGTCAGCGTGACGTGTCGTGGGAACATCTTGAAACGCTGCCATGCTGGGCGGGGCTTGACCTGTCACGAACTCGTGACTTGACCGCGTTGTGTCTTTGCTTCAAAGACCATGACGGCACGCTGCACTTTCGGTGGTGGTTCTGGATGCCTGAAGACACGGCAAAACAGCGTGTCGCGGCTGCTCCATTTACTGACTGGGAGCATGACGAAAAGGCTCAATTGACCCTGACAGATGGCGACTGGATCGACTATGATTATGTCTGGTCAACGCTGTGCGAAATTGGACAACGGTTTCAGATTCAAAAACTACTTTACGACAAGCGATTCGCAGACTATTTGATTCAGCGGGTGATGGTTGGAGAGCAGAACAGCGACGGAACGTGGAAGCATCGGCCCGCAGAGTTTCCAATCGAGGAATGCGGGCAAGGCCCGTTCATTTTGAATGAACCGATTGAAGAATTCGAAAAGCTGGTGATGTCCCACAAATTAACGCACGATGGAAACCCAATTGCCGCATGGCAGGCCAGCAACGTGACAAGGGGGAAGAATGGCCTGCTGTGCAAACCTAACGGGAAAGATGATGTCAGGACGATCGACGGAATGCAGGCAGCCGTCATGGCTCTTGCTGGTGTCGAAAAGGGTGAGTCAAGCTTTGCATATTCCACCGCCGGTTCAGGCGTCGTTCTTTTCTAAGGTGCTTTGAATGTACGGCGTTTCTGAAATTATCGCGAATCCATCCCCGATCGGCAGCGGCCTGCAGAACTTGTCGGCGCGTGACGCGGGAGGGTGGACTTCAATCATCGGTGGCGGCAAGTCATCGGCAGGCGTCCGGGTTACTCCGATGTCAGCGATGGGGTATCCACCGCTCTGGCGTGCAATCAACCTGATCAGTTCGCGGGTTTCATGTCTGCCGTTCGACTGCTTCAAGCGAGACGGAAGCGACCGGCAATATGATGAGCAGCATCCAGCAAATGTTATGTTCAGCGGGGACATGAACGAGAACATGGACGCTGGCACGTTTATCGAAGTCATCACGGCAATGGCTGCCCTGTATGGAAACGGGTACGCGGTCATCGATCGTGATTCGCGGGGCAATCCTCTGGAAATGTATTTGCTTGATCCGCAGAAGACATTCCCGGCCATGTATGACGGCGTTTTGTGGTACGTCACGCGAATTGAAAGTGAGGAAATCCGTTTTCCTCAGCGAGACGTGTACCACTACAAAGGACTAAGCCACAACGGCATTCAGGGCATGAACGTCATTGACATCATGAAAGATGCTCTCGGCGTAGGCATGGCGGCTCAGCAGTTCGGCGGGCGGTTCTTTGGGCAGGGGTCAAACGCTGGCGGCATTCTGATGATTCCAGGGCACTTCAGCGAAGAGAAAATCAGGAACACCATCGACGCATGGGAGAAGATGACGCAGGGGCTGCAGAAGGCTCACAAGGTTGCACTGCTGCAGGACGGGGCGAAGTTTCAGCAATTGACGATCACCAACGATCAAGCCCAGTTTCTTGAAACGCGGCAATACGAAATCCGGGCAACTGTCGGAAACATCTACGGGATTCCACCGCACAAGCTCGGAGACGATACCCGCACAAGCCACAACAGTCTGGAGTCAGAGAATCAATCTCTGCTGGATGACTGCCTCAACGTTTGGCTGAAGCGACACGAGCGAGAGGCGAAGCGGAAGCTGCTGACCGATCGGCAGCGAAAAAATAATACGCACTTCTTCGAGTTCAATCGTGAGGCTCTGATTCAGATGAGCTTCGAGACGAAGGTGAACGGAATCTACCGTCAGACAGAGATGGGATTGATTACGTGGAATGAGGGCCGCAGAATGATGAACATGCCCGACATCGGACCTGACGGTGACAAGCGATTCCACCCGGCAAACTGGATGGAGGACGGTATTGAACCTGTTCAGAAGCCTGCTCAACCCATGCAGAACCCCGCGCAAAGTCCAGACAAAACACCACCTGAAACGCCACAGAACAACGTTTTGCGGGCCATGATTGCCAGTTCCGTGACAAACGCTCTACGGATTGAGTCTGACCGTGTTGTTCGTGCTGCAAAGCGGCCTGATGCGTTTCTGTCGTCAGTCGATGCCATCTATGAAACATGGACTGACACATTTACGGCGGATCTCGGCTGGCAGTCGGCCGATACGGTCGTGGCAATCGCAAAGCATACCGAGGAAAGCAAACGTCAGGTCATGGACGTGGCTGGAGTGGCGACAAGCTCAACGCTTGAGACTCACGTCAGGGATCTGGTTGCGTGCTGGTCAGATCGTGGTGAGATTCTGGTTGATAATCTTTTGAAGGCGGCGGTGAAATGAGACCACAGACAAAACTCACGGCAAGAATTCCGGCACTGCGGGATTCTGTTTTTGACTCGAACTTCAAAATCACTTGCGCCGTTCAGTCTGACAGCGTAGACGTGTGGCTTCACGGCATCGTTGGAGACGAATACACCCAAACGGACTCCGCATCGATCAGCAAAGTGCTGATGTCGAACCGTGGCAAGCCATTGAACCTCTACGTCAATTCTCCCGGCGGGCTGGCCTATGACGGAGTTGCGATTTTCAACGCGATTCAGGCTCACACGGGACCGACGACAGGCATTATTGAAGGGCTGGCAGGATCGGCGGCCAGTCTCGCTGTAATGGCCTGCGATACGATCAAGGCTTATGCGACAAGCAAGTTCCATCCGCACTATTCGCTTTGTATTGCTATGGGCCACAAGGCTGACATTGCAGACACGCTGCTGATGATGGAAAAGCTTGACGCGGATCTTGAGCAACTTTACGCGACGCGCACGGGAAACTCTGTCGAGGTGACAAAGTCGCATCTGATCGGGCCGCATGGCGATGGAACGCACTTTACGGCGGCCGAAGCGAAAGCGGCTGGCTATGTCGATGAAGTAATTCAGATCACTGGCAAGGCTCCGCAGGGCAGCAAGCCAAAGAACTCTGTCAGTGCCGATCGTTTGCGAATGTGGAAACGGGCATTGACACACTGACATTCATTCGCTAACAATTCACGCATCAGCTAAGCGACCCATGAGGGCACGCTGGCAAATTTCGATCTGATGTTCATGAGCAGCGTCAGTCGTTTGCAGTTTTGGTATTTCCAAACCTGTCAGCGACCGACGCTGTTTTCGTTTGGTCCTGACTCAAAATCAAAGGATCAAACACAGTGGACGATTTTCAGAAACTTGTTGGCGAGCGAACCGCCCTGCTTGATCAGGCTCAGGCACTGGTTGACGCAGGCGTAACGGCTGGCTCACTCAGCGAAGACGATGACAAGAAGATCGGCGAATTGCACGCTCAAGCAGAAGCCCTGACTGCAAAAATCAATGATCTGCAGGCGGCAAACGATCGAGCCGCGAAAGCACTCGAAGCACAGAACAAGCTGAAGGCAACTCGCCTGAATCCGCTTGTAAACCGAATCAAAATGATCGGCACAAATGCTCCTGCAATGCCATCAAATGGCGGCAACGGTGCGTTTAAACTGCCCGCCAATGTTCGCCGGGCAAACCCAAGCAACTTCGCTCCGCACGCTGACGAAGCAGGACGGCAGCCAGTTGAACGTGCTTACCGTTTCGGCCAGTGGGCACTCGCCACCGCCACAATGTGTATGCCGGGCAAGTTCCAGTTTTACAACTCGGTTGAGTTCTGTCAGCAAAACGGACTGATGAACGTCCACGGCGAAGGTGGCGGCGACGTTTCCGGGGCTGGCATTTTCGTTCCGGACGAATTTTCGACGGACATCATCAGGCTTGTCGAGCAATACGGCGTTCTGCGTCGGCTCGTCCCGGCAACATTGATGACTTCGGAAACAAAGACGACTCCGCGACGTGTCGGCGGGCTGACTGCCTATGCGGTGGGTGAAAATTCAGCCGGAACAGAATCAGACGCTGAGTGGAACGAAGTGAAGCTCGTTGCCAAAAAGTGGATGGTTCTCACTCGCATGAGTAACGAACTGGCCGAAGATTCCGTGGTATCGATCGCCAACGAATTGATCCGCGAAATTGCTCTGGCATTTGCTTATGCTGAGGACTTGGCGGGCTTTACCGGAACCGGCACATCGACGTTTAACGGCATCGTGGGAATTCTCACGAAGCTTGACACGCTGACGGCTGGAACTGCTCCGGGCCTGATTCTTGGTGCGGGCAATGCATACAGCGAACTAACGCTGGCAAACTTCAGCAGCGTTGTGGCTGCTTTGCCACAATACGCCGCCGCAAGCCCTCGCTGGACTTGCCATCGCACGTTCTTTTACAACGTAATGCAGCCTTTGGCTCTGGCTGCTGGCGGAACGACTGCGGCCGACATTGCCAACGGCATCGCAGCACAGTTTCTTGGCTACGCAGTCGAATTTTCTCAGGTCATGCCATCAGTGGCGGCAAACAGTCAGATTCCTGTCATCTTTGGCGATCTCGCACTAGGTTGCCAATTTGGTGATCGTCGCATGATGAACATTGAATTCAGCGATCAGGTTTCCGTGGGCGGTCAGTCCGTTTGGGAACGCGATCAGATCGCAGTGAAGGCAACCAGCCGAAACGATTTCGTGTGCCACGACTTCGGAACCAACTCGGCTGCAGGGCCGATTGTTGGTCTGGAAATGGCCGGAAGCTAATCGACGGCTGACACGATACGCGGGGCTTCGCGTTGAAGCCCCGCACTCTTTGCGAATCATCCTGTAAGGGGAAACCATAGTGAATCACTTGAGCACAAAACTGGTAAGCGTCACGCCACCAGCGGCAATTAGCGACAATGCCACGCTAACGACTGGCGAAATCGACACTCTTGGATGGCGATTCCTGGACATTATCGTCTATTTGGGAGCCACAGACATCGCAATGGCCGCTCTTGCGGTCACTCAGTCTGACACGGCTGGAAGCGGACACGCAAATATCACTGGCCTCGTCTGGGGAACGTCAACGAACATTGACGGCAGTACTTCAGCTTTGCCATCGGCCACGGATGACAATCTGTTCCAGCGGGCTCGAATCGACCTAAAGGGCAAGAAGCGATACATCGACGTGACGGCCACGACTGGCGACGGAACAGCCGGTTCGTTTGTCGCAATTCTGGGCATCCTAAGCCGTCCGGAAGTTTCTCCGACATCCGCAAGCGAAGCGGGCTGCAATGAAATTTTGGTGGCGTGAACCATGCAAACAATCACGTTCCTCCGTGGTTGGCAAGGGCGGGCCGTGGGGTCGCAAGACTCCCGGCTGCCTCTTGGCATCATGAAAACTCTGGTTATGGCCGGGACTGCTGAGTTCACGACTCAGGGCATTCAGCAGCCACAGCATCAAGCAAAAAAGCATCGATCGAAACGATGAGCACAACCTACAAAGTCACGACAGAGCCGACTACCGAACCGATCACGCTGGATCAGTTCAAAGACGCTCTGCGCGTGACGGGGTGCGACTTCGATGAACAGCTCACCGAACTGCTGAAAGTGTGCCGCAAACAAGTGGAGCACGACAGCTATCGGAAGCTGATCACTCAGACGGTGACGATGTATATGGATGACTTCCCGGATGATGACGACATCGAAATTCGTCTTGCTCCGGTGTCGTCCATCACATTCGTGAAGTATTACGACGAATCAGAGACGCTTCAGACGCTGCCATCAACGGACTACTGGACAAATCTGATTGAGACCCCTCCCGAGATTGAACTGAAACTTGGCTATTCGTGGCCAATGGTTCAAATCGAGCGGCCAAACGCAGTTCAGGTTGAAATGGTTTGCGGATACGGAGCAGCGTCAGCCGTTCCTGTTGAAGCAAAACTTGCAATCAAAGAACTCGGCAAGATGAACTGGAAGGACTGCACAGGAAGCCGGGCAGTCTATGACAGGCTAATGAATCAACTGGCGTGGACGGGTTACGGAGTGGCACAGGGATGACTTGTCTTTCCGAGTATGACAAGAAAGTGACGATTCAGAAGGCTGTCGGCACCGCCGACGCTCACGGGCACGTCGATCTGACAACCGGAAGCAACTGGCAAACCTACGCAACGGCGTTTTGCAAAGTGATCACAAAAGGCGGTCGAGAGTTTTGGAAAGTGCAGCAGGTCAACGCGGACACAGATCAGGCATGGACGACGCAATGGTCAAAGACAATACAAAACGTTACGCCTGACATGCGGCTCGTTTTTGAGGGAAACACGTACGAGATCCTGACGGCAATAGATGTCAACATGGACCACGAAGAGATTCAGATTTTGACCCGTCGCAAGGTGGTGTGATGTCTTGTGAGGTGCTTGGCGTAAAGCAACTACAGAAAACGCTAGACAGGCTGAAGGCTTCGGTGCAAAACAAACTGGAGCGATTGGCCGTTGTCGCGGCACTAAGAGTGACGGCAAAAGCAATAAAGTCAGAAGTGCCGTCAGCGTGGAAAGAAGGACGCAAGGCAATCGGGTGGAGCTTTGTTCGCGGCAAGGGAAAGTTAGTCGGCACCACGTTTGCGAAAGCTGGTGTGGGTGCTGGGATTAAAAAGAAGACTAGAGACAAGCGAGAGACCACAAAAAAGAGTCGAAGCGGACGCAAAGGGGTCGGAATCGGAGTAGCGAATTTGCACTGGTTTGTGCTTGGGACTCGGGAGCGAGAAACAGGATCGAAGAGAGTCGGAGCACATCGCAGAGGCGTAGTAAATAAGCGGGTGGCAACAGGTAAAAAAGTGCAAAAAACAGGGCGGCTCCAGCCAAACCCAATCGTGCAGCGCGGAGCAAATAAAAGCCGATCGGCGGCACTGCAAGCAATGGCAGACAACTTTGAAGCGGGAATCGAAAGAGAAGCAGTTAAGAAATGAAAAGCGGACTGGTGGCACTACTGGCAAGTGAATCGACGGTCAACGCAATCTGCGGATCGCGAATCTACGTCAGCAAGGCACCCCAGAAGGCTGCGTTTCCTCACATTGTAATCACTCAAATGAGCAGTGAGGAGAATGGAAGCATTGATGGCGGTTCAGGTCAACTAAGGTTCATAAGCTTTGACATCGACTCTAGAGCAACGACGAGCGTAAAGGCAGAGGAACTAGGGACAGCCGTCAGGACGTTTATCGATGACTATTCTGGCGCGGCCGGAAGCTACACGATCGGGTGCGTAATAGTAAACAACGAAATGGACGACTTCGAGCCACCGCAAGACGGTTCCGATATTGGCGTTCATGTCGTTACGCTGGATTTGGAAGTTCAATTCAACACATAGGAGGCCCGACGTGGCGAAAATCAAGGTCAAGGGAACAATCATCAAGCAGACAATTTCCAGCACGCTGACGGCCGTCGCTCAGATCACGGAGTTCAATCACTCTGGAGCCGAGTCAGAGACATTCGACGCGACAACGTTGGACACATCCGGTGCAGGGAAAGAATACAGCCAAACCGGCTATGCCGAAGGCGGCTCGTTCGGCTTCAATATGTTTTATGATCCAGCACTTGCCGGGCACAAAGCCATCACGGCGTTAGTGACTACGCCGGCCAGTTGCGTTTGGAACATCACGTTTGCGGATGCTGCACCTACTACATGTGCATTCACATCGGCTGGAATTGGGTTTGGCTTAACAGGCGCAATGAATGACGGATTGAAAGCTGATGTAAATCTGAAACTCACGGGGCTGTTTACTTACAGCGTGTAATAGGACAAATTAGCAATGCAGATCAGGTTTATTAGGTCCGATCTTCAGGTGTCGGAAGCTTTCGATACGGAGCAGTTCTCAGACAGAATTGACAGGGCTTCGGGGCGTCCGCATTGGAAGCCCGGTGCTGTTATTGACGAAACCGAATTCGCTACTCAAGTTCTCGTTGGAAACGGCGATGCGGAGCCAGCGGACCTAGAAGCCGAGAAGGCGTGCCCGCAGTGGGCGATTAACCGTGAAAATGTTTTGTTGTCGCGCGAAATGCTTGCAAAGGGAATCGACCCAATAGGCGAAGACAGGGAACGCTTCCGCAACGGTGAACTTCTCGGATATGACGCGAATGGTAATGATATTCCCGGCCCAAACTGGGTTGAGCCGGAACATGAAGAGGATGAGCAGGAATAAATATGAGAGTCGTCGCAACTGCAAATGAGTTTCTCACATCACCGGCAATGGACAGGCAAAAGGTCGATGTGCCAGTTCCGGAGTTAGGTGAGGGAAAGGTTATTCCAATTTGGGGAATGACACCGAAAGAAAGAACAGATTTCGACGATCGTATTTCACGGATGAGCAAGGCGAAGAAAGAGCAATACAAAAAGGAAGTCCGTGAAAGGCTTCTGGTCGAGTGCTGCCGAAACGATGACGGCGTTCAGTTGTTCACGCTCGATCAGATCGCACAGTTAGGGCAGCGACGGGGCGACGTGGTCGAGCGTCTTGTCAATGTCGCAATTAAGCTTTCAGGGTTTAGCGGGCAAGACATTGAGACGCTCGCAAAAAACTCCGAAGAAGCCCCCGAAGGCTGACGGCACTTCGGCTGGCTGAACATGTCGCAAAGACGACAGACGTTGATCAGATGCTGTCTGGGATGTCTCACGATCAGTTCAACGAGTGGTGTGCAAAAGACATCGTCGATCCCATCGGAGCCAGTGGAACCAATGAAATCCTGATGCGATTGGCAATGGTTGTGGCAATTGCCTGCGGTTACAAAGACGCGAAGCTAAATGACTTCGCAACGTGGGTTGAAATTGCCGGGGATGTGCCGAACAACGCTGCCGCAATCGCAGCACTAGAAGCAATCGGAGCGAGGCGGATTTAATGGCAAACGCTGGTGACTTAGTCGTAAGGCTCGGGCTGAATTCCAACCCACTGACGCAAGGTCTCGCAAAGGCTAGCACCGGAGTTAAAGGGTTCGCAGACTCAGCGTCAACGTGGCTGAATCCAGTGACGGCGACATTCACCGCGATGGCTGCCGCCGCTGCCGCAACAGGTTTGAGCATTCTTGGAATCTCGCAACGTATCGAAACACTAGCCGGAGTCGTCGACAAGGCAAACCAAACCGGGCTGTCTGCAGAGTTCATTCAGCAGCTTGGCTTTGCTGCCGATCAGTCCGGAGTTTCTGTTGACGGGCTGCTCGGCGGGCTCGACAAGATGACTATCAGCCTCGGTAAAGCCGAACTTAACAGCGAGGAAACCGCAAAGAACTTAGAGCAAATTGGATTGAGCGCTGAGAAGCTGTCTGGGCTAAAACCAGAAGACCAATTTTTGGAAATAGCAGACGCAATTTCTAAGCTTCCGACAGTAGCCGAAAAGGCTGCTGCATCAGTGGCAATATTCGGTAAGTCAGCGATGGAAATGGCCCCACTGCTCGGTGAAGGCGAAAAAGGAATTCGCTCACTCATGGAGGAGGCTAAGAACCTCAAGATTGGCATCAGCACAGAAGACCTGCAGTCAATCGCGAAGGCTGATGATGCAATGGCAAGAATGAAATCTTCGCTGTCGTCCGTTGTCTCGAATATCGCGGTAAGCCTCGCCCCGGTATTTGAACAGGTGAGCAATTCGCTGACGGCGATTTTGCCGCAGATATCTGAAATGGCGAAGAGCCTAAGCGGTGTTTTGGCGGAGGCGTTGAAGACGGTTGGCGACATGGTCGACGCTGATGTCATTCCGAAGCTCAAAGAGTTTTTGACGATCACGGCAGACCTGCTGGCAAAGTGGTCGGCCATGCCTGAAAAGTGGAAATTTCTCGGAGAGGTAATCGCGGCAGCAATCTCGTTAGCGGTTGAAACGATCAAAGCCGACTGGCGTGAAATGCTAGACGACATGCTGGCAGCGACGGCAGAAAAAGCCAAGACGCTCATGGGAATGTTAAACCCAACGACGTATTCAAATTCCGTTCTGGACTATTTGTCAAGTGCTGAAAATGCTGACTACTCTGGAGGCGTTGGAGCGGGCGCGGAATCTCCGCAAGCGAAAGCTGAGCGTAAGTTTGAAAACCTGATGCGACAGCTTAACGGCGAGGCTCCAGTTGCTGGACCTGACGGATCGAAGTTGCGGCCGGATCGCTCGCCGGAAAAACCAGACGCAACGGCAGAAAAGCTCAAGGCCGCGATGGCCGGAAACACCCCGGCCGGAGGGAAAGACCCAAATGTAGTGGCGACAGAAAAGCAAACAGATAAGCTCGTGCGTGCATTGATGGAGATCAAGCCGCAGCCTGTTATTGGTATGGGGCTGGTGGGACCATGAAAGCAAAACTTATTGTCAGGCGATGGGAAGAAACCGCAATGCACTGGCCGCTGGATAGGCGAGACGCAATCCAGTTTGCGAGGGCAACGCGAAGCAATCCGGACGATGCTACTTCGCCAATCGTAGGACTGTGGGCCGTATACGGGAAAGGCACGATCCTTGAAGGCGATTCGGCAGAAAAGGCAATTGCTCAAGGCGTTGCGGAAGAGGTGACTGAATGACAATTACCTACCTCGGAGATAATCACGGGCCTGCCACGAACACCAAAGGCCAGCGAAGCTATACAAGAACATTTAAGCTGACGACATCAGCCAAGACTGAGCGAGCCTATCACGTCGGTTCACATGCGTCATTGCCCGTGATTGGTGAAGTGCATCCAGACGATTCCGGGGCATGGTGCACGACGTTGCAGGTAGATCCGTCTGACCCGTGGAAGGGATGGACGGTCACGGCTGAATACTCAACAGAACGAGAACTGGCCGAAGATCCGACAAATGACCCAGCCGAAATCACATGGGGATACGAACAGTTTCAGAAACCGGCCGTCACAAACTATGCTGGGCAAGCGATTCTGAACAGTGCTGGAGATCCGTTCGACCCGCCGATCATGATCGATGATTCCAGGCCCGTGGTGACGATTTCAAAAAACCTTGCATCTGTTCCGGTTTGGGTGTTTACGTACCAAGACGCAATTAACTCAGGATCGTTTACGGTTGATGGAATCACTGTTGCTGCTGGTCTTGCGAAGATGCAAGACATTAAGATCGTTCGTCGCCAGTCTCGAAATGGCACGTCGTATAGAACAGTGACGTTTTCCATTCATTTGCAGAAACTTGGATGGTCATCCAAGCAGTTAGACGCAGGATTTCGCCAAATCGGTTATGGCGGCGGGAGAGAAAATATTCGCAACAGCGTCGACGACGAACTACCCGCTGCGCCAGTTCCCATCAGCGCCGGGGCTGCTCTTAATGATCCAGATCCAGCGACGGCGGTTTATCGCACGGACGTTGTTTATGAGTCCAAGGACTTTTCAGTATTGCCACTGACATGACAGAACCGGCAATTGGTTTCAACAAAGAGGGATACGAGGAATACAAGCAAATTGCGCGTGAAGTGTCGCGCAGGATCATGAATGAACAACCGCATCGCGGAAGATGGCAGCAGAAAGAGAGCGGCGGTTCCGGCGGTGGGCATGAGATTTGGTTCACTATCAACAACATGCTTTGCCCCACTGCAGATTATGTGGACGAAGAAACATTGGTTGTTACGGCGGAATACTACACGGGCGGCTGCAGCGGAACGCCTCCTGGGTCAAATGATGACGGCACGTTCGATGTCTTTAACTATTGCGGGCAGTTTGTCGGACTGACGCGAGATGATCTGATAGGGACAAAAGGCAAGGCCACCTATGCCTATCCATTGACCGGCGCATGTGTCCCGAAGTGGTTCGTTGACTTCCTTTGTGCGCAGCCAGATTGCTGACATGATTCCAAACTACCTCAAGCGGCCATCGCCAACACGCCTCAAGCCATGCGCAGAACGCATGGTTGAAACGTGCGACAACGCTCCTGCCGACAGTTGCTGCGGAGTTATCCCCTGCAAACTATGTCTTGAATGGGAAACCTACGACGACGGCATTGCTTACGGTTCGGCGACGTTCGCGGGCTCATCATGGACAGGCACAGTTGGCGGACTAGCGTTCGTGTCGTACTGGCAGAGAAACTCCTACGACGAATGCGAATACATCGTTACGCTCGATGACGAAGAAGTGTACCGTGCGACCTGCTACGAGGGGGCAAGCTGCCGCAATCCATCCGGTGACGTTGATATCTCGACAGCATATTTGCAGGGGACGCTACGCTGGTCAAAATTCGATCCGCGAGAACTGGCACTGATTGTCGACCCTGACACAGGCTGTCGTGATTTCTTTTGCGGGGATTGTCGATGTTCGTGCCGGGCACTTTGCGTCGATGTTCGTGAAGTTGTCTATGGCGATTTCATCGACACGTACTACGGAGAGTTGACCGATACAGCATATAGCGAATGCGATCCGCCAGTGTGGTCCGGCACGATCGGCAATTTTACTATAAGCCTGGCATTGGGCCGCGACGATTACGGTAATTGCATTGTTACGCCAACGGTAAACGGCGATGAAGGCGAGCCGGTCGCGGTGACTGGCTGTGCGGATATGTCGGGCACCGTTGAGCTTTACGACGGGTCTTCGTTTACGTTTCGCTGCAAGCAATGCTCCTGCGCTCAGGAGATCGGGGATTGCATTTGCGGTCGACCGATGGGCGAAACGTTGACGCTACTTTTTGCGTCCGCAAATGCACCATCAACGATCCATTCAGTCACGCTCACCTACGGACAAATCAACGAACCTGACATTACGTGCCTACCGTTTTCTCCGGGTTCGTTTCCGGGCTATTCAGGACGATTTACCGGGACTCTGGCAATTCCGATGGGTGGATCACGGACGGACGGAATCGATTTTCGTTTACTCTGCGAATGCACTAATTGCACGCTTTGTTTGTATTACCGCTTCGACAGCACGTCGCCTCTTTGGTGCGTGGCTACAGTTGACAGGACTGATTGCACTTGTCCCGCACTTTTAACCGTGAGCGATCTGGCCGGGGCGTGCGATCTCTGGTCATATCAGATATTCGATGTCACCATTGTGGAAAGCTCGGGGAACTGCTGATGCTTAGACTCATTGGAGTGATATTCTTGGCCGTCGTTGCTCAGTTTCTCATCCACGGATGGCGGCACGTTGCCAGCGGGCTTGCACAGTCGTCCGTCGACTCGTGGCGTGAGAACTTTGACGCGGCAATAGAAAAGGATTTCCCTCGTGAGTGAATGCCAGTGCGAACTGTCTGGATTTTGCAGCGTGCGGAATGTCGCGGTGAAGCCGACATTGCAGACGATTTGCCGAATCGATAAAGCTCGTGTTGATGCGTTCTTGGCGAGTGATGGGAAGCCGCCCGAAAGCGTTTCTCCGTCCCCGAATCGAAAAGCAGGCCGGGCGGTCAAAACATCTTGCCGTAAGCCATGCACAACCTGCAATCAGAAATCAGCACTATCCCGTGCAGTCGATCGAATCGTTTCGCTGAAAAATGCAGCGGTCGATTTCATCCAAGACGGAATGGCAGTCGCGACTTCAGAGCAGCAGGCCAAGCGCTCCGCAATCTGTGCCGCGTGTCCGCTCAATAAGGACGGATGGTGTGACGACACAAAAGGCGGATGCGGGTGCAATTTATCGCTAAAGGTAATGCCTCGGGCGTCGTATTGCCCGCTCGGTAAGTGGTCGGCGTATCGGGAGGACTACAGACCGCTGGTGAATCCGACGCGAAGCCTGATGTTTCACCTTTACCCGCTGAAGGGCAAGGAGTGGAACTGGCACTGGCACATTGAGCAGATTCGAAAGCATCAAGACAAGTTTAACGGCAAAATCGTAATCGGCGTTGGCGTCGATAAAAACACGGCAACCATCGAGGAAGTGCAGGCGTTGTTTGATGGCATCCGCGTTGACCATTGGTTGCGAGCCGACAACAACAAAATGGCCGAAACACTCACGCACGTCGAAATGCTGAGCTTGTTGAACACAGACGATCCGAACGCCATCATCTTCCGGGCACATTCGAAGGGCGTTACGAAATCACGAGACGCTGTTGAGCAGAAGTGGGCGGAGATAATGTGGACGGCGAACATGGATTTGCCGGCGGTTGAGGACGCATTGGCAAGCCACGGTGTTGCCTGTTGCCTGCGAAGCCAAACGCCCCTTGTTAAGAAAAAGCCGGACGGATGGTTTCCAGCGGGTTCATTTTACTGGATGCGAGCGAAGCAGGTATTTGAACGCGACTGGCAGACAAAGGAGAACAATCGATGGTGGGTTGAGTTTGTTCCGTCGCACTTGTTTAGCCTGACGGAGTCAGCCTGCATCTTCCACGACTTAGTTCCGTCATCCGTTTTGAATCACGGTTATTTCACAGAACATGTCGATGATGAATGGAAAGCGTGGAAATATGCCCGAGGCATCGAGTAGAATGGGCACCGCCAGTGCGTCAACACCGGCGGCACCACTTCCAGTCACCACTCTATTGAGGAGAGCAGCGATGGCAAGGCTAATTAAAGCAGCAGGACGCCCGCGAGGAAAGCAAGAACGGCACGGGCGTCGCGGATCACCGGAATACATGGTCTGGATGGACATGAAGCGACGGTGCTACCAACCTCACCGAAAGGAATATGTGTTCTACGGTGCGCGCGGAATAGTTATGTGTGACAGTTGGAAATCATCCTTCGTTGCGTTTTTTGAAGACATGGGTGAGCGACCGTCGCCAAAGCATCAGATAGATCGCGTTGATGTAAACGGAAATTACTGCAAAGAAAACTGTCGGTGGGCTACTCCGATGGAGAACTCAAATAACAAGCGCAATAATGTTATCCTTACGCTGAACGGAAGATCAATGACCATATCGCAATGGGCACGCGAAATGAACGTGTTCAAAATGACTTTGGTTAAGCGTAAAAACAGAGGATGGACGGACGAAGAAATTCTTACGAAGCCGCTTAAAAACGTCGGGCGCACATGGTCGGGAAAACATCAATGACACCCGTCTACGTAAACACATTCAACAGACTCACAACGACGCGCAAACTCTGCGAACAGATCGCAGCACTAGACAACGCTGTTCCAATTATTCTAGACAATTGCAGCACATGGGAGCCCTTGCTGGAGTGGTACGAGTCGTGCACGTTTGAAGTCGTGCGACTTACGGAAAATCTTGGCCATCACGCTCCGTGGAGCTCTGGTATAGTCGACAGGCCCAACGGTGGCTTTTACTGCGTCACAGACTGCGATCTCGATTTGGAAGGCGTGCCAGCCGATCTGATGCAGGTGCTCGCGTTTCCAATGACATGGCGACGAATGCCGGGCGTCGTGAAATCAGGAGTTGCCCTGCGAATTGATGACTTGCCGCCGTGGCAAGTGCAGGTCAGGGAATGGGAATCGCGATTTTGGCGGCATAGTATCGCCGGAAGCTATTACGCAGCTCCAATCGACACGACGCTGGCAATGTATGGAGCGACGACGCCGCACAGAACCGCAACAAAGGTCGCTGGCGTGCGGTCCGTCCGGGTCGGTGGTCAGTACACGGCAAGGCATGTTCCCTGGTATCTGGATCCGACGAATCTGGATGAAGAGAACGCGAACTATTTCGCAACGGCGAACGACAGCAACTCATGGCGGCCGGACGGCGATAAGCTCACGTCACGTTTTTGCGTAGGAGCACGACATGCACCCCGGCGCGTTTGAGTTCATCGGCAGACATGCAACGCATGACGCAATTTCGGTTGTTGAAATAGGCAGTCGCGACATCAACGGATCTGTCAGAGCACACTTTCCCGGAGCAGATTACATAGGTCTAGATCTCATTGCAGGCCCGGCAGTCGACGTTGTCTGCGATGCTTTGGACTACGAGCCACCGCAAAAGGTTGACATTGTCGTTATTGCGGAAGTGCTTGAGCATTGCATAACGTGGGACTCGCTGATTTTCCACGCTGCAGGCTGGCTGAAGCCGGGCGGCAAAATCCTCATCACTTGCGCTGGTCCCGGCCGAGAACCACACTCCGCAATCGATGGAGGCGACCTGCATCCGGACGAACACTACGGAAACATCAGCCAGGACGAACTGGCAGAGGAACTGAGGTTTGCTGGGTTCGATCGAATCGAGGTGAGCGGGAACGAATACTGGAAGGATACTTACGCGGTTGCGTGGAAGCATGGTTACGGCCCGGAGTCGAGTGGATAAATAACGCGACTCAAAAACGCAGTCTGGGAAGGGCTATCCTCGATCGGGGATAGCCCGCTGCGTTTGATGACAGTTACTTCCCGCCACAAACCGTGCAACGGAACCCCGGCGTGAAAATCCACCGAACAGGAAGCCACAGCCCCAACGTCAGCAAGACCATGAACAAGTCTCCGCACCCCATTGCGGTAACGTTCCGTTCAAACTTCGTGACACGCCGGCATCGTCCGCAATGCTTTGACTTGATTGCAGTACGTTGCATCACCCACACCCCTTCATCACCCACATCAGCAGCAGAATCGGGCCTGCGAAAATGCAGGCTTTGAGATCACGGGCGATTCGGCGGGACGGGTTCATGGGGGAGAGGATTGACGCGGACGGGCGAAATGTCAAATGACTAGCCCGCCGCGAGCCGTTCGGCGGTCATGCTGACCAGCCCCTGTGCGGACGGGTCAAGACGGCGATAAGCTGACAAAAGACTGTCTTCTGACGACTGAGCAGCCCCGAACGATTGCGGAACTCTGACGCGATCCATTGCAGCCGTCAGGATTTCCAAGGCCGGGACATAATGATCCCGCGTGCCTAATCCGTGCCCGTGCAAAAGTGCCCCGGCATCTGATGACACTTTGCTCCATTCGGTAATACCTCGGTCTCTGATCTGGCTCGGAAGGATTCTCGGAATCTTGGCGATGGTGCAAACTCTGTCCAGTTCGCCCCTGACGATGACCTGCGCGTGATCGTTGCTCAACTTGTAAGGAAGCTTTACAGGTTCGAGCCATTTGCGGAGCCACGGTGGAACTGGGATGCGGTGACGGTGGCCAGTCTTCTGAGCTGCCCATGTGATCGAACGGCAGTCAGGGACGGCGGAAAGTTGCAGTTTGATTGCGTCCTCAAGCCTGGCACAGGTCCAATACATCAGCACAACCAATTGGCAGCTCCACGGGGCGAGCCACGGCCAACAGGCATCGATGTCAGAGATTTCGCAAGGCTTCGGATCGGGCTTCGGCTTCTTTACCGTGTTGAGCAGCACGCAGCCACCAGCGTCAATCACGATCGTTCTCACGTCCTTCACGATGCCCCTGATTGATGACTCTGGAATCTTCTCCGCACGAGCCGCACTCACAAACTGTTCGACGTGGGCCTGAGTGATGGTCTGAACGTCCAGATTCCCGATTAGCTTGGCAAATCGTCGGCAGTTGCTGAGCGGTGTTTTTGCAATGCTCTTTCGGTGGCAGTATTCGGTGGCATGTTCAACGATGTTCATAGTACGTTCCAGTGATGTGAATCCATTCACTGGCGGGCGGGTACGTTGTAGCACCCTAAAATCGGTTTTATTGATTAGGAAAGAGCAGCGTTTTTTGCGGGGTGTTTCCTACTTGTGGATGGCTAGCGCGATCCTCTCCAGGGGGGATCGTCGCCCCTACTTCAGGAGCTAGTGCGAAACTGTCGAAAACATTGGGTAAAAGCTCGCCTGGTGGAATTGGCAGACACGCATGATTCAGGTTCATGTGCCTGTAATGGGCTTGGGAGTTCGACTCTCCCGGCGAGCAATAAAGTCTGAGTGTGCTCTTTCTGATTGATTCAAAGTCTGGTCAGTCTGAGCGTTCGACCACTCAGGCTTTTATTTTGACAAATGTATTCCAATCAGTATACTCACGGGATGCAAACAGAAATGCTCAACGAAGAACAAGCCAAGGAAAATATTGCGGCCAACGTCCGTCAATTGATGGACGCGCGCAACATGACTCAGGTTGGCCTGTCAGAAGCTGCCTCGATTAGTCAGGGATTCGTCTCGAAGATCCTGCGCGGCGTAATCATGCCGAACGCGCTGCTGCTGCACAATGTTGCTGAAGCCCTTGGTGTGTCTACGGATAGGCTTCTTGACTCACCACGACGAAAAGCGTCGTGAACAAAATGTTCAAAATTGTTTACACTGGATGTTGACAGAATATTCCGATTGGAATATCGTTCCCGCGTTGCTTGGCAACATGAATCTGATTGCGAGTCGAACCGCAAGATGATTCAGGACTAACCAGACTTGTCACTGCAGACCGATCCACGGTCGAACTGTCAAGAGATGCTTGATGGTTGGTGACGCAACGGAGTAGACGGACGGAGTCTACTCATGGAGGTTTGCGGCATGAGTACGCGCGTTTTGCACGATTCGTTCATTGTCACTGATTTACTCAGGCATCGATTCTTTGCAAAGACAATTGAGGCTTCATCCGGCTGTCTCATTTGGACTGGCGCAGTCCAAAGGCACAGTTACGGCGCTTTCAAAATCGGACATCAAAAGATCGACGCTCATGTCGCATCGTGGCGAATCGCGAACGGTGGACAACCAGTTCCGCTTGGCCAACTTGTGATGCACAAGTGTGACTGCCGGATGTGCGTCAATCCGCAACATCTGCAACTTGGGACCGTCTCGCAGAACATGCTTGACGCTCACAGGGGTGGACGCGGAGAAGACTTCAAGAGCCAGGGCGAGGACCACTACGGCGCTATCTTGACGGATGAAATGGTTCAGCGAATTAGAGCCGAATACGTGCCGTACAAGCGAAGCTTTAACCAGATGGCTCGCGAGATCGGAGTGAGCGAATCGTGTGTTCGTCTTGCGTACCATAGGAAGTCGTGGAAGCACATTTCGGTCGGCGAATGTAATTGACTGATTGGGCGCGGATCGGCCGCACCCTCATCGAATCAGACTTTGTCACGCAGCCCGAGCAACGGGCGACAACTCCACATCGTGGAGCGTGACGCAGATGGAAGCTGCCTCGCAGGGAGGCGGATTAAACGGTAAACGCATGAATGCGGCTATCGAGATACGCGGTACGGTCGTTGCTAAAGGTGCGCCGAACAGGTGCAAAGACGGAAGCACAAAGATGTGCTCGATCGTCGTTAGCGATGAACTGGGCCTGATTCGGCTTTACCCGCTTGCGGTTTCCGAAGATAAAGACATTCGTATTTGGTCCCGAATTTCTGGGCAGGTCCGCAAGTCGAACACAGACCAGCGGGCAGAATCCTTCCGTGTCGTCGATGTCGAGCCAACAGGTTCCATTGATGACTCAAGGGCAAAAGCCGACCTGATGAACTCGTGCGTGTTGCGATCCGGATACGTCGACCCGATCGAATTCCAGAACGAACGCAGACGCAGCATCTGTATCGTCAAGTCAGAGTCAGCACTCGGGGCTGAGCTGGAATCGAGAACGGAAGTAGATCAGGAACCGGCAATCGACAACGAAGATGCCTGGGTGATGACTCAAGCCGACTTTCCGTTCAAGCCATACATTAAATGGCGAAGCGTTCAGGGAGTATCACACCGAACGCACATTTGCTCGCAAGAGGTCTACATGGGCATGAAGCACAATGCCTCAAGCCCGTTCAGAATCTTCGAGAATCTCCATGTCGGTGACGCAGATTACGAACACTGGCTGATTCTCGGAAACATGCGAGACCGGCGAAACGTGTGGGTCATTGCTCACATGCACCGGCAAAAAAAAATTGCTTCCGCTACGAATACAAACTCGCTGACTTTCGATGGCGACGAAGAAAACTGGCCCTACTCGCAGCAAGAGGCAATCAATGCGAGGACTGTGGAGCCACAAAGAACATTCAGCTTCACCACCTGATCTACGAGATAGATCGTGAGCCGTGGGAATACGCAGATTCAGAACTGCGTTTGTTGTGTCGGAATTGTCACAAAAGGGAGCATGGGAAATGAAGTATCATGAGGCGGCAAACATCTTTCCGCTGATGGACGAAGACGAACTGCGGACGCTGGCAGAAGACATCGGATTGAGAGGCCAGTTGGTTCCTATTGAGATATGCGACGGGATGATTCTTGATGGTCGCAATCGCTGGGCCGCGTGCGAGTTTGCTGGAATAGAGCCTTTAACAATTGAGGTGAATCCAAAAGATCCGGTTGCCTATGTCCTCAGCTTAAATTTGCATCGTCGTCATCTTGACGAAACGCAGCGGGCGATGGTTGGAGGTCGTGCTAAAGGCGTTTACGAAAAGCAGGCCAAGGAGCGAATGATTTTAGGGAAGAAGTCAGACCCTCGGGCAAATTTGCCCGAGGGTACTGGTCGGGCTCGCGACAAGGCTGGAGAGGCTGCCGGTGTCTCTGGCAGGTCAATTGAGAGCGCGGCCAAGGTGCTTGCATCCGGATCTAAGGAATTGATCGCAGCATGTGACAGAGGCGAGGTAGCAGTATCGGCAGCAGCCAAGATCGCAGACCTTCCAAAGGCTCGCCAGAACGAGATCATCAACAAGGCCAAGGACGAAGGTAAGCAAGTCGGCAAAGAGGTTGCAAAGGCCGCAAAGAACATAGTTCCGCAATCGGCCGACGACTGGACCGAATCAGAAAAAGAACGCCGCGCCGCAGTGGAGCGAGGTGAGACCGTCGTAGCCAACAAAAAGGCGGATCGCCAGTTGATCCGATGGGCGAGCGAGAAGGGGCACTTTCTTCCAATCGACCGTGGCACGCAATGGGGAAACCCGTTTGTAGTTGGTGAGGACGGCGACAGAGACACGGTGTGTGATTCCTTTGAAGTCTACTTCAATCTGAAGCCGAGCTTGCAAGTCAAGATTCCATCTCTTGCGGGGAAGGTGCTCGGTTGCTGGTGCTTCCCTGAGCGATGTCACGGCAATCATCTGGTTGAGCAACTTGTTGAGCAGGAGGTGCAAATTGACCAGTGACAGATCCAAAAAACTCCCTGCCCTGATGGCACGGTGGCGGAAGAAAACAAACCAGCCGATGCCGCTCGATATCGCATCGCTCCCGCTCGACAGGATCGAGTCAGCTGTGCGGCATATCGAGGCAGGAAACATTGTGTGCGTCCCAAAAAGTCTGTCACTCGGTGAGCCAAGCAAGCCGATCGACATGACCGACGATTCGCTGATGGACTGGGACCGGCATAAGGAGCACTGACATGGGACAGCGAACCCTGTTCGATGAGCCGGAAACGAAGTCGGCTCCGATTGCTCGGGCCAGTGATCCAGTAACGAGCCACAAGGCTGCTGAAAAGGTGCAGAAGATCGTCACGGCTCAACATGCTCTCGTGCTGGCTGTGCTGAAACGTCGCGGTGTACCAATGACCGCGAAGGAACTGGCAAAGGCGTGCTGCGATGAATACTGCAGTCATCTGATTAACGATCGAGAAGCCTACGCGGCAAAGCTCGACAACTACCGGAAGCGAGCTGACGAGATCAAACGGGATCCTAATCTGTGCGAGAAGTTGGAAGAGGAACGGAACGGCGGCCAGTTGTTCAGAGCGAAGCAGTGAAGGGAATTCGGCCGGGAAAACCAGACAGGCCAATTCCGGCAAAAGGTTCTTGGCTCACAGTGTTATGGCAAGTCGAGTTGCTGGAACAAAACGGTCGGAGGCATAGCCAGTGGTTGTGCCAATGTAAGTGCGGGAAAACGGTGAAGGTGATGCGTGTCAAGATCCAAGACGGTTCAAAGAAATCATGCGGGTGCCTTCGAGTCGAACAGGCCAGAGAACGCGGACGAAAAACGATTCACATTGCGATAGCCGCACACATGGAAGCGGCAAAGAAAAGGAGTGCTGATCGATGAAACCATGCCTCGTTTATTTGTGCGTCATCGTCGTGGCTTGTGCCTTCGCGATCTGCATCGAACACGGCAAAGCAATCCTGACGATGTTGGGCCTGCAGGATGACGAACGAGAACGCTGAATAGTCCGCAGCTCACTCCCAGACTTTAAGTGCGTCCGAGTGAGACGATCTGGCGTGCTGTGCGGCAAGCAGCGACCAGAAGAACCGTGAGATCCGGTTTACTAAATCAAGAGTGATCGGAAAGCGGCTGGCTCGTTGCTGGTCGTGGCCCCTTGCAACGGCGGGGGCCGAATACAAGCGGGCTCGGCATGGATCAAAGCCGATCGGGTGATCTCCGACGCAAACGATTTGCGGCCCGTTTTTTCAAACAACAAAGCAAGGAGGTGTTTAGTGTTAGTTCTGAGCCGAAAAGCCAATCAGGAAATCTGCATCGGTGATGACATCCGCGTGATGGTCATTGAGATCAGGGGCGACAAAGTCAGGCTTGGAGTGACGGCTCCGCGGGACACGTCGGTCCATCGTCACGAGATATATGACGCTATCAAGCAAGTCATTGAGTCCAACGACAGTGATTGTGATTGAGTCACACCTGCGGGCGGCTCGCCAGCGGTGGCGTTCACGGTCGTCAATGGCCGTCCGCAGGATGTGTTTCGTATGGAGCATTTTGAATGAGTGGCAGCACAAAACGTTGCGATGCAAAGCTGAATACATCAGGCCGATATTTTCCACAGGAGTATCCAAGCCAAGAAGAGATCGCAGAGCAAAAGCGGATACAGGCCGAGATCCTCGAGGAAAAGATTGCAAGGGGGCCGGTTGATCCGGAGGGCACATTGGTGAGGTCGACGAAAGTCTATTCGCTGAAGATGCTGCCCGGTGGTCGTGGAGTGCTGAGGGGTCAGGGATGAAAAACAGGAATTAAGGTAAGGCCAGCAAGTTTAGAAAGACAGCCAGATGAGTAGTGTGTCAGGTTTGAAGTGCCCGGAGCCGGGTGTGTATGAGAACGTTGCCGCAGAGGACTACTTTGCTTGGTCGGCGGTCAGCAACTCGAAGTTGAGTCTGCTGAAGCGGTCCCCGCGGCACTATCAGCACGGGTTTAGCGAAGCAACGCCGGCAATGCAGCTCGGCTCATTGGTCCACAGCGGTGTGCTCGAGCCGTTGGCGATTGCGAAGCGTTATGTGTTCATGCCCGATTATGCCAAGCATCCCGGCAACACAACGGCCAGCGGTGATCGGTCGTTTTCTTCCGCGACGAAGTTTGTCAAGCAGATGGAGGAGAACTTTCGCCAGTTGAACTTTGACAAGGAGATCGTCACGGAGGAGCAGTACAACACAATGGTCGGCATGGCGACCGCTCTGGCCGACAACGACAAGGCAAAGCATCTGCTGCGAGAGGGACGGGCTGAAGTGTCTGTCGTCTGGGACGATTCAGAGACGGGCCTTCGGTGCAAAGCTCGAGCAGACTGGCTCAAGCCCGGCATTATGGCGGATCTGAAAACCACGATGGATGCCGGCCAGTTTGAGCGGTCGATTGTGAAGTTCGGCTATCACAGACAAATGGCGTTTTACACGCGAGGATTGATGGCCAACGGCATTGAAGCGGAACCGTGGATCATTTGCGTTGAGAAGTCCGCTCCATTTGGCTGCCGATGTGCCCCGATGGACACGGAAGCACTTCGGATCGGGGCGAGCGAGATTGATGATTTGCTGGACTTGTTGGTGGAGTGCCAGTCTCGCGACGTATGGCCGGGCTACGAAAACCCGTCAGTCTGGAGCGTTCCGGAGTGGTACGCGAAGAATGAGCAGCTTGAACTGATCGTTGATGGTGAAACCGTTCTTATTTGATCTGGAGGTGTGTTTTGAAAGCGAATGAACTTTGCCCTAGTCCGAACCTGCAGGCGTTGGACATCGGGACGGATCTGGGTGACTCGGTCAATGTGACAATCAAGGGCTTCGACAAGTCGGAAGTCGGCAAGGAAAAGCAGGTCAGGTCGAGGCTGTTCGTCGAAGAGTTCGACAGGCCACTGGTGATCAATAGAACCAACGTGAAGGCGTTGATTGATCTGTTTGGGAACGACACGGCAGACTGGATCGGAGAGTCATTCAATCTGTACGTCTCGGAAACCTCGTTCAACGGTGACACCGTGCGATGTCTGCGAGTGCGAGCGGTGAAGGCGGAAAAGGTCGTCGATGATAAAGCGGCCGGCACAAAGTCGACACGCAAAACGAAGTGAGAGCTGCTGTGATTCGATTGATCGTCAACGCGGTTCCGATCGCACAGCCACGAGCAAGGGCCACAAGTCGAGGGGCTCACGCTGCGATGTACTCGCCAACAACGGTGAAGACAAAAGCAGGCAGAAAAGCTCACCCGATCGTGGCGTTTAAAAATGCGGTTCGGGCTGCGGCGGTTAGCAATGGAAATGATGGGACAAGCCTGATCGATTCTGCTGTCCGGGTTGACTGCTGTTTTCTCTTTCCGAGGCCGCAGCGACTGCTCAAAAAGAGTTCTCCAAAGTGTCGTTTGCCGCACATCATCAAGCCAGACAGGGACAACCTCGACAAGGCTGTCCTGGATTCTCTGACTGGCTTGGTGTGGGTCGACGATTGCCAAGCGTATTCAGGACTGATTGAAAAATTCTATGTTGCTGACGGGGAGGAGCCTCACGTTGTCATTGTTATCACAAAGATCGGATTTATCTGTGATTGATCAAAACCCAACTGCCTATTTGACTCGGCCAACGTGGCTACTGCCGCCAGTCGAGCAGTTGAACGAGTTTCCGACAGAACGGATCGCCACAAATTTGTCCCGGCTGAATCGATACGCCGGGGCGGTCGAATGGACCGTTGCTCAGCATTGCTTGTTGGTGCATGACTTGTGCATTGCAGAGTCTAAGCGGGTCAGGCTGTGGGCGTTGCTGCATGATGCTCACGAATGCTGGATCGGTGACATGCTCAGGCCAGCGAAGCAGTTCGCAGGAATGGCCATCACGGATGCTGAGCTGCATCATGATCGACATATCTGGAGGCTATGCGGATTCATGCCGAACAGCGAGGAATGCAAGATCGTAGCGGCAATGGATACCGCGGCAATCAGTGACGAGTTCACCTTGAGTGAGACAAGAGGGACCGTGCGTGACGTTCCAGTTAGTCAGTGGACCGTCAAATGGCGATGGCATGACTTGGTTTCCTTTCTGCTCCACGAGGTTTCACATGGGGCAATCGTATGAGCGGCCATGCGTCACGGTTGGCCTGGCTGAAGGCTCACGGGTTTGAAGCGGACAACCGCTCCGTCGAGCTGGACGAAATTGGGAATGTGATTTGGATCGACGGCCACAAGGGGAAAAGGATGGTTTCACTCTGGCTGTCGACTCGCGACGGCAGGGCGATCATTCACGGGATTACGGATCCAGCGTTGACGTGGGAACAGGTTCAGGAATGGATTGATCCAAAGCCGGAACCGGAAAAAGAGCCGGTGAAAGTTCAGAAGAGTTTCTTTGAAGATTGATGGAGCATCTTTGTGGCTGGCGAATACCCGCAGAGGGATAGTTTTTTTTCCCATCGATTTGTCAGGCTGCTGATGAAGTCGTGTGCGGCGCTGGACATGGGACCGACGGCGTGCCTCCTGTTGTGCTACATCGCTCACACTGAGGACGCAGCAAAATACAGGGGGGCTGTCAGGTTCTGGAATCAACAGTTGATGACCGTGATGGGGTTCAAGTCTCCAAAGCAACTTATCGATGCAAGGGCAAAGGCTGTTGAGGCTGGCTGGCTCGTTTATGAGCGGTCAGGAAATCGCGAAGTTGGTCAGTACTGGGTGACGGTTCCAGACCATTTTGAGGGGCTGACAGACGGAATCATTGAGGCGAACTGTTCCGTTAATCATTCCGAATCCGGAACGAATAGCGGAACGAATACGAAACGGATAGCGGAACGAATAAGTGACGGATCCCGGAACGAATACGAAACGGAAAGCGGAAAGCCTTCTATCCCTATACCTTTACCTGATCCTATACCAGAAACACAAAGGGACGCTGTCGCGTCCGTCGTGCCCCAAGTGGTTTCAGTCAATGCAGTGGATGCGGCTCCGGTCAAAGCTCCACGGCGGCCGAGCCAAGTGTTCGTGAAACCGACCGTCAGCGATGTCATCACCTATGTGATCGAGATCAAAGCGACTGTCGACGCAAAGACGTTCTACGACTACTACGAGTCAAACGGATGGCGAGTCGGGCGCAACCCGATGAAGGACTGGAGAGCGACTGTCCGCCAGTGGCAGAATCGGAATCAGCAGGGGAGTTTGTACAGCAATGGCACAAAACCACGACATTCAGCGGCGACCAGAGAGCAGGCCAATGCAGACGCCTTCGCAGCCTTCGACGCCGCCGCTGCTGCCCAAAGCGGTCGAGATGCGTCCGAAGATTGGCGAGGCTCTGACACGGCTCTGCTCACTTAAAAATCAAGCACAGTTCACGACGCATCAGCTCGAGACGTGGTTGGCAACGCTGAGCATCTTTCCGCCAGAGGTTGTGAACCGTGCGATTTTGGAAATAGCACTCTCAACGGATCAGTTTCCAGACTGCGGAAAAGTCGTCGCGAAATGCCAGGTTGAAATGCAGAAGAAAACCAAACAGGTCACTCAGGCGGATCCAAACAAGCCGTTGAAGGGCACAGTTGACCGAGTAGCGGCGGCGTTCAATATCAAGGTCAGTTGAACAGTTAAGACATCGGACGGAGCGCCGAAACCCTCACGGATGATTCCATAGGAATCTTTGTGTGAGTTATGCAATGTCCGCAGTTCTCAGTGATTTTCAGTTTACGTTCGATGCGTGTTGTGTGGGCCAGATTCCTCTGCGGGTGTTTCCGGAACCTCAGAGCAGTGTGATCGAGGCGGCAAAGCCTCAAGTGATCGACTCCCGAAGTTTGGTGGATTTGTACGACGAATTCTTGGCGGCCAGTGATAAGGAAAAGCGAGTGTCAGTGAAGACAATCAGAGACAACCGGGCTGCACTCCACAAGTTTGAAGCCTGGGGGAAGGCTCAGCATCGAGTTGTGGCCGACAGGCCGCTGAGCTTGCTGGAGCAGCCGAAGATTCTCCGCGGTTATGCTGAGTTCCTGCGGAGCCAGGCGAAGGGAAATTCGTCGGCGATGGCCAGCAAAGCTCTGTCGGCAGTCGGCAAGCTGGCCGGGGCGTGCGTGCGTGTTGGTATGCTGAAGCAAAAGCCGGAGACAGTCAGTAAATCAACGATCAATCTGCTGAGGCCGCGAACGGAAGAACAAAGACGGGTAAAGGCTGTTCCGGTCACTGTGGGCGAGCTGCAGGCGATGCTGGCTGTTGTTGATGGTGCGAAATGGCCGCGGCTCGGGAAAGTAAAACCGTCAGTGTTTTGGCAGACCAGTTTGCTCGCTCATTACGTCTACGGGTTCCGTTCACAGGATTGGTTCGCCGCACGGTCGGCCGAGAAGAAAGGGCTATTGTGGTCCGGGGTGATAACCTCGAGTCAATGCCCTGCTCTGGATGATTTGCACAATGCAGCCGGTTGGGCGTGGTACCTGGTACACAAGACAGCAAAAAAGGATGAAGCGGCTGAGCGGCCGTCAGATGTTTTGGTTCCCCTGTCATCAAAGATGCGAGAACTGATTGAAGGGTTCCGCGGGCTGGATCCGGAAAGAGTGTTTCCGATGGCCAACAACTCACGGACCTACTCTCAAGAGTTTTCAAAACTGCTTGAGCGTGCCGGTCTTTCGGATGACGCGAGACGCAGTGAGGGAAAGCCGATCATCCGGTTGAGTCTCGGTCAGAGAAACGTGGCGAGCTTCCGGAAGGGATCGTCTGCACTTTGGGCGAAGTGTGTGAGCAGAGCGGCATCCAGTTACATGCTTCACCATGCAGTCAGCGAAGAGGGCGTGGCAAAGATGACTGCAGAGTCATACCTGCAGAATGAAGAGATCCTGAGAGACATCGTCGCGAAGATTGAGAGTCTGCCGGTGTGGTCGCTTTAGGATCGAAGTGGAACATCCGCTGCTCACAAAAACATTGGGGAAATGATGAGCCAGAAAATTCCGCGTGATGTGTATCGAGTCGTCTACGACAAAGACGGGAAGCCGTTTGTCGCTGGGCGTCGGCTAATTTCTGTCAATCGCAGCTGGTACACGTACGAATGCAAGGACGGAACGCTCATCAAGGAAAACGGGAATCACTGGCACGATACGATGATGGCGGCGATGTATGTCGAGTGTGACTTTCTGTTGATTCAGATGACAATGCCGAATGTGTTTCCGCAGGATGTCACGCGCGACAAAATGAAATGCCTGCTCGATGAGGCTGTAGAGATTGGCAAGTTGGTTGAAATGGTCGGGCACATTGGAGCCTGAAACAACAGAGGTAATTGCATCCGCTAGGCGCGCGGATGCTGGAAAACATTGGGAAAGTAAAGATCCTATGATTCAAGGAAATACTGTGACCGTTGCCCCATCGCAATCTATTGTTCGTCCACCTTCACCGCATTACGACGAGGATGGAATAACGATTTATTGCGGAGATTGCCGGGACATTCTTCCGCTCGTTGGAATGGTCGACATTACATTTTCGTCTCCACCGTACAACACGATCGCGGCAACATCCCCCAGCGGAATGATGGCAGAGCACAACCACAAGCAAAACAAAGGCTATGACGGATTCGAAGACGATATGCCTGAATCAGACTACCAATTGTGGATGCAAGACGTTTTCGGATTGTGTCGTGCAATCTCACGAGGGCTGGTTTGGATCAACCACAAAACACGGTTTCGCGATAAACAGGGAATTCATCCTCTTCAGATTTTCAATTGGCCCTTTTACTCAGAGGTTGTCTGGGATCGAGCAGGCAGCATCACAATGAACGCGAGAAAGTTCGCCCCATCTCATGAGTACATTTACGGGTTCGGATTGCCGCATTATTGGGACAACGCAGTGAATACCATGATGACCGTTTGGCGAATCATGCCAGAGCGAGACGTGAAAGGCCATCCGTGCCCGTTCCCAGTGTCGATTGCGTCTCGATGCATTACGGCGTCATGTCCGGAAAGCGGCGTTGTGTTGGACCCATTCATGGGCAGCGGTACGACATTGGTGGCTGCACGTCAGGAGGGGCGGCGGGCAATCGGGATCGAGATCAACCCGAAATACTGCGACGTGGCCGTAGAACGTTTGCGGCAAAAGAATCTGTTTTGAGTCAAAAGTGAGCAGCGGAACTTGTATTCGATAGTCAAAGGAAACCAGCAGTGAGCCAGCAAATTCAGCGTGACGTGTATCGAGTCGTCTACGACAAAGATGGAAAGCCTTACGTCGCTGGGCGAAAGTTGATT
>Ga0255093_1000188_pt1 | contig 31527 bp, 29 predicted proteins | sample Colum_Law_RepA_8_2_FD_188437 | JGI IMG/M metagenome (GOLD analysis project Ga0255093, IMG submission 188437) | Freshwater microbial communities from Columbia River, Oregon, United States - Colum_Law_RepA_8d | ecosystem: Environmental > Aquatic > Freshwater > River | place: USA: Oregon...
CATCCAGGCTGCCGACATCATCATCACCACCGCCGCCATCCCCGGTCGCCCCAGCCCCAAGCTGATCAGCAAGGCGCAGGTGGACGGCATGAAGGCGGGTAGCGTGATCATCGACCTCGCGGCCGAAGGCGGCGGCAACACCGAATACACCGTGCCCGGCGAAACCGTGCAGGTCGGCCAGGTCACCATCGTCGGCCCGCTCAACGTGCCCTCGATGTTGGGTGAGCACGCCAGCGAGCTGTATGCCAAGAACCAGTTCAATCTCATCGAGCTTTTCGTCAAGGAAAAAGCGATCCACATCGACTGGACTGACGAGGTGCTGGCCAAGGCCTGCCTGACGCACGCCGGCGAGATCAAAAACGAAGCCGCCAAGAAAGCGGTTGAAGCTGCTTAATTACGGAGCCCAGCACATGGAACCGACCACCGTCATCACGGGCTTTGTCGCCCTCTACATCTTCATGCTCGCGGCCTTTACCGGCTACGAGATCATCGGCCGCGTACCGGCCATCCTGCACACACCGCTGATGTCGGGCTCGAACTTCGTCCACGGCATCGTCGTGGTGGGTGCGATGTTCGCGCTGCTGAACGCCACCACCGTACTTGAACAGGCCATTGGGTTCTTTGGTGTGCTGCTCGGCGCTGGTAACGCGGCCGGCGGCTACGTGGTGACCGAGCGCATGCTCGACATGTTCAAGCCCAGCGACAAGAAAGCCCCTGCGGCGAAGAAGGAGGGCTAAGCGCCATGACTGCACAGCTTCTGATCGATCTCTCGGCGCTGGCGGCGTCGTTTCTCTTCATCTACGGCTTGAAGCGCATGTCGTCGCCGGTCACGGCGCGCAGCGGCATCGTCGTGGCGGGCGTGGGCATGTTGGTCGCCGTGCTCGCGGCCTTCCTTTACTACTTCGGCGTCTCTGAGGAAGCCAAGCCGCACCTCACCACCAACGTCACCCTCGCCGCCATCGCGCTGGGTGTCGGCACCGGCTGGGCCTGGTGGAGCGGCAAGCGGGTGGCCATGACCTCGATGCCGCAGATGGTCGCGCTCTACAACGGCATGGGTGGCGGTGCTGCCGCGGCCATCGGCGCGGTGGAACTGCTCAAGACCTCGGGTACGCACCCGGCCGTGGCGCTGGTGGTCACCATCATCGGCTCACTGATCGGTGCGATCTCGCTCTCCGGCTCACTCATCGCCTGGGCCAAGCTCGATGGCCGCATCAACGGCACCTGGCGCATCACGGGTCAGCAGGCGCTCAACGGCCTGGTGTTCCTGGTGACGCTCGCACTGGGGCTCGCGATCGTGTTCGTATGGCATGGCCATGCGCCGGTGGCCATCACAGCCGCGTTCTTTGTGCTTGCCTTGGTGTTCGGTGTGCTGATGACCATGCCCATCGGCGGCGCGGACATGCCGGTGGTGATTTCGCTCTACAACGCGTTCACCGGCCTCGCGGTCGGCTTCGAAGGCTATGTGCTGCAGAATCCGGCGCTGATGATTGCCGGCATGGTGGTCGGCTCCGCCGGCACTCTGCTGACGCTCTTGATGGCGAAGGCCATGAACCGCAGCGTGGCCAACGTGATCTTCTCCAACTTCGGCCCTGCGGGCGACGAGGTGCAGGGCGAGATCAAGGGTAGCCAGAAGCCGGCCGAGGCCGGTGATGCGGCCATCAACATGCGCTATGCCTCCAAGGTCATCATCGCCCCCGGCTACGGTCTGGCCGTGGCGCAGGCGCAGCACAAGCTGTTTGAGTTCGTGAAGCTGCTCACCGATGCGGGCGTGGAAGTGAAGTTCGCGATTCACCCAGTGGCAGGCCGCATGCCCGGCCACATGAACGTGCTGCTCGCTGAAGCCGGCGTGCCGTACGACCTCATCTACGACATGGAAGACATCAATGCGGAGTTCAAAGAGGCTGATGTCGCTATCGTCATCGGTGCCAACGACACGGTGAACCCGGCGGCCCGCACCAACAAGAGCTCGCCGATCTACGGCATGCCGATCCTCAACGTCGACCAGGCCAAGCAGGTCTACGTGGTGAAGCGCGGTCAGGGCAAGGGCTATTCAGGTGTGGAGAACGAGCTGTTCTTCGCCGACAACACCAACCTCGTCTACGGCGATGCGCAGAAGGTGATGGTGCAGATGATCCAGGCCGTGAAATCGCTGGACGGCGGCCACTAGTTCCTCTCTTTGGGTGCGGTAGCCGATGCTGCCGCGAAGAAAAAAGCCGCCTCGCGCGGCTTTTTTCTTGCATGGGCTCATCAGCTGTCATCGAGCTCTGGCAGCCTGACGCCTCACTCGGAGTATGAATGCGCAACACGCTGGTGGTGGCACTGCTGCTCGGCCTGATGGCCCTGCCGGTAGGGGCCGAACGAAAGAATGCCTCGCCATTGGTCAAAGCCGATCCTGGCGTCGCACCGTGTTTGGAGCGCTGCGAAGGAGATTTCTCCTACTGCGAAGCGCAGCCGCAGGCCACCAGTGCGTTGTGCCCGCAATCGCGTCGGCTCTGCATTCAGCGCTGCGATCCGGCCGGCCTCGCGAGTGCCACGCTCAGGAGCCTGCGCCAAACGCCGGACGAACTACGCCGAGTGCCCACCAATCCACCGTCGCCACACCAGCGTTGCAGGCAGGCCTGTCAGGATCGCCACGTCGTCTGCGCAGGACAGAATGAGGTCGCTGCCTGCGAGGGTGGTACTCAAGCCTGCTACGCCCGTTGCGACGCCAGGCCGTAAAGTGGCGGCATGAACAATCCTCGCTATTACGACTTCTTGCTGGGCGGCACGGTTGCCGTCTTGCTCTGCTCCAACCTCATCGGTCCGGCCAAGGCTTGCGTGCTGACTTTGCCCTGGATCGGAGTGGTCACCTTTGGTGCCGGCAATCTCTTCTTCCCCATCAGCTACATCTTTGGTGATGTGATGACAGAGGTGTACGGCTTCGCCCGCGCACGCCGGGCGATCTGGGCAGGTTTTGCGGCGATGCTGTTCGCGACTGGCATGAGCGCGATCATCTTGGCGATGCCCGCCAGTCCTGACAGTGAATACAACAAGGTGCTGCAACCGGCGCTCGAAGTGGTGTTCGGCAACACCTGGCGCATTGTGGTGGCGAGCATGCTCGCGTTCTGGGTGGGGGACTTCGTCAACAGCTATGTGATGGCCAAGATGAAGGTCTGGACCGAGGGCCGCATGCTGTGGACGCGCACCATCGGCTCCACCATCTGCGGCCAGTCGATTGACTCGCTGCTGTTCTATCCCGTGGCTTTCTACGGGATCATGGACAATAAAACGCTGGGCGCGCTGATGGTCTTCAACGTGCTGTTCAAGATCGGCGTGGAGGTGGTGTTCACGCCACTGACCTATCTGGTCGTAAACAAGCTCAAGAAGGTGGAAGGGATTGATACCTTCGACCGAGACACAGCGTTCACTCCGTTTTCGCTTAAAACCTGAATGATGGTGAATCATTGCCCGAGCAAGAACGCGACTCGGCCGCAAACCCCTTAGCCTGCAACGACTAAAAGCCGCATTGCGGCTCGGTTTTTACAATCGGTTGTGGCGGCGGATGCCCCGGTGTGACGCTCAGCGTGGTCCGGGCAGGATGTTCGGCAGTGTGAAGGTGTTGCTCGGGAACACGGTCCCCGGGAGGCCTAGCGGCGGTTGTGCGCCCGGCGTAGGCGTCTGTGGCGTGCCAAACGGCTGCGAAGGCAGCGAAGTGGTCGGCACCGGCAGGCGATTGAAAATGTCGCGTAGCTCCTGCTGCCGCTGGAGGGAGCTTTCCAGAAACTGCTTGTGCGTGTCGAGCAGGGCCTTTCGCTGATCCGGCCCCATTTTGCGGAAGCGGTCGCGGCGGTCGAGCACAGCCAGCTTCTCGGCGGTGCTGAGGCGTCGCCACTGCTGGAACTGCTCGGTGGCGACGATCCGCTGCTCGGCCGTCATCGCCAGCCAGCGGTCCGCGCCCTTCACCAAGGCTGCGCGGCGTGGCTCGGAAAGGGAGTCGAAATCGCCACCCTCGGACTGTAGTGATGGCTTGATCAGCGCCTGCTGGCGGTTGTTCAGCTCGTTCCACGTCGGGGCGGACCAAGCGGAGCCAACACCCAGCAGGGTGAGGACGATGACGAATGCGCAGGAACGCAGAAACGAATCAGGGCGCACGGCGCACCTCCTTCGGGTCTTGTTTGCGAATGATGTTTTTAGCCTTGGTTTCCATGCCAATCAGTTCACGCTCTTCTTCTTGCCAGTCGCCGATGAACTCCAGCAGTGCGGCGCTGGGTTGTTCAGGCGCCTTGATCGGAGCATCCGGTGCGGCAGACTGGGCTTGGGCGGCAAACCCGACGGGGCTGACGCAGAAAGCCAGAAGGCCAAACCAGATCCTCAAACTAGGCATTGGGCTCCGACGGCGACTGGCTTTGCAGCCACTGGTAAAACTCCAGATCGCGGTAGAAGTCCGGCCCCGCTTCATCGGACTCCCACACCAACGCATCTGGCGACGGCGCGTTGACAGCAGCGGAGAGGCTGACGAGCGTTTCAGCACTTGGTTGCGTGGCAGGTGTGACGTCGGCGGGCTCGAATCGCAGGACGGAGAGTGCAACGGCGGCAACGGCGGCCGGTGCCGCAACCCAACCCCAGGCTGGGATGGCGCGCCGTGGCTGGCTAACCATCTCCCGCACCTGCGCGCGGGTGGCTGCGAGCCTTGCGGCCTCGACGTAGTTCAGGGATTCGCTGGCGCGCAGATGCGTTCTCGCGGCTTCGGCGAAAGCGCGATCAGCGGGGGCAAGGTCCTGAAGGTCGGTTGCATTCATGGTTGAGCTCCAATGAATTGTGGCGAATGAAGGTTCGGGTGGCTACTGCCTTGGGTCAGATTTGCAGAGACCAAGCGGCATCCAGCCGGGCTCGCAGCACCACCAAGGCGCGCGAGAGGTGGGTTTTGACGCTGCCGTCGGAGCAGCCCATGACGGCAGCGGCTTCTTCGGTAGACAGGCCGTCCCAGACCCGCAGCACAAAGGCCTGGCGCTGCCTCGCGGGCAGATCGGCGATCGCCAGTTGAAGCTGGGTCATGGCCTCGTGCTGCATCAGCCGATCGGTCGCGTCGGGGACGCTGAGATCTGGCGCCAGCGATTCGAGTTCTGGCTCGTCCTGCTCGTCGGTCGCTTTGCTGCGCCAAAAAAACACCCGGTTGCGCACGGTCTGGCGGCGCTGAAAGTCGCGAATCTTGTTTTCGACAATGCGGTGGAAGAGCGGCGGCCACTCCGCGGCTGGCCTGCGCCCATACGACCGGGCGAGGTGCAGCATGGCGTCCTGCACGATATCCATGGCGTCGTCGCGGGAGCGGGTGGCGATCTCGGCCACCCGCACCGCTCTCGACTGCGCCCCGGCGAGAAAGGCGTCCAGCGCCGCGGCGCTGGACGCCGGCTCGCTCATGGCGTGCGAGGGTTTACTGCTTTGCGGCAGAACCGCTGGCGTTGACATCGGCGCTGACGCTCGCGTCGACCGAAGTGTTCGAGGCCGCACCCAGTGCGCCGCCAATCAGGCCGGTCGCCCCACCAACCACGCCGGTGGTGACGCCGGCGGCTGCACCGACGCTCTTCTTGACGCCAGATTTCACCTTCTTGCCGGTCTTCTTGGCCGCTTCGGTGGTCTTGACCGCAGCGCCAGAAACCGCGTTGCTGCCGGCACTGGCAGCGCCTTCCACTGCGACTTTGCCGGTGCTGGCAGCGGCGCCGGCCGAGGCACCCAGATCAGCGCCCGCACCGATGGTGGTGCTGCTGGCGGCCGCTTTACCGGCCTGAATCTTCGCCGTTGCCGCAGTGGCTGCGTTGGTGCCCACCGCAGCGCCTGCCCCGAGCGCGCCCTTGGTGGTGGATTCCAGTGCGCCAGCCGCCTGGGTCGCCGCGTTGGTGTTGATCTGCGCGCTGGCCGAGACATCCGCTGACGCGGCGGCGCCGGCTGCGAAGGCAGGCAGGGCGCTGGCGAGCAGGGTGGTCAGCAGCAAGGTGCGGGGAAAGCGGATCATGGTGAGTCCTCGGAGAGATATCGTCGAAATAAAGCAGGGATTCAACGCGGGTTCAGTCCCCACGTTGACCCGGCGAACCTAAAGTCAGCTTCTGAATGCGCCATGAATTCACCTCGGGCTGAACAAGCGGATGGGCGGTTATCCACAGTATGTCGAGTTCATGACGCAAGGTGACGGTCAAGTACTGTTTCGCAAACCGCTTTTACTTGAACATACAAAGAATTGATTTCATTGAAGACTATTACGAAAAATGACGCATCTGCCAATTTCATGCGCGTCACGCCTCTCGCCGTTGCCTGCGCCATAACTCGCTTGTCCACAAAGTTATCCACAGGATGCACGGGGTGATCACTGCCGAGCGCATTGCGGTGGCGCTGCCAGTGCCGCTGCGGCAATTGTTCGATTATCTGCCGCCAGTCGATGGCGTGTCGCCGTCACCGGGCATGCGGGTGCGGGTGCCTTTCGGGGCGCGCAGCCTTGTCGGGGTGGTGGTTGGGCGGCGGCGGGCTGCAGAGGACGACACCCGATCCTGCAAGCCCATCCAGCAAGTGCTTGACGCCGCCGCCGTGGCACCGGCCGACTGGCTCGCGGCCCTGCAATGGGCCGCCGACTATTACCACCATCCTCTTGGCGAGGTGATCAGCGCGGCCTTGCCGGCACCGCTGCGCGAGGGCCGCGTCGCTGAGTTGCCGGCCGGCAAAGGCCTGAAGCTCACCGCAGCGGGCCTTGCCGCCATCGACACCCTGCCGGCGCGCAGCCAAAAGCTGCGCGCTGCGCTGCAAGCCTGGGCGATGGATGGGGCGCCGCGGGTGGATGCCGGCACTCGCCGCCGCGCACTGGCGGCCGGTTGGGTGATCAAGACCGCTGCACCGCCGCCGAAGGCCGTGCTGACCGAAGGGCCGCCGCTGACCGCCGCGCAGTCCGTGGCTCTCGCGGCGCTGCGTGAAGGACAGGGCTTTTCCGTCAGCCTACTGGAAGGCATCACCGGCAGCGGCAAGACCGAGCTCTACCTGCGGCTCGCTGAAGACGCGCTCGCGAGAGGCCAGCAGGCGCTCATCCTCTGCCCCGAGATCGGGCTGACGCCGCAGCTCACCGAACGCTTCGTCGAGCGCTTTGGCCCCGTGGTGGCGGGCTTTCACTCCCGCATGGGCGATGGCGAACGCAACCGCGCCTGGCTCGCCATCCGCGAAGGCCACGCCCGGATTCTGGTCGGTACCCGTTCGGCGGTGTTTGCCCCGTTTTGCGCGCTGGGGCTGGTCATCGTCGACGAGGAACACGACGCCAGCTACAAGCAGCAGGATGGCTTTCGCTACCACGCCCGTGATCTGGCACTGGTGCGGGCCAAGGCCGCCGAGGCTCGCGTGGTGCTGGGTAGCGCCACCCCGGCGCTGGAGAGCCTGGCCAATGCCCAGGCTGGGCGCTACCGGCTGGTGCGCCTCGCCGAGCGCATCAGTCGCCGGGCGCCACCGCAGCCGCAAGTGGTTGATGTCAATCAGTATCCGCTTCAGCACGGGCTCTCTGAACCGCTGGCGGTGGCCATCGACCGCCATCTGCTGGCGGGCGGGCAGGCGCTGCTGTTCATCAACCGACGCGGCTACGCACCGACCCTGCTCTGCGACACCTGCCACTGGGTGGCCCCCTGCCCACGCTGCGATGCGCGGCTGAACTTGCATCGTGGCGAAGGTGCCCTGCGCTGCCACCATTGCGGATACGTCAGCCGCCCGCCGCGCGAGTGTCCGAGCTGCGGCGACAAAAAGCTGGTACCGGTCGGGGAGGGCGCCGAGCGGGTGGAGGAGGCGCTGAAAAACCGGTTCCCCGGCCGCCGCATCGAGCGTTTCGACACCGATCGCCTGCGCGCCGCCGGCCAGCTCGAAGCCCTGCTGGACGACGTGCGCGAGCGCCGCGTCGATGTGCTGGTGGGCACCCAGATGCTCGCCAAGGGACACGACTTCCCCGCGCTGAGCCTGGTGGGTGTGGTCAACGCCGACCAGGCGCTGTTCTCATCCGACTTTCGCGCGCTGGAGCGGCTCGGCCAACTGCTGACGCAGGTGGCCGGCCGCGCCGGCCGCAGCCGTCATGCGCCAATAGCTCCGGAAGTGCTGATCCAGACCCGCGAGCCGCAAAACCCCAACCTGCTCGCGCTGTTGCGCGACGGCTATGGCGCGCTCGCCGCCACCTTGCTGCGGGAGCGCGCCGAGGCCGGCCTGCCGCCGTCCGCGCATCTGGCCCTGCTGCGCGCCGAGGCCCCAGTCCGCAGCCGGGTGGATGACTTTCTTGCTGCCGCCAAGGCCGTGTTTCCAGACACCCGCCGCGTGCAGTTGCTAGGCCCCGCTCCGGCGCCGATGGAGCGCCGCGATGGCCGCGCCCGCGCGCAATTGCTGCTCACCAGTCCCGCCCGGCCTGCGATGCAGCGCGTGCTCGCTGCCTGGTTGCCCGTGGTCGAGGCGCTGCCCGGTGCGCGGCAAGTGCGCTGGTCGATCGATGTCGATCCGGTGGATTTGTTCTGAAGCCATGTGCGGCTTCCGTAGAATGCGCATCCGCACCCGAGACTGAAGATGAAACCGCACCTGCAAGACCTGCTGACGCAGGCCCTTACCGCCGCCTGTGCCGCCCTCGGCAAGGAGACGCCCGCCGTCACGCCGCTGATCGACGCCACCAAGGACAAGTCCCACGGCGATTTCGCCAGCAATCTGGCGATGGCCTGCGCCAAGCCGCTGGGTCTGCCGCCGCGCAAGCTGGCCGAGGCGCTGGTGGCAAACCTGCCGACGAGCAGTCACGTGGCCCGGGTCGAGATCGCCGGCCCGGGGTTCATCAATTTTTTCCTCACTGGCGATGCGGTGACGGCCGTGGTGCCAGAGATCCTCAAGGCCGGCGACACCTGGGGCCAGGACCTGAGCGGAGCCAAGGGCAAGGTGATGGTGGAATTCGTGAGCGCGAATCCCACCGGGCCCATGCACGTCGGCCACGGCCGGGGAGCTGCCTATGGCGATACGCTGGCGAATCTCTTCGCGGCAACCGGCTATGCCGTGCATCGCGAGTACTACATCAACGACGCCGGCCGTCAGGTGGATGTACTGACGATGTCGGTGTGGCTGCGCTATCTCGAAGCGGGTGGCCTCGCCTTCAGCTTCCCCAAGCGCGGCTATCCGGCGGATTACATCAAAGCCACGGCGGCCAAATTGCGCGCGGTACACGGCGCGGCGTTCGAGCATCCGCAAGCGCTTGTCTTTGAGGGTCTCGGCGCAGAGCCGCTGGTGCCCGAAAATGCGGATGAAAAGACCAAGGACAGCATCAAGCTCGCGCAGGAGAAATACGCCGACAGCCTGATCGACCGCGCCCGCACCTTGCTGGGCGCGCACTACGCCACGATCACCCAGGCCGCGCTGTCTGACCAGCTCGCCACCATCCGTGCGACGCTGGAGTCGTTCAACGTTCGCTACGACCAGTGGTTCTCCGAGCAGTCGCTGGTGGACAGCGGTTTTGCCAAAACCGCCGTGCAGCGCTTGCGCGACAAGGGCTTCACCAAGATCGAAGCTGGTGCCGAGTGGCTGAAGACCAGCGAGTTCGGCGACGAGAAGGATCGCGTGCTGTTCAAGGCCGATGGCGCGGCGACCTATTTCGCCAACGACCTCGCCTATCACGTCGACAAGCTCGATCGCGGCTATCCCCTGCTCGTCGACGTGTGGGGCGCAGACCACCATGGCTACATCGCCCGCGTGCGCGCGGCCATCGAGATGCTCACGGGCCGCAAGGACGCGCTGCATGTGGCGCTGATGCAGTTCGTCACGCTCTCCAGCGGCAAGATGGGCAAGCGCAGCGGTAACTTCGTGACGCTGCAGGACTTGATCGACGAGGTGGGTGCGGACTCGACGCGCTTCTTCTACCTCTCTCGCTCGCACGACCAGCATCTGGAATTCGATATCGACCTCGCGCGCAGCCAGAGCAACGACAACCCCGTGTTCTACGTGCAGTACGCGCATGCACGCATCTGTTCGGTGTTCAAGCAGCTGGCGGAAAAGGGCGGCGCATACGACGAAGCCCTGGGCTTCGCCTCGCTGGCACGCCTCGACACCGAGGAAGAGAAAACCCTGCTCACGGCACTCGCCCGCTATCCCGAGCTGCTGCGCGTCGCCGCGGCCAACCGCACGCCGCACACCGTGGCGTTCTATCTGCAGGAGCTGGCCGCAGCGCTGCACGGCTACTACAACCAGCACAAGTTCCTGGTCGATGACGCAGCCCTGCAAGCCGCCCGCCTGACGCTGATCCGCGCCACGCAGACGGTGTTGCGCGGTGCCCTCGGCTTGCTGGGTGTAAAACCCAAGGACTCGATGTAATGCCGACCCGGGACTACGCCCGGCCACAGCGCCCCAAGACCGCGCCCAAGCGCGGCAAGCCGCCACCGCGGCGCGGGGCCGGCAAGGGCGTGGCTGCGGGCGGCGCCGCGCTGGGGCTGCCGCTGTGGGCCTGGATGGTGGTGAGCATCAGCCTGATCATTTTTGCGGCCGCGATCTACTACGTCTCGCGGCCGGTTGCCCCGATGGACATGGCGCCGAGCAGCACCGACAAGGCCGTCAGCAAGACCATCGAGATCCCCCCCAAGGAGCCCTCGCGTTTCGCCTTTTACGAAATGCTGCCGAGCTATGAAGTGGTGGTGCCGGACGAGGTCATCAACCCGCCCAAGCCCAAGCCCGGGGCCACGCGCAACAACCTGCCCGCGTCGACAGCGCCCGCACCGGCAGGCGTGCCTGCTGATCTGAGTGGCGATTCGCTGCCCGAGCCAGCGCCGGCTGCCGCCAAGCCGGCGGAAAAGCCGACCACTGCCGCCGATGTGAAGCCGGTTGCACCCGCCAAGGCCCCGCCAGCGGAGGCGCGCCCGGCGGCGAAACCCGAGACGGTGTCTGACATCGCCCGCCGCGCGGCGGCCACCCGCAGTGCCGAGGCCGAGCTGGCTGCTGCGGTGGCTCGCGAAGCCCCGCCGCAGCCCACGGCACAGCTCTCGACGGGCGAGCGCTTCGTGATCCAGGTGGCTGCCTTCCGCACCCGGCCAGATGCCGATCAGCGCGTGGCGGCACTCACGCTGGCAGGTTTGTCGGCCCGGGTCGAGCAGGTCACCATCGACAACAAGGACACCTGGTACCGCGTGCGGCTGGGGCCGTATGGCGATGCCGCTGCCGCCTCGGCGGCACAGCAGCGCCTGAGGGCACAGGGCTTCAGTGGTGTGGTGATGAAGGTCAAAAGCTAGGAGCGGCGCATGCGTGAGGCGATCAAGGTTCTGGTGGCAGCGGTTTGCGGTGGTCTGGTGATGGGGACCGCCCTGGCGGCGGAGTCCCCGACGCGCGTCGAGCGCGGCAATCTGGTGATGGAGGGCATCCCGGAAATCCCAGCCGAACTCACCGAACGCCTCAACCGCTACCAGCAGGTGCGGGCGGCGAGCTTCAGCGGCTGGCTACCGGACGGCAGTGCGCTCATCAGCACGCGCTTTGGCGAAACGGCGCAGATCCACCGCCTCACGCAGGCCATGGGTGCGCGCACCCAGCTCACCTTCTATCCCGAGCCCATCGGCGGTGCGCTGCCGCACCCCAGGCTCAATGGCTTTCTGTTCAGCAAGGACACCGGCGGTAACGAGTTCTTCCAGTTTCATTACTTCGATGTCGCCAGCGGCGAAGCGATGCTGCTCACGGATGGCAAGTCGCGCAACACCGCGGCCGTCTTTTCGCGCGATGGCAAGCAGCTCGCGTTCTCGACCACCCGCCGCAACGGCAAAGATGTCGACATCCATCTCATGGCTTTCGATGGAAAGACTGCCGCGCCCAGCACGCCGATCCTCGAAAAGGAAGGTGAGTGGACGGCGCTGGATTTTTCGCCCGATGGCAAGACACTGCTGGTGAGCCGGTCGGCATCGATCACCGAGTCGGAGCTATATACGCTGCAAATTGCCAGCCAGACGCTGACACGGTTTCACCCGACGAAGGAGCCGGTGTTTTTCGGCGACGCCAAGTTTTCGCAGGACAGCAAGCGGGTGTACTTCACCTCCGACGAAGGGTCGGAGTTTCGCCAGCTGCGGGTCCAGCCCCTGGCAGGCGGCGAAGAGAAAAACCTCAGCGCGGCGGTGCCCTGGAATGTCGAGGAGTTTGCGCTTTCCGACGACGGCAAGAAGCTCGCCTATGTCACCAACGAGGATGGGATCGCAGCCCTTCATCTGATCGGACTCGTCACCGGAAAGCCGCTGCTGATCCCGAAGATTCCGGTCGGCCAGATCGACCGTATCGCCTTCGACAGCCAGAGTGCCAAGCTGGGTTTCTCCATTGATCGCGCCACCAATCCGGCGGATGTCTACGCCTTCAAGCTCGGTGACCAGTCCATCACCCGCTGGACGGCGAGCGAGGTCGGCGGCCTCAACACCGCGAGCTTCGTCGAGCCTGCACTGGTGCGCTACCCGAGTTTTGACGGCAGGAGCATCCCGGCCTTCGTCTACAAGCCGAAATCCGCCAGCGGAACCAGCACCGCCAAATGGCCGGTCATCATCAACATCCATGGCGGTCCGGAGGCGCAGGCCCTGCCGGTGTTTGCTCCCATCACGCAGTTCTACTTGAAGGAACTCGGCATCGCCGTCATCACCCCCAACGTGCGCGGCAGCGATGGCTACGGCAAGAGCTACCTCAAGCTCGACAACGGTCTGCTTCGTGAAGACTCGGTGAAGGACATCGGGGGCCTGCTGGACTGGGTGGCCACGCAGCCAGACCTCGACGCCAGCCGCGTGCTAGTGACGGGTGGCAGCTACGGCGGCTATATGACGCTAGCCTCGATGACCCACTACAACGAGCGGCTCAAGGCCGGTATCGACATCGTGGGCATCAGCCACTTCGTCACCTTCCTGACCAATACGCAGGACTACCGTCGCGATCTGCGAAGGGTCGAATACGGCGACGAGCGCATCCCCGAGATGCGTGTCTTCATGGAAAAGACGGCGCCGCTCAACAATGCCGCCAAAATCACCAAGCCCATGTTCATCATCCAGGGCCTGAACGACCCCCGCGTGCCGGCCAGCGAGGCGGAGCAGATGGTGGCGAAGATCCGCGCCAACGGCGGCGAAGTGTGGTTTCTCATGGCCAAGGACGAAGGCCACGGCTTCCGCAAAAAGGCCAACCGCGACTTCCAGGCGGCGGCGACGGTGCTATTCCTCAGGCGCACGCTGCTGCAGTAGCGATCTCGCCCGAGCGGCAGGCAAAAAAAAGCCGGGGCGGCAAACGCCGCTCCGGCTGGGAGAGTTCTGTACGACTTATTCGCCGAAGAACTTGAACAGCACGAATGCAGCATTGCTGGCCTGCGAGTCGGTCGGCTCAACGGCACCAACGCCGCCCACGTCGTATTCCAGTTCGGCGATTTCCAGCACTTCGATGGTCTGCTCGGTCATGGTCCTGCTCCAGTTTTGGTTAAAAAAAACCCGCAATGGGTGACCAAAAGTAACGGCCACAAATCAAAAAGTGCCGTTCATACTGGAAGTTTTTACTATTGATTTCGACATAAAAATGGAAAGTTTAGCGTCGAAATCGAGCATGCATCGTGCACCCTCGGTTCCGGGGCCGACGATTTGGGCGATGGTCGGATAGCGCGCTCGGTCAAAAGGTCGTTCGAGTGTGCTGTGCAGGTCGTCAGGTGCCGCGGCTACCGCTAAACTGCCGCTCCCATCGATTCGCCCGCGTCCCGGCTCGACTGCCACCTCTGCAGGTCGAGTCGCGAGCAGTCGCGATTGAACACGCATCTGACTCGGCACTGTGAACGCTCCCTCGACGAACTCCCGAGAACCGATTGACCTCGGCAAGCGGATTCACGCCTGGTCGCAATGGGCCGACCGTCATATCCAGAGGGTCAGCGTCCGCAGCCGATTGTTGGGATTGTGTCTGGGGCTGATGGCGATCCTCGGCTGCACCACACTTTTGCTGGGTGTAGTGATCCATCAGCGCGAACAGCAAGAACTAGAGCAGAAGCGGCAGTACGATCGTCTTCAGACGATCATTTTGTTGCGCGAAGCACTCAATAGCTCTCGGCACTATCAAAGCCAAGTTAACGTCGCGCGCCTGATTGGAAACAAGGAGCTGGAAGCCGAGTTTTCCAAGCAGCGCAGCAAGGCCGAGCAGGCGCTTGAGGATGGGCTACCCCTTCTCGAGCAATTCGATGCTACCAGCGTGGCGATCGTCCGCGAGCAGCGGAAGCTTTCGCTTGCCTCCATGCAAAAAGCGATTGATGCAATCGTAGGCAAGAAAGTCGATTCATTCGCGCTCGCCAACGAGACGATGGGTCATATCAACCTCATCGAGTCCACACTCAAGGTCGCCGGCGATCGCGAACGCCTTAAGGCCGACCAGATTTCCCGCGACCAGCTGGCGCGCGCGCGCTCAGCCGTGCAGCTGGCGGTGGCCATCATCTTCGTCGCGCTGTTGCTGGGCGTCACCCTCTGCCTGCTGATCCTGCGCTCCATTGTGCGTCCCCTGCAGACCACGGTCGCGGTGCTCCGGCAGATCAATGCCGGCGAAACGATGGTGGACATGCCACCGCTCAGCAGCAACGAGTTCGGCGATATGGCGCAGGCCCTGAGGCAATTCCGCGACCAGGCCGAGCGGCTACGGCATCTCGCCTACACCGACGAACTCACCGGCCTTGGCAACCGCGCCCACTTCGACGAGGCTCTGCGCGCCGCCGTGACCGAGGCGGGGCAGGCCGGCATGAGCCTCGCGCTGCTGTACGTCGACCTCGACAACTTCAGCAGCGTCAACGACAGCCTCGGCCATGGCGCGGGTGATCGCTACCTGCGCGAGGCTGCACTCCGACTGCAACGCTTCGCAACGCTCGAAGCCCAGGTATGGCGCTACAGCGGCGACAAGTTCACGGTGCTGCTCGATGCCCAGGCCGATGCCGATGCCGAGAGCTGGCGCGAGCGCGTCGGGGCACAGGCGCGGCTGATCCTGCGCGGACTCTCCGAGCCCTTTCTGCTCGATGGCCATCTGCTGCCGATGTCGGTCTCCATCGGCGTCGCGGGCTTTCCGGCCGACGGCAGCAACGCCGAACAGTTGATGAGCAGCGCCGACGCGGCGATGTATCTGGTGAAAAAAAGCGGCCGCAACGGCGTGCGCTTTGCCAATCCCGCCCTGACGGCGGATGCGCGCAAGGGACTGGCGATGGCGGCCGATATCCGCCGTGGCCTCGATCATCAGGAGTTCGAGCCCTTCTACCAACCCGTGGTGGATGTCGTGGCAGGTCGCGTGGTCGGTGCCGAGGCGCTGCTGCGCTGGCGCCACCCCGAGCGCGGCGTGCGAACGGCCTATGAGTTCATTGCGGTGGCTGAAGACAGCGGCTTGGTGCATGCGCTCGGCGAGGCCTGCCTGACGCAGGTTTGCGCCCGCATCGCACACTGGCAGGACGAGGACCACCCGATCTGGATTTCCGCCAACCTCTCCACCCGCCAGATCGAAGATCGCTCGGTGATCGGGCTTCTGACCGCACTGCGGGACCGCTATCCCTTCCGTCCCGGCGGGCTGACCCTGGAGATCACCGAGAGCGCCATGCTGGAGCAGGTGGAGCGCGCCCAGCAGACGCTGGAAGAGCTGCGTGGCACCGGCTACCGGCTGGGTGTGGATGATTTCGGTACCGGGTATTCCTCGTTCGTGTATCTGCAGCGCTTCCCGCTGGACAAGATCAAGATCGATCGCTCCTTCGTCGAGCGCATGGAAACTTCGCGCGCTGCGGTGGCCATCGTTGCCGCCACGGTCGCACTCGCAAAAAGCCTCGATCTCGAAGTGGTTGCCGAAGGCGTTGAAACCGAGCGTCAGATGCGTCAGCTCGTGGAGCTGGGCTGCGTCCTGCAGCAGGGCTACTACTACACCAAGGCCCTGCCGGCGGTGGAGTTCGAGCAGTGGCGGGATCAGTGGGTGCCGCCGCAGATGTGAGGTGTTTCAGGGCGCGCCGCCGCAAGGCAGTGGCATGCTCTGGCCCCGCCGTTTTCATCTTGAGCCCGAACCATGGATTTTTCCCTCACGCCCGAGCTGTTGGCCTTGCAGCAGCGTACCCGTCAGTTCATCGCGGATGAGGTGATCCCCAGGGAGGGCGATGCACGCCGTGGACCGCACGGTCCCGAGGAATCGCTACGCGACGAACTCGTCGCCCGCGCCCGCAAGGCCGGACTGCTGACGCCCCATGCCTCGACAGCGCTCGGCGGCCTGGGCCTTTCCCACATCGCCAAGGCGGTGGTGTTTGAAGAGGCCGGCTATTCGGCGCTGGGGCCGGTTGCGCTCAACATCCATGCGCCGGACGAGGGCAACATCCACCTCATGGAGCTGGTCGCTACCGAGGCGCAGAAACAGCGCTGGCTGGCCCCGCTGGTGGCCGGCAAAACCCGCTCCTGCTTCGCCATGACCGAACCCGCGCCAGGTGCCGGCTCAGACCCGGCCATGCTGCAAACCACCGCCGTGCGGGATGGCGACAGTTACCTCATCAATGGCCGCAAGTGGTTCATCACCGGTGCCGAGGGAGCGACCTTCGCCATCATCATGGCGAAGATGGAAGACGGCAGCGCCACCATGTTCCTGGCCGACATGAACCGGCCGGAAATCCGCGTCGAGCGTTTGATGGATGCGATGGACTCCTGCTTCACCGGCGGCCATGGCGTGCTCGCCATCGAGAATCTCCGCGTGCCGGCCGGCGACGTGCTCGGCGAGCCTGGCAAGGGCTTTCGCTACGCCCAGGTGCGGCTGGCTCCGGCGCGACTGACGCACTGCATGCGCTGGCTCGGCCAGGCGCGCCGTGCCCACGACATCGCTCTCGGCTATGTGCGGCAGCGCCAGGCTTTCGGCAAGGTGCTGGGCGAGCACGAGGGCGTGGGCTTCATGCTGGCCGACAATGCGATGGATCTGCACGCCGCCCGGCTCGCCATCTGGCATTGCGCCTGGGTGCTCGACCAGGGCGCGAACGGCAATGTGGAGTCCAGCATGGCCAAGGTGATGGTGTCCGAAGCCTGCTGGCGCATCGTCGACCGCTGCGTGCAGATGCTGGGCGGGCGCGGCGTCACTGGCGAGGACGTGGTGATGCGCATCTTCACGGACCTCAGGGCCTTCCGCATCTACGACGGCCCGAGCGAGGTGCATCGCTACAGCCTCGCGAAGAAGCTGCTCCATCCGCGTCCGTAGTGCGGTTCAGGACACCCAGCGCTTCGCCAGCTTGCGCGCCAGGGTGCGGCGGTGCATGCCGAGGCGGCGGGCGGTCTCGCTGATGTTGAAGCCGGTTTCGGCCAGCACTTCGTGGATCCGCTCCATCTCCAGCGTCTTGATCGAAGTGGCGCGCGCGGTGGTGGCGGGCAGCGGCGCGGGTTCGTCGCCCGGTTCGCCGGTGAAGGCGGCTTCGATATCGTCGGTGTTCGAGGGTTTGACGAGGTAGTTGCAGGCGCCGAGCTTGATCGCCTCCACCGCGGTGGCAATGCTCGCGAAGCCGGTGAGCACGACGATCAGCAGGTCTGGGTGCTGCGCGTGCAGGTGCTGCACCACGGCCAGGCCCGACTCCTGCCCGAGCTTGAGATCCACCACCGCGTGCGTGGGGTGGATCTGCGGCAGCAGGGCGCTCACGGCGGCGAGGCTGGCCGCGCTGTGCACGGTGTAGCCGCGCCGCTCGAAGGAACGCCGCAGCGTACGGGCAAAGGCCTCGTCGTCTTCCACCAGCAGCAGCACACGCTCGCTCATGGTGCGGGCTCGCCGGTGATGGCAAGGGCGGCAAACGGCAGGCTCAGCGTCACCACCGCACCGCCGGCTTCGGCGTTGGCGGCCTTCACCGTGCCGCCGAGCTTGCGCAATACGTTGGTGACGAGAAACAAGCCCAGCCCGCTGCCGGGCCGGCCCTTGGAGGACTGGTATGGCTTGCCAACGTGCTGGAGCATGTCCGGCGCAAAGCCAGGGCCGCGATCGCGCACCGTGAGCTGGAGCGTTTCGGCATCACAGCGTACGGATAATCCGACCCAGGCCGGCGAGGCTTCGCGGGCATTTTCCAACACGTTGAACAGCACCTGCCGCAGGGCGGTGTCCGAGACGATGGGCAGGCGCCGGTAGGCGACGGTATCGAGCGGCTCCTCCACGTGGTAATCCAGTTCCAGCGCCGGGTGCTGGCTGCGCCAATCGGCCACCAGGGCGTCGAGAAACCGCGCGGCGGTGGTGAGCGTGGTGGCCTCGCCGCGCGCCTCGCCGGCCGAGAGCAGGATGCCGCTGACGATGTTCTTGCAGCGCTTGAGCTCCGACTGCATTTCATCCAGCTCCTGACGCCGCTCCGGGTGGTCGCGAAACTCGGGCAGATGCCGCCAGTCGCCGAGGATCACTGAGAGCGTGGCGAGCGGCGTGCCCAGCTCGTGCGCCGCCCCGGAGGCGAGCAGACCCATGCGCACGATGTGATCCTCTTCCGCCGCCCGCTGGCGCAGATCGGCCAGACGCTGATCCCGCTTGCGCAGGTTGGCATTGATGCGGCCGAAGAACATCACCAGCAGCACGATGTCGAGCACGAAGCACACCAGCATGCCCCAGACGTGCAGCGTGAACAGTTGGGCTGGATCGCCGGCCTGCAGGCTGAGCGGTACGTGGTGCTCGATGAGCACGGCAAAGGCGACACAGGTGAGCGCTACCAGCACCCAGGTGGACCAGGCTTCGAGCAGGATCGCGCCCAGCGCCACCTGCAGCAGATACAAAAACACGAAGGGGTTGGTGGCCCCGCCGCTGAAGTAGAGCAGTGCGGTGAGCGCACCCACATCCACCAGCAGGCCAGCCATCAGGTCGGCATTGCGCACCTCGCCGTTGGGTCGTGGCCGCAGCAGGCTCAGCAGGTTGAGCAGCACCAAGAGGCCGATGACCATGAACATCGGTGCCAGCGGCAGATGCAGGTCAAACCACAGGCCGCTCACCACAATGGTGAAGGCTTGTCCGAACACGGCGAGCCAGCGCAGCTGGATCAGCAGCAGCGCATTGCGCTGGCCGGCGGTCTCGCCGAGCGAGTCCAGCAGCGAGAGGTGACGGATGGTGGTCTGCACGAGCGACATGCGCCCGATGCTAGCAGTCGCCCCCTCGGCTGCGGCCATGCGCTAGCGCGCTGCCAGCCGCCGCTCGCGGCGCAGCACTTGCAGGGTGGCGAGCAGCACCATCAGTGCGAGTCCGAACCAGGTGATGGCATAGACCAAATGGCTGTTGTGGAAGCGCACCACTGTCAGCCCGCCGATGGGGCCGTTCGCGACGGTCTGCGTGGCGTCGATGAAGTAGGGCGCGGTCTCGGTCGGCGGCAACTGCCGGGCCGCCGCAATGGCCTCAACATCGCGCGAGTACCAGCGCTGCGCGGCCGGATCGTTGCGACGCAGAAAGCCGCCCTCAGGCTCCGTGAGGCGCAGCAAGCCTTCGACCGACACCAAGCCGTCGACCTGCCCCGCGAGGCGCGTGGCGGGATCGCGTTGGGCGGGCTCCACAAAGCCGCGGTTGACCAGCAGCCACCAACCCTCACGCGTGCGCAGCGGGGTCAGCACCCAGCAGCCGGGGCCGCGCTCGGTGACGGCCTGGGTGCAGGTTTCCAGATCGTGGTGATACACGCCCTGCACCTGCACGCGACGGTAGCTGTCCTCCGCGACCAGGCTCGACCACTGCGCCGGCCCCGGTGCGGGTGTGGGTGCGGCGGCGAGCCGTGACTCCACGCGGGTGATGAGCGCGCGCTTCCATTGCAGACGCTGGCACTGCCACACGCCTAGCGTGATCAAGCCAGCGAAGGCCGCGAGGGCCAGCAGCGCCAGTACCACCCGCGTGCGCTGGCGCAGTGGCTGGCTGCCCTCATCGGCGCTGGCCATGGGGCTAGGGCACCTCGCGCATCTCGTGGGCGTCCATCGCCGGCATCATGTTTTCGTTCATGTGGTACATCACCCACAGCGAGCCCGCGAGCGTGATGACGACCAGCACGGTCGTGAAGATCAGCGCCAGCATGTTCCAGCCGCCTTCGGAGCGGGTGTTCATGTGCAGGAAATACACCATGTGCACGAGGATCTGCACAAAGGCGAAGGCGATGACGATCAGCGCCGTCGTGGTCTTGTTGGGTATGGCACCGCCCATCACCAGCCAGAACGGAACGGCGGTGAGCACCACCGAGAGCAGAAAGCCCGTGACATAGCCCTTGAAGCTGCCGTGCGGCTCGCTGCTGTCGTGACCGTGACTGTGGACCAGGTTGTCCTGGCGCTGTTCGTTGGCATGGTCCGTCGCGCTCATCGCAGCACTCCCAATAGGTAGACGAAGGTGAAGACACCGATCCAGATGACGTCGAGGAAGTGCCAGAACAGACTCAGGCAAGACAGCCGGCGACAGTTGGCGGTGGTGAGGCCAAAGCGCTGCACCTGCACCATGAGCACCACCAGCCAGACCAGGCCAAAGGTGACATGCAGTCCGTGCGTGCCCACCAGCGTGAAGAAGGCCGAGAGAAAGGCGCTGCGCTGCGGGCCTGCGCCCTCATGGATCAGATGATGAAACTCGTACAGCTCCAGCCCGATGAAAGCCGCGCCGAACAGGCCAGTGATTGCGAGCCAGATCAGCGTTGGCTTGATCCGCTTGCGTGCCATCTCCAGCATGGCAAAGCCGTAGGTGATGGATGAGAACAGCAGCATCGCGGTGTTGACGGCCACCAGGGAGAGGTCGAAAAGTTCCTTCGGCCCCGGCCCGGCGGCATAGCGGGTGCCCACCACGCCATAGGTCGCGAACAGCACGGCGAAGATCAGGCAGTCGCTCATCAGATACAGCCAGAAGCCCAGCAGCGTGCCGTTCTCCGGGTGGTGCTCTTCGCGCAGGTAGAACGCGTTGGCGTCTGCGGTCGTCGTCATTGCAGTGTTCCCCATGTCAGGCTCCCAGCGCCGCGAGCTGGCGCGTTCGTTCGTCTTCCACGCGGGTCACCTCGGCGGCGTCGATGTGGAAGTCGCGGTGGTAGTTGAAGGTGTGGACGATGGCCGCCGCGATCAGCGCCACGAAGGCGCCAATGGCGAGCCAGACGATGTGCCAGATGAGGGCGAAGCCGCACACCGCACTCAGGCCTGCCAGCACCATGCCGGCCGCGGTGCCCTTGGGCATGTGGATGTCGATGAAACCCTGCGTGGGACGCACGTAGCCGCGGCGCTTCATGTCCCACCAGGCGTCGAGATCGTGCACGCGCGGGGTGAAGGCAAAGTTGTAGGCGGGCGGTGGCGAGGCGGTGGACCACTCCAGCGTGCGGCCATTCCAGGGGTCGCCCGTCGGGTCGCGCAGCGCCTCGCGGCGCTTGAAGCTGACACGTAGCTGCACGAAGAAGGCGAGGATGCCGAAGCCGATCAGCACTGCGCCGAAGGCCGCAACGATGAACCAGGGTTGCAGCGTCGCGTCCTCGAAGTGCGAGACGCGGCGCGTCACGCCCATCAGTCCCAGCACGTAGAGCGGCATGAAGGCGAAGAAGAAGCCGATCTGCCAGCACCAGAACGAGACCTTGCCCCAGTACTCGTCCAGCTTGAAGCCGGCCACTTTCGGAAACCAGTAGTTGATGCCCGCGAACACGCCGAAGAGCACGCCGCCGATGATGACGTTGTGGAAGTGCGCGATGAGGAACAGCGAGTTGTGCAGCACGAAATCTGCCGGCGGCACCGCCAGCAGCACGCCGGTCATGCCACCGATGACGAAGGTGAACATGAAGCCCATCGTCCACAGCATCGGCACCTCGAAGTGGATGCGGCCGCGATACATGGTGAACAGCCAGTTGAAGATCTTCGCCCCGGTGGGGATGGAGATGATCATGGTCGTGATGCCGAAGAAGCTGTTCACGCTCGCCCCCGAGCCCATGGTGAAGAAGTGATGCAGCCACACCAGATACGACAGGATGGTGATGACCACTGTCGCGTAGACCATGGAGGTGTAGCCGAACAGGCGCTTGCCGCTGAAGGTGGACACCACTTCGGAGAACACGCCGAACAGGGGCAGGATCAGGATGTAGACCTCCGGGTGGCCCCAGATCCAGATCAGGTTCACGTACATCATGGCGTTGCCGCCGAAGTCGTTGGTGAAAAAGTGCATGTCGGCGTAGCGGTCGAGCGACAGCAGCACCAGCACGGCGGTGAGCACGGGGAAGGCCGCAACGATCAGCACGTTGGTGCACAGCGCCGTCCAGGTGAACACGGGCATGCGCATCAGCGTCATGCCGGGTGCGCGCATCTTGACGATGGTGACCAGCAGGTTCACACCGGAGAGCAGCGTGCCCACCCCCGCGATCTGCAGCGCCCAGATGTAGTAGTCGACGCCCACGCCGGGGCTGTAGGCAATGGCGGACAGCGGTGGATACGCCAGCCAGCCGGTGGCTGCGAACTCGCCCACGAACAGCGACACCATCACCAGCGCTGCACCCGCGGCAGTCATCCAGAAACTGAAGTTGTTGAGGAAGGGAAACGCCACGTCGCGCGCGCCGATCTGCAGCGGCACCACGAAGTTCATCAGCCCGGTGACGAAGGGCATGGCAACGAAGAAGATCATGATCACGCCGTGCGCCGTGAAGATCTGGTCGTAATGGTGCGGTGGCAGGTAGCCCATGGAGTCGCCAAAGGCCATGGCCTGTTGCAGGCGCATCATGATCGCGTCGGCAAAGCCGCGGATGAGCATGACGATGCCGAGCACCATGTACATCACGCCGATCTTCTTGTGGTCGATGGTGCAGAACCAGTCGCGCCACAGCCAGCCCCAGGCCTTGGCCCGGGTGATCCACACCAGCACCGCCAGGCCGCCGAAAGCCGCGACGATGAAGGTTGCGATGAGAATGGGCTCGTGGAAGGGGATGTCATCCAGGCCCAGGCGGCCAAACAGGGCCTGCATCAGCGGGGAGCGTTCAGCAGCGGGGGCGTTCATGGCAGTTCTCGGGTGGTATCGCCGTAGCGCGGCACATCGTCGCGGGCGGTCATCAGGCGGTCCGGGGTGGTCTGGCAAAGGGCGAGCACGTAGCTGTCCTCATAGGGGCCTTGGCGCAGCAGGCTGCGTGACTGGTCGTACGAGAGCCGTGCGACGTTGTAGACGTTGTTCAAGCCCAGCCCGCCCTGGGCGTCGATCTTCATCATGTCGTGCATGCACATCTTGGTGGGCTCGACGCAGAGGTTGAGGATGGCGTCGTAGAGCCCCGCCATGGCGGTGCCGTAGTGGCGCACCGGCTCGCGCTCGCTGGGCTTCTCCAGCACCTGATACGCCTCGCGCGTCAGGGACTCGGGCCTGGCGCGCACATCGGCCACCCAGCGGTCAAAGGCCGCACCGTCGCGGGCCAAAAAGCGGAAGCGCATGTGCGAAAAGCCAGCGCCGCTGTAGTTGGAGGAAAAGCCCTCGAAGTCGCCCGGCTTGTTGATCACCGCGTGCAGCTTCGTCTCCATCGCCGGCATGGCGTAGATCATCCCGGCCAGCGCGGGCACGTAGAAAGCGTTCATCACCGAGGAGGCCGTGATCTGGAACTCGATGGGCACATCCACGGGGGCCGCCATCTCGTTGACGCTGGCGATGCCGTAGTCGGGGTAGATGAACAGCCACTTCCAGTCGAGTGCCACCACCTGCACCTTGAGCGGCTTCACATCGGCCGGGATGGGACGGTTGGCGTCGAGGCGGTCGAGCTTGCGATAGGGGTCGAGCGTGTGGGTGGCGATCCAGGTCACCGCGCCGAGCGCGATCACGATCAACAGCGGCGCTGACCAGATCACCAGCTCCAATTGTGTCGAGTGGTTCCAGTCCGGCGAATACGTCGCCTTGGTGTTGGACTGCCGGTAGCGCCAGGCGAACAATCCCGTGAGCACCATGACCGGCACCACGATCAGCAACATGAGCACGGTGGCAATCACGATCAGGTTGCGCTGCTGCATTGCGATATCGCCCGAGGGCGACATCACCACGGCATCGCAGCCCGCCAGCAGGGCGGGTAGCGAGAGTAGAAGAAGGCGACGGATGAGGCGGGACGGCATGGCGGCGGGTGCTCCGATTTCCGGATTGGCACTCTAGGCCTCGGGCTGTGCAGCCGCGATTGGACGTTTTGTCCTATGGGCAGGCCGCTGCCACCATGCCAATGTCCAGTCCCCGAAAGAGGCTGTTGCGCCTGCCCATGACCACTGCCACGCCCCCTGTTCCGCACACTGCCACCCCCCACGCTGCGAGCGAGCAGGTTTCGCCCGGTGAGATTGCCATCGGTGTGGTGATTGGCCGGTTATCGGAGATGTTCGATTTCTTTGTCTTCGGCATTGCGGCGGTGCTGGTGTTCCCGGCGGTGTTCTTCCCGTTCGTGGATAGCCAGACCGGGACCTTCTACGCCTTCGCCATCTTCTCGCTCGCCTTCGTGGCGCGGCCCTTTGGCTCGCTGCTGTTCCGCATCATTCACCAGCGCTATGGTCGCGGCGTGCGGCTGACGGTGGCGCTGTTCGCACTCGGCACCGCCACGGCGGTGATGGCCTTTCTGCCGGGCTACGCGACGCTGGGCAACTATTCCATCGCCATCCTCGCCTTCCTGCGCATCGTGCAGGGCTTGGGGATTGCCGGCAGCTGGGATGGCCTGCCCTCGCTGCTTGCCCTCAATGCACCCGAGAACCGCCGCGGCTGGTTCGCCATGCTGCCGCAGCTCGGCGGGCCGATCGGCTTCTTCATCGCGGCGGGCCTGTTCGCCTATCTGGTTTCTGCGCTCACCACGGCGGACTTCCTCGACTGGGGCTGGCGCTACCCGTTTGCAGTGGCCTTCGCCATCAACGTGGTGGCGCTGTTCGCGCGCCTGCGGCTGGTGGTCACACCGGAGTTCACCGCCCTGCTCAAGACCCGCGAGCTCGACCCCTCACCGCTCGGCGAGCTGCTGCGCACCCAGCGCGCCAGCATCGTGCTCGGTGCCTTCGCCCCGCTCGCCAGCTTTGCGCTGTTCCATGTCGTCACGGTGTTTCCGCTGTCCTGGGTGACGCTGTTCAGCGATCAGTCGGTGGTGGATTGCCTCATCGTGCAGATGTTCGGCGCGGTGCTGTGCATGGTGAGCATGCTGCTCTCGGGCCAGGTGGCCGACCGCATTGGCCGCCGCGCGACGCTGGCCATCGGCGCGGGGCTGATTGCGCTGTTCAGCCTGGGCGGCCTGCTGCCGATGTTCCTGCACGGCAGCGTGCTGGGTGGTCTCTTGTTCGTGCTCGGGGGCTTCGTGCTGCTGGGCTTCTGCCATGCGCAGGCGGCGGGGGCCATCAACTCCACTTTCCCCAGCCGCTATCGCTACAGCGGCGCGGTCATTACCTCCGACCTGGCATGGCTGGTGGGCGCAGCCTTTGCACCACTGGTGGCGCTGTTCATCGCCGCGCACTTCGGCGTGGGCTATGTGGGGCTGTATCTGCTCTCGGGCGCAGTGGGCACCCTGCTGGCACTGGGCGTGAACCGCAATCTGGAAATGCGCGACGACCGCGACGACTGATCGCGCCTAGTCCGGCCAGGGATCGGTTCAGTCCTTGCGGGCTGGCGAGAGCCGCAGCAGATCTTCGCGGATCGACAGCAGCACTTCGGCCACCGGGGCTGGCAGGCTGCGTGCCAGTTGCTCCAGCGTGTGCAGCTTTTCGCCGATGCGATCTGGTGCTGCAAAGCGGGCGCTGACCGACTCCAGCGCGTCGTGCAGCGGCCCGGACACGTAGTCAGAGAGCATCACCACCGGGCCAGTCGGTGCCGACTTCAACACCGGTAGCGCAGGCCTTGCCGTGGCGGCGGGCGCGGCACTGGCAACGGCCTCGGCGAGACGGATCGCGCCGCCACGCCCGCCGCCGATCACGCGGTGCTCGGCCTTGAGTTGTTTGAGGTTGAGGTACAGCGAGGCGACCGAAAAGCCGCCACTCTTGAGCAGCTGTGCGCTGGTTTTGGGGCCCGTGGCCAGTGCAGCGAGGATGGTGGTCTTCACCTCTCCCCTGCCGCTGCGTTGCGGCCTGGCCACCAAAGACGGTGCCGCGGTGGCCTTGCGAATCAGGGTCTTCACCACTTTTTTCTTGATGGCGGGTGAGGCTTTGCCGGTGCTCTTCCTGGGCATACCGAATCCTGATGATGAAAACGTGCGAGGTGCAGCGGAGATTGCCACGGTGGCGAGATGCGCTCACCACCGTGGCGCATCACATCAAACCGTGACCGCGTCCTTCAGCTTCTTGAGCGGACGCACCTTGATCTTCAGCGAGGCGGGTTTGGCGGCAAAGGTCTGCTCGGCGCCGGTGAAGGGATTGATGCCCTTGCGCTTCGGCTTGGCAGCGACCTTGAGCGCAGAGATCTTGAGGAAGCCCGGCAGTACGAAGGTGCCTGCACCCTTCTTGCTCACCGAGGCGGCAATCGCGCCTTCGAGTGCGGCGAGCACGAGGCGGACAGACTTCAGCTCCACGCCGCTCTGCTCGGCCACGTGCGCCAGCAGCGCCGTCTTGTTGAGCACGTCCTTGATGGGCTTGGCGGCGGCTGGCTTGGCAGCGGCTTTGACGGGGGCGGCAGCGGGTTTTTTCGCGGGCGACTTCTTGGTGGCCATGGGTATTGGGTCTCGTTGGATGGGAATACCGCGTGGAGCGGCGATGCGCACTGTAAGGCAAGGCTCGCAGCAAAGCGCGTAACCTCGGGGTCACCATGAAAATCATCTTGCCCCTGCTGCTCGCGTTCACCGGCTTGTTCAGCGCCGCGGCGCAGGCCGAGCCCACGCTCGTCATCGTCGTGCGCCATGCCGAGCGCGCGCTCGAACCCGAAGGCGATCCGAGCTTGTCGGCCGAAGGGGTGCAGCGTGCGCAGCAGCTGGCCGAGCGACTGGCGAACGCCCACGTGAACGCGATCATCACCACCCACTACCGCCGGACACAGGAAACCGCGCTGCCGACCGCCAAGGCTTTTGGCATCGAGCCTATCGTGGTTGGTGTGCGGCGTACGGCGATGGACGCCCATGTACCAGAGGTGCTGGCGGCCATCCACGCGCAGCGCGGCGTGGTGCTGGTGGTCGGACACAGCAACACCGTCACCGACATCGTGGCGGGTTTGTTCGGTGCCCGGCCGGTGCGGCTGTGCGACACCAGTTTCTCGCGGCTGTTCATCGTGCAGCCGGGCCCTGCGGGCAGCGCGGTGCTGGAGTTCAACTACGGCCGCAGCGATCCTGCTCCCGCTGCCGATTGCCAGTAGCCAACGTCCCCGTGTTTCACCGCGCGGACTTTGACGAGACGGTCTTGGCGGCTTGGGCGGTTGGCGGTTTCAGGCCAAACGCCTGCTCCAGTTCCTGCAGCGATTCCCGCGTATAGACCGCGAGTTTCTGCAGATGCGGAATGGCATCGCGGCAGCCCAGAAAGCCCACGGCAATCCGATCCACGTAGCCTACGAGCGTGACGTTGAGTGCATAGCCATCGAACAGGAAGGACACCGGATACATCGCCTCCAGCTCGGCCCCGGTCAGATACAGCGGCTGCTTCGAGAGCACCACGTTGGAGACCACGATGTTGAAGAAGGGCGGCATCTTCGGCAGCAGGCCGGTCATCTGCCCGAGCATGAGCGGCGTGATGCCGAGCAGCGCGAACTGCATCTGCGATTCGGCCGGCATATTGCTGAGCTCCTTCTTGCCGCGCACGGTGACGCGGCGGATCAGGTGCAGACGCTCGCGAGGGTCGTCGAGATCGGTACCCATGGGCACGACGAAGCCGGCAGCTGCGTTGCCCATCTGACCATCCTTGCGCTGGATGGCGACAGGCACCGAGGCGAGCAGGGACTTTTTCGCGGGCAGGGCCTGCTGTTCCAGCAGGTAGCGACGGATGGCCCCGCCGACAATCGCGAGCATGGCGTCGTTGGCCGTGGCACCCGCGGCTGCAGCCACGGCCTTGACGCGCGCCAGTTCGAGGATCTGCGTGCCCAGGCGGCGCTGCTGCGACACCGGCTTGTTGAATAGCGTGCGCGGCGTGGCCAGTGCGGCGCGGGCGCTGCTGTCCTCGCCCTGCACCATGCCGATCAGTGCCCCGGCCAGGGCGCGGGCGCCCCGCGCCTGCTCAGCCGTGGCACGCACCTGCTGGCGCAACGTGTCGAGCCAGTTCAGGCGTCGGCTGCCCGGCCGTGGCGGCTTGCTGGCCAGCATCCAGGGGCCGGGGGTATCGCGGTTGTCGGGGTCGGGCGAGAGCCAGTGCTGCACCATCTGCATCGCGCCCATGCCGTCGATAGCGCAGTGGTGCGCCTTGAAATAGAGGACGAAACGCCGTCCACTGCCCACGGGCTTGCCCGTCTCGGGATCGAGCTTGGGATCCAGGCCTTCGATGAGATGGCACTCCCACAACGGCCGCGAGAGGTCGAGCGGGTGCGAGTGCAGGCGCGCCACCAGCTGGCCCAGTTCGCGTTCGCCGCCGGGGTAGGGCAGGGCCGAGTGGCGCAGGTGATAGTCCATCTCCACCTTGGCGTCTTCCCAGGCGGGCGCAAGGCGCGAGCGCGCGCCCTGCGCCAGACGGCTGCCGAAGGGCTCGGGCATGAACGGCTTTTCGCGCATGCGCAGCATGAGGTTGCGCACAAAGTCCGGCGGCGCGTCCTCCGGCAGCTTGAATGTCATCATCGCGCCCACGTGCATGGGCGTGCGCTTGGATTCCATGCGCAGGAAGGCGGCATCAATCGGGGCCAGGTATTTCATGGCGTCTCGCTCCGGTGTCGTTCGCGCGCCTGCGCTCTTCGAGGGCGACGCGCTGATGGTTGTGGCGCTACGGTGCATCAGACCACGCCGCGCCGCCAGAGACCCAGCTGAAATGACCCCCTAATCAGTTCGGGGGAGGCTGTGCTCGGCATCGCTCCTTTACGGTGTCGCCCACATAACGACTAGTCGGGAGAACACTCGATGCGGAGAGAGAACAGGCTGTGCCGTGCGGCGATCAGTGCGGCGCTGGCCGTGGCGACGGCTGTAACGGCGGGCGCGGCGCGGGCGGGCGATTTCGGATTGTTCGGCCTGGAGGGCGACTACAAGATGACGCTGGGCTATGCGCTGGCGGCGCGGCTGCGCCACCCCGATCAAGCCCTGATCAACGGTGCGGTGGACCCGCTGCAAACCGGCGGGCCGGTGGCGGCCTCCGGTGCCCAGCCCGCACAGCCCGCCAGCTTTGGCCGCACCGGCTTGTCGAGCACCATCAACATGGATGACGGCAATCGCAACTTCAAGCGATACAGCCTGTTCCACAACCGCGTCAGCGCCCTTGGCGAGGTGCAGCTGCGCGGCGAGAGCTATGGCGGCGTGCTGAGCGGCGATGCCTTCTACGACGACGTCTACCGGCACAAGAACGACAACGACTCGCCCAGCACGGTGAACAAGACCGGCGACAACAGGGCGTTCACCAAGCAGGCCAAGCGCTTTGACGGCAAGCGGGCGCGCCTGCTGGATGCCTATGGCTACGTGGACTTCACGCCCGTCGACGGCATGGCCGTGAACCTGCGACTGGGCCAGCAGGTGATCGCCTTTGGCGAGAGTCTGTTCCTGCGCGGCATGGCGCTCTCGGCCGGCCGCGCCGACGCCACCCGCGCCTCGGTGCCGGGTGCGGAGATCAAGGAGCTGCTGCTGCCCATCAAGCAGCTCGGGCTGTCCGTGGGTTTCGACAACGGCATCAGCCTGCTCGGCTACTACCAGCTGGAGTTCAAGCCCACCGAACTGTTTCCGCCCGGTGACTTTCTCTCGCCGGTGGACATCATCGGCCCCGGCGGCACGTTTGCGTACGGCTCGGTCAATCCTGCGGCTGGTCGCGGCTGCGCGGGCTTGCTGGGCAGCCCGGAGGCCGAAGGCATCATCTGCGGCATCCCCGCCCTCAATGACGCGGTGCTGGTCACCAGCCCCACCATCAATGTCGAGCGCCGGCCCGACATCCGCCCCAGCAACTGGGGCCAGTGGGGCCTGGGCATCAAGTATCCCTTCACATCGACGACCACGCTGGGCCTCTACCACCTGCGCTACGCCGACGCCAACCCGACCGTGAAGCTCAACCCCGGCTTCGCGCCCATCGGCCAGCTGCGCAACCCGGTCACCGGCGAGGCCGTGGGCCCGGTGATCACCACCGGCATCATCAACCAGTACGTGCCCACCACCTACCAGGCGCAGTACTTCAACGGCATTCATCTCACCAGCCTCACGTTCTCGACGGCAGTGGGCAAGTTCAATTTTGGCGGCGAGATCAACTACCGCCAGAACTCCGACCTGCAAACCAAGGCAGTGATCTCGAAAGTGCTGGCACCGGTGTTCACGCGTGGCGATGTGGGCCAGGTGCTGGTGTCGGTGCTGTCGGTGTTCAACCCGCAGTTCTTCTTCGATGAGTTCGTGGTGGTCGGCGAAGTGGGCTACGTGCATGTCTACGATGTCACGCCCTTCCCCGAGGAGCCCGGCATCATCCCCGTGGGCGATGGCGCGCAGCTGTTCACCAACCGCAACTCGCTGGGCTATCAGTTCCTGTCATTCCTCAACAAGCGCAACATCGTGCCGGGCTTCGATTTCAAGACCACCGTCTCCTGGGGTGCGATCGAGCAGGGCAACCCCTCGCTCAGCGGCGCCTTCGGCCCCATCTATGGCGAGGGTGACCGCCGCCTGGGCATCGGGTTCTCCACCCAGTACCTGCAGAACCTCGAAGTGGGCATCACCTACCAGAAGTTCATCGGCGACCCCACCGCCGTGCAGCGCGCCGGGGCCAACGAGAGCCCCGCCGGCGGCAGCAACCTGTCGCAGAACCCGTATTCAGACCGCGACTACGTGGCCTTCAACATCAAGTACAACCTGTAAGCCAGAGCGTTCCGCATGAGCACAGCCTTTGATGCCGTCGAGTTCCGCAAGGCCCTCGGGGCGTTCGCCACCGGCGTCACCATCATCACCACCAAGGCGGCAGATGGCACGCTGGTGGGGCTCACCGCCAACAGCTTCAACTCGGTGTCGCTCAACCCGCCGCTCGTGCTGTGGAGCCTGGCGGAATCCTCGCTCAGCCTGCCCGCCTTCCGTGAGTCCCCGCACTGGGCCGTGCACGTGCTGGCAACGGACCAGGAGGCGCTCTCGGGCCGCTTCGCCAAGCGCGGGCTGGACAAGTTCGCGGGGCTGGATATCGACACCGGCGTGGGTGGCGTGCCGCTGCTGAAAGGTTGCACGGCGCGCTTCCAGTGCCGCAACGCTTTTCAGTACGAGGGCGGCGACCATGTGATCTTCGTCGGCGAAGTGCTGGACTTCGACCGCAGCGAATCCGCACCGCTGCTCTTCCACGGCGGCAAGTATGCGCACGCCACCCGGCGCGAGGCGCTGGATGCCAAGCCGCGCGATGCGTTTCTCTCCGGCAGCTTCAACGAGGGCTTTCTCGGCTATTTGCTGGGTCGCAGCCACTTCCAGTTCTTCGGCAAGATCCGCACGCTGCTGGCCAGCGAGCGGCTCAACGACGACGAGTTCTACCTGCTCTCCACACTCACGCTCAAGCCCGTGATGACTGCTGCAGTGCTCGACGCCGCCATGGCCGCCGTGCTCAACCGCCCGAGCGCGGTCACGCTGCAGGCCCTCGCCCAGCGCGGCCTGGT
>Ga0255093_1000192_pt1 | contig 30980 bp, 20 predicted proteins | sample Colum_Law_RepA_8_2_FD_188437 | JGI IMG/M metagenome (GOLD analysis project Ga0255093, IMG submission 188437) | Freshwater microbial communities from Columbia River, Oregon, United States - Colum_Law_RepA_8d | ecosystem: Environmental > Aquatic > Freshwater > River | place: USA: Oregon...
GCCCATCCCATCGCGGGCACCGAGAGGAGTGGCGTGGCGGCAAGCTTTGCCTCGCTGTTCAGGGGCAAGCGCCTCGTCCTCACGCCGCACGCCGGTCAGCACGCGCAGGCGCTAGAGACCGTTCGATCGCTGTGGCTCGCTGCCGGCGCGCGCGTGGTGGAGATGGACGCGGCGCGCCATGACGCCATCTTTGCCGCCACTTCGCACCTGCCGCATGTGCTGGCCTACTCCTTTGTCGAGCTGCTGGCCGACCGCGACGAGAGCGAGGAGATTTTTTCCAACGCGGGCGGCGGCTTTCGCGACTTTACCCGCATCGCCAGCTCCAGCCCGGAGATGTGGCACGACATCGTCCGCGCCAATGCCGATGAGGTGCTCTCGCTGCTGAAGGCGCAGATCGCCCAGTTGCAGCAGGTGCAAGGGCTCATCGAACAGCAGCAGTGGCCCGCGCTGAAAAGCCGCTTCGAGCGCGCCCGCGTGGCGCGGGAGCATTACCTGACACAAATCGAATGAGTGCCGTCCCGATCAAGCTGCCGTTTCTGGATCTCGCACCCATCCCGCGAGCCACGGGTACGTTGCGGCTACCCGGTTCCAAAAGCGTGTCGATCCGCGCACTGCTGCTGGCCGCACTCGCCGACGGCGAAACCCGGCTGACCGGCTTGCTCGACTCCGATGACACGCGTGTGATGCGCGGTGCCTTGCAGGCCTGTGGCGTGCGCCTGGTAGATGAGGGTGAACTGGGCTTGCGGGTGGCTGGCAGTGCGCGGTTTGCGGTGCAGGAGGCTGACCTCTTCGTCGGCAACTCCGGGCTCTCCATCCGCACGCTGGTGGCGGTGCTGGCCTTTATGCAGGGGCGCTACCGCCTCTCCGGCGTGCCGCGCATGCACGAGCGACCCATTGGCGATCTGGTAGAGGCCTTGCGTCCGCTCGGGGCAAGCATTGGCTATGCGCAGGTACAGGGCTTTCCACCCTTGCTGATCGAGCCCGCCGCCGCGCGGGTGGCCGGGCCGGTGCGCGTGCGTGGTCATGCCTCCAGCCAGTTCCTGACCGGCATCCTGCAATCCGCGCCGTTACTGGCGAGGGAACAGGACCTGGTGATCGAGGTGGAGGGTGAGCTGATCTCGCGGCCCTACATCGATCTCAGCCTCGAACTGATGCGGCGTTTTAGCGTGGCGGTGCAGAGCGATACCACTGCCCTGGGCGCGCCGCGCTTCACGATCCGCGCCGGTGCTTCTTATCGCGCACCGGGTGTATTTGCGGTGGAGGGCGACGCTTCTTCGGCATCGTACTTTCTAGCGCTCGGCCTGCTCAGCGGCGGCCCGGTGCGGGTGCAGGGGATGGGGTCTGCAAGTCTGCAGGGCGACCGGCGATTCGCCGAAGTGATGAGTGCCATGGGCGCGACGGTGATGCAGGGCGATGATTGGACTCAAGTTGCTTCGCCGGGCCTGTCCTCGGGCTTCCGTCCCAGGGCGATCGATGCCGATTTCAATCACATCCCCGATGCTGCGATGACCGCTGCGGTGGTGGCCCTGTTTGCCGATGGCCCGAGCGTGCTGCGAAACATCGGCAGTTGGCGTGTGAAGGAGACTGATCGTATCGCCGCGATGGCTGCCGAGCTGACGAAGCTCGGCGCTACGGTGGAGGCAGGGGCTGATTACTTGCACGTGGTCCCACCGGCCCGTGTGCGGTCTGCCACCATCGACACCTACGACGATCACCGCATGGCGATGAGCTTTTCACTCGCTGCCTGCGGCGGGGTCGCGGTGCGCATCAACGATCCCGGTTGTGTCTCCAAGACCTATCCGGACTACTTCGCACAGCTCGCCGCACTGAGCCAGGGTTCACTGTGACGGGGCGCGCTCCGGTGATCACCGTCGACGGCCCCAGTGGCGTCGGCAAGGGCATGGTCACGCGTTGGCTGGCGACGCAGACCGGTTATCACCGGCTGGACTCGGGTGCGCTCTATCGCATTCTGGCGCTGGCCTCGGTGGAGCAGGGTATCCCGCTCGAAGAGGTGAATGCCGTGGCTGCACTCGCCAAAGACCTCGATATCCAGTTTGTTGGTGAAACCGAGGATGACGAGGCGATTCTGGTCGTCGGCAATGACTGGACGCGCCGTGTGCGTACCGAAGAAACCGGTGCGCTCGCCAGCCGTATTGCAGTTGCGCCCGCGGTGCGCTCGGCCTTGCTGCAACGGCAGCATGATTTCCGCCGCCTTCCAGGGTTGATTGCCGACGGTCGTGACATGGGTACGGTGGTGTTCCCGGACGCGCAACTCAAAATCTTCATGGATGCTAGCCCCGAAGAGCGGGCTGCTCGGCGCGAGAAACAGTTGAGGAACGCGGGAATTGCTGTTAATTTCGCCGCCCTTTGTCAGGAAATCCGTGCGCGCGACGCGCGAGATCGGGGTCGTGAAATTGCGCCGCTCAAGCCGGCCAAAGACGCCTATCTCATTGATACGACAGGGCTTTCACCGGATGAAGTCATCCGCCAAGTGGACGCACTGCTCGCAGCAAGCCGCTAGGCGTTTCCAACGCAAACGTTCTTTTTGTTGCGCCCCACTCAAAGGATTGAGCGGGTTTCACCCCCACCTGGCCCGTCATATGGACTACGACGGAACATTCACTCCAACCCTGTAACGCGCCACACGTTTGTGGAAAAAGAGACCATTTTGATCGAATCCTCATTTGCTGAAATGTTTGAAGCCAGCCTCAAGGCTGGTCAGTCCATGCAGTCCGGCTCGCTTGTCAACGCGCTGGTGCTGGACATCAAGTCCGACGTCGTCATCGTCGACGCGGGCCTGAAATCCGAAGGCGTGATTGCCCTCGCAGAATTCATGGTCGACGGCGAGCTGAAAGTCGCCATCGGCGACATGGTCGAAGTGGCTCTCGAAACCCTCGAAGACGGTTTCGGCGAGACCAAGTTCTCGAAAGAGAAAGCAGAAAAGATCAAGGCCTGGGTGCGTCTGGACAATGCCTTCGCCAACAAGGAAACCGTCATCGGCATCATCACCGGCAAGGTCAAGGGTGGCTTTACCGTCGAGATGGGTTCGATCCGCGCCTTCCTCCCCGGCTCGCTCGTCGACGTCCGCCCCGTGCGCGACACCACCTTCCTCGAAGGCAAGCCGCTCGAGTTCAAGGTCATCAAGCTCGACAAGCTGCGCAACAACATCGTGGTCTCGCGTCGTGAAGTGCTCGAAGCCGAGTACTCCGCTGACCGCGACAGCCTGCTCGCCAACCTGCAGGAAGGCGTGGTGCTCAAGGGCGTGGTCAAAAACCTCGTCGAATACGGCGCGTTCGTGGATCTGGGCGGCATCGACGGCCTGCTCCACATCACCGACATGACCTGGAAGCGCATCAAGGATCCGGCCGAAGTCGTCACCGCCGGCCAGGAAATCGAAGTCAAGGTCCTCAAGTACGATCGCGAGCGTCGCCGCGTGTCGCTAGGCTTGAAGCAGCTGGGTGCCGATCCCTGGGCCGACATCGCCCGTCGCTACCCGGTCAATACCCGCCTGTTCGGCAAGGTCACCAACATCACCGACTACGGCTGCTTCGTGGAAGTGGAGCCGGGCGTTGAAGGCCTCGTCCACGTCAGCGAGATGGACTGGACCAACAAGAACGTCAACCCGGGCAAGGCTGTGCACCTCGGCGACGAGACTGAAGTCATGATCCTCGACATCGACGGCGAACGCCGCCGCATCTCGCTGGGCATGAAGCAGTGCAAGCAGAATCCCTGGGAAGAGTTTGCCCAGAACCATCAGAAGGGCGACAAGGTTGCCGGTGCCATCAAGTCGATCACCGACTTCGGCATCTTCATCGGCCTGCCGGGCGGTATCGATGGTCTGGTTCACCTCAGCGATCTGGACTGGAACGAGCCGGGCGAGACCGCCGTGCGTCGCTTCTCGAAGGGTCAGGAAGTCGAGGCCGTGGTGCTGGCCATCGACGGCGCGCGCGAGCGCATCAGCCTGGGCGTGAAGCAGATCCAGCAGGATCCGCTGACGCAGTTCATGGCTGAATACGCCAAGGGCACGATCATCAAGGGCAAGGTCAAGGCTGTGGATGCCAAGGGTGCTGATATCGAGCTGCCTTACGGCGTCGAGGGTTACATCAAGGCGGGCGACCTGTCGCGCGACCGCGTTGAGGACGCGACCAAGGTGTTGCAGGTGGGCGGCACGCTCGAGGCTCGCTTCATCGGTATTGATCGCAAGACCCGCGTCGTGACCCTGTCGGTCCGCGAGAAGGAAATCCAGGAAGAGCAGGAAGTAGTGGCCGAGTACAGCCGCAATGCTTCGACCGGCAAGACCTCGCTGGGTGACCTGCTGAAAGATCGCCTCGGCTAATCGAGGTCGGTCTACTAAAAGCCGCGCTTCTTGCGCGGCTTTTTTTTGCCTTGCCAACCTTGATAGGACGGCTCGCGTGACGGCCTATTTGTCGAGGCGGTGAAGCGTCATCGCGGTCGAACTCGACGCACGCCGCAGTCTCAACCGTCGCCGGGGGCATGACCGGCGAGGTTCATCTGGCTTGGGGGTCTCCAAAGGTTCGGGGGAGGCTTCCTGAAAGCCTGGTGCGCGGACCGCGATCTGCAGGGCTCCTGTAGTTGCGCCCCCTCTTTTTTTTGTCTATGGTCGCCTAAGAACGACTAATAACTATCTGAATCACATGACGAAATCGGAACTCATCGAGGTGCTGAGCATGAAGCAGACGCACCTCATGCAGAAGGACGTCGAGCTGGCCGTCAAGTTGGTGCTCGACCAGATCAGCAATGCGCTCGCGGAGCAGGCGCGAGTTGAAATCCGAGGCTTTGGCAGCTTTGCACTGCACCATCGGCCCGCTCGTACCGGGCGCAATCCAAAGTCTGGTCAGCCGGTACAGATTCCGGCCAAATACGTACCCCACTTCAAGCCCGGGAAGGAAATGCGGGAGCGCGTCAACGCCGTCGCCCAGGAAGAAGCCGAAGCGGCTGCCGCCAAAGCTGCGGCCCAGCTTCTGACGGGAGCGGGTGCATGATCCGCGTGCTTGTCATCGGCACGATCTTGCTCGTCCTGGCCCTCGGCGTGGCCATCGGCTTTTTCAATGCACAGCCGGTCAGCTTCAACTACCTCGCAGGCACCTTGCAGCTACCGCTCATCGCACTCGTCATGGGCGAGTTCTTTCTGGTCGCCTTACTCACGGCACTGTTGTGCTGGGCGCGCATCTTTGGCTTGAAGGGTGAAATTCGCCGCATTCGTCGCCAGCTGAAAGATGCTCAGGCCGAGCTTCAAAGCCTGCGCAATCTACCGCTCAAAGACCAATAAGGATCCCCGTGCTCGAAAGTCTCGCACTGTGGCTGCTACTGCCGCTGGGTATTGGGCTGGGCATTGCATTGGGTCGCAATCCGCGTAGTGCCCTGAGCGACAGCGACATGCTCGCCGGCCTCACGTTGGCGCAGGACAACCCGGACCGCGCCATTGCCGCACTGACCAAGGCGCTGGAGCGCGACCCGGCTGCCGCTGAACTCAATCTCACGCTGGGTGCCCTGTTCCGCAAGCGCGGTGAAATTGATCGTGCGCTGAGGCTGCATGAAAGCGTGCTTTCACAACCCGAACTCAAGCCCGACACGCGCGCACTGGCGCTCTACGAGCTGGGCCAGGACTGCGTCAAGGCCGGCCTGCTAGACCGCGCCGAAGAGGCGCTGAAGAAAGCTGCGCAGCATCCGGCTTTCGATGCACTGGCCTACGAACAGCTGCTACCCATCCACGAGCAACTCGGCGAGTGGGATCAGGCTACCGAAGTGGCTGAACGTCTTGCCTCCTTGAAAAGACAGAGCTACGCCACCGTCTGCGCCCACTATTTGCTGGAGATGGCCGAGGAGGCGCAAGCACAGGGTGACGCCGTGCAGGCCACCAAACTGGCACAGCGTGGCCTCGAAACCGACAGCGGTTGCGTGCGTGCGAATCTCTTCCTGGGGCAGCTGTATGAATCGGCGGCGTCCTGGAAAGAGTCACTAGCTGCGTATGCACGCGTGCCTGCGCAGGATGTGCGTTTCCTGGCCGAGGTTATTCCTGCCGTACAGCGCGTCTGCGCCGCCAGTCAGCAGCCGGAGGCCTTGCAGCATTTTCTGGATGATCTGGAAGCCCGACACAGCCTCGATTCCGCGGTTTGGCTCGCGCGCGCGCAGCTGATCGGCGACGGCAATGCGCAGGCTCGCTACCTTGCCGAGAAGCTCTCGCAGAAGCCTTCGTGGCGCGGCCTCATCCAGTTTTTGAGTCTGCCTGTGGCGCAGGAAGCCGGCGTGCTCACCGAGCCCGTGCAAGCCTTCCGTGAGGCTTTGAGCAAGCTGTTGCAGAAGCGTCCGCGCTACCTGTGCGCGCACTGCGGATTTACGCCCTCGCTGCTGTTCTGGCGCTGTCCCAGCTGCAAGCAGTGGGGCACCGTTGCGCCGGCTGAAGACAGCCTTTGAGCGGGCGCGCCGCAGTCGAGATGGGCTGCAAAAGCAGAGTGGGTCAGCGAAGCGGCACGTTGCTTGCTGAGGCTCGGATATTGGCTGAGATATCAGCTGATTACTGGCTCATCCGCGATGTGTAGATGAATGCGGAAAAAGTTCCGCTTGCCGAGAAATTTGTCTTGACCTTGTGTGAGTGGGCGCTTAAGTTCGATGACAGGCAGATGAAGCTTTGCAGACAGTTCAGCAATCGCTTAGCCACGCAGTAGGCACCAGTAAGGCACCCAAGCTAACTACTCAATTGGAGAAGTAAATGAAACGAACTGAAGAGAGAGGCATCGGCCGACTATCGGCATTTGCCTTTGCAATCGGCATGATGAGCGCAACATCCGTAGTGATGGCTCAAGAGTTGGCGCAGGCTGCTGCCCCTGCCGACCCCGCGACGACCTCCGAGCCTGCGGCAGACGCCGCCAAGCCCTCGACAGCGGCTCCCAAATCGGCAACGACGCTCGGTGCGGTGCGGGTCACTGGTTCGCGCATCAAGAGCAAGACGCTTACTGCCTCCAGCCCCGTCATCGAAATCGGCGGTGAAGAGTTCGAGCGCACCGGTGCCACGCTGGTCGAAGAACTGGTCAACCAGTTTCCCCAGCTCGCGCCGACCTTCGACAATTCCCAGAACAACCCCTCGCTGGGCTATGCCACCGTCGATCTGCGTGGCCTTGGCCCCGAGCGCACCCTGACGCTGGTCAATGGTCGCCGCCTGCCCAAGGGCTTCGGCGAGTTCGCAGACATCAGCATCATTCCGGCCTCGCTGGTCAAGCGCGTTGACGTGCTCACCGGCGGTGCCTCCGCAGTGTACGGTTCCGATGCAGTGGCAGGCGTCGTCAACTTCATCCTCGACGACAAGTTCACCGGCGTGAGCCTCACTGGTGGTTGGTCTGCCTACAACCACAACAACGACAACAAGTCGATCGGTGCCAAGCTGGATGCGAAGGGCTTCAACAATCCGAAGGGAGACACTGGCTTCGACGGCATCGCCCGCAATCTCGATCTCGCCATCGGCGGGCGCTTCGGCGAAACTGGACACGCAACGGCCTGGGCAACGTATCGCGAAAACGATCCGATCTTCCAGGGTGAGCGTGACTACTCGTCCTGCGCCCTCAATGGCGGCGGCACTGCCTGCGGTGGCTCCGCCACTGCCAATCCAGCCAACTTCTATGTTGTGGATACTGGCGCTGGTTTTTACGGCTACGCCCAACGTTCCAGTTCCGGCACCTGGAGCGCTCCAGATGGCCCGAATCTCTTCAATTTCGCACCGGTCAACTACTACCAGCGCCCGGATACGCGTTTCACGGCGGGCACGAACGTCAGCTACGAAATTAGCGAGTTCGCAAAGCCCTATCTCGAAACGATGTTCGTCAATCGCAAGAGCGTCGTGCAACTTGCTCCCTCGGGTGCCTTCTTCACCGACTTGCAGAGTCTCGATTGCGCAACCCCCCAAATCGGCAGCTTGTGTGCTGACCTTGGCCTCGGTGGTGATGGAGTCATCGATACGCTCTATGTCGCCAAACGCAACGTCGAAGGTGGCCCGCGCATTAACTCCAGCGAGTCGAACAACTTCAGCATTACCCCGGGTGTCGGCGGCAAGTTGATTGGCAATTGGGATTACGACGCTTCGCTTACCTACAGCCGTGCCTCTACCGTGATCGTGGGCACCAACGATTTCATTACCTCGCGCATCCGCGATGCCCTTCTCGGATGCCCGGATGGCTCGTTCGATGGTTGCGTGCCCTACGAAGTGTTCACGAACTCGGTGACGCCTGCACAGGCGCAGGCTCTTCAGGGAATCAGCCAACAGCAGATCATCACCTCGACTCAGGGCTTCAACTCTTATGTCACCGGTGACATCGGTGTGGGTCTGCCCACGGCGGGCGGTAAGCCTGTAGCCCTGGTGCTCGGTGTCGAAACCCGTCGCGAGACTTACTCCTATTCAGCCGACTCGAACTTGGCGGACGGCAACTTCGCCGGCTCCGGCAGCCAGAGCCCCGCGCTGTCCAGGTCCACCTCGGTCAAGGAGTTCTACCTTGAAAGCGGCGTGCCGATTCTCGCCAACTATGGCGTGCTGAACGCCTTGGATGTGGAGTTGGGCTACCGCGCATCCGATTACCAGAGCTTTGGCTACTCGCCTACGTACAAGATCGGTTTCGGTGCCAACTTCCTTGACAACAAGTATCGTCTCCGCGGTGGCTTCAACCGTGCCGTTCGCGCGCCCAGCCTCAACGACTTGTTCCTGCCCGAACAAATCGGTCTGTTCAGCGGCGCTGACCCTTGCGCTGGGGCCACACCGGAATACACGGCCGCCCAGTGTGCGAACACGGGTGTGTCGGCTGCCCAGTACGGCAACGTGTCGAGCAATCCGGCCGGTCAGTACAACCAGATTACGGGTGGCAACACTGAGCTTCAGCCCGAGAAGGCCGATACCTGGACCATCGGTCTTGCGGCGACGCCGATCAAGGCGCTAGCGATCAGCCTCGATTATTTCAATATCGAGATCAAGGATGCACTCGGCGGCGTTGGTGCGCGCAACCTGATCGACATCTGCGCGTTGACTGGTGATCCGACCTCCTGCGGACTCATCAAACGCAACGCGACGACGGGTGATCTCTTCCGTGGCAGCGATCCGGCGACCGCAGGTTCGGTGACGAACGTCACTCAGAATCTGGGTAGCGAGAAGCTCTCTGGTCTGGACTTCACCGTGGCCTATTCCTTCCGTTTCGGGCCCGGCAAGGTCAGCACTAATCTGTTTTCGACCTACCTGCTGGACGCCACGACCTCGCCGCTGCAGACCGACCAGACGGTCAGATTCGATTGCTCCGGCAACATCAGCCCGCAGTGCCAGCTGTCGAAGTATCGTCACATCGCCGGTATCCGCTACGACATCGACCGTTACTCAGCTGGTCTCCGCTGGCGCTATGCGAGCAAGCTCGACTACGTCGATCCGCGCGAGTTCCGCAAGGGGCAGCCGCTGACCACCGACAAGCTCGTGCAGGCCGACAAAGGTATCGAGGCCTACAATTGGTTCGATCTGACTGGTTCGGTGACCTACGGCGCTGCGCTGTTGACGGTGGGCGTCAACAATGTCTTCGACAAGGAGCCGCCGATGGTGGGCAGCACGCTGGTGCTCAATGGCAACTCGATCGGCGGTTACGATCAGCTCGGCCGTTACATCTTCACCAGCCTGAAGCTCGATTTCTGATCGCAGCGACCAGCTGTAGTGGTATCCATGGCGGCGGGCTTCGGCCCGCCGCTTTTTTTCTGCGTTCGAGAATGATCAATGTCCAGAAATCCGAATGAGATGCACTCTTCCAATGCCCAGCTGGAGAGGCAGCTCGAGCACGGCTATGCGCTACTCAAGGCAGGCAGTGTCCAGGCTGCGCTGGATTTGGTGCAGTTGCTGCCAGCCGGGATAGCGTCGAGCGCCGCCATGCTGGACTTTGCCAGCGAGGCGCATCTGGCAAACGGCGACCCTCATGCCGCACTGGATCTGATCGGCAAGGCCGTTTCCGCCAGTGGCGGACATCTGATGCTCAAGATGAAAAAGGCGCGCCTGCTGCTGCAAATGCGGCGGCGGGTGGAAGTGGAAGCCCTGCTCGCGGACATCGCCGCGCAGGCCGGCGGCAACGGAGGATTGCTGTGGCAAGTCGGCAGCTTCCACGCCAACTGCAATCTTTTCGAGCAGGCCATTGCCCTGTATGAAAAGGCACGAGGGCTGATGGGCTCCGATCCGGGGCTGCTGTACGACATGGCGGTGTCAAGATTCTTCACGGGCGACTTTGAGCAAGCGGAACGCGACCTCGACCTGATGCTGAAGATCGCACCGCAAGCCGGTCACGCACTGTACCTGCGCGCAACCCTTAAACGTCAGACACGCGAGCAGAACCACATCGAAGATATCGAGGCCCGTCTCAAGACGGGCCTGAAGGAGCCTCAACACGAGTCAGCTGCCCTTTATGCGCTGAGCAAGGAGCTCGAAGACCTGGGCGAAAGCGAGCGGTCGTTCGCGGTGCTGCGATCCGCTGCCGCGAAAAAGCGCAGCACCCTGAAATACGACATCACCGCCGAACTGGCCTCGCTTCGCGCAGTGCGCGAGGCTTACACGGCTCAAGTGATGACCGATGGTGCCGAAGGCCATGACGGCGAGGGTGCGATTTTCATCGTCGGCATGCCGCGTACCGGTACGACTCTGGCAGAGCGCATGCTGGTGCAGTCGGGCAGGGTGCAGTCGGCGGGGGAGTTGCTCGATTTCGGCAATGTGCTCGGCGTGGCGGCGAGGGCAAGGATGGCAGCGGATGCCGCAATCCCCTCCACCGCCGTTGCCTCGCTCGGCATCGACTTTGCCAGGCTGGGCCGTGAGTACCTTCGCGGTGCCAGCGAGGCGGCGCGCGGTGCGCCTCTGTTCATCGACAAGATGCCGATCAACTTTCTGTATTGCGGGATGATCCACAAGGCGCTGCCCAAGGCGAAGATCATCCACCTCGTGCGCGATCCGCTCGACAGCTGCTACGCCGTGTTCAAGACGCTGTTCTTCAGTGCCTACCATTTTTCCTATGACCTCGATGAGCTGGCGGACTATTACATCGCCTACCACGAGATGATTCGGCACTGGCACACAGTGATGCCGGGCGTGATTCTCGATGTGCATTACGAGCACCTCGTCACCGAGCCGGAGCGCGAGTCGCGGCGGCTGTTCGACTGGTGCGGCTTGCCGTGGCAGCCGAGCGTGCTGGAAACCTCGACCCAGAAAGCCACCTTTGCGACCGCCAGCGCAGCCCAGGTGCGCGAGCCGGTCCACCAGCGATCCATCAACAGCGCTTCGAAGCACCGCGAGGGATTGCAGCCCTTGATCCGCAAGCTCGCCGCAGCGGGGGTCATCAGCGCCTGAGGCCAGGCGTTGCCGAAGGCTGCATGTCGAAGGCGATGCTGAGCCGGGGCGCTGCATCGTCGAACGGCACGGTGCCGTGCCAGAAGTAGGACGGGAACAGAGCGAGATGCCCTGGCCGCGGTTGCAGCATTCGCCGCGGCGCAAGGCCCAGACCCAGCTCTTCTAGCGGCTGCCCGAATTGCAGCCAGCCGGCGTGCCGACCCTGTCCGCCGTGCTCCACGCAGGGTGGCAGCGCGACGTAGAAAGCGGAACTCATCCAGCCCAGTGGATGCAGGTGATTGCTGTGATGGCCAGCGCGCCAGAGCTTCACCGACCAGGAGCCGATCATTCGCACGCCCTCGCCCCTGCGCGACAGGAAGGGATGCCGGGGGTCTTCCGGCAGCGTGTGCAGCCAACGCTGTGTCACCTGCTGCAAGGCTGTCCGGGTGGCGGACAGCACCGCGTCGGCGCGACCGAACAGGCGACCGGAGGTCTGCGACCCGCTGCGCACGCTCTGGTTGAGGGGCTCGTGACTGGCCGTGTGCAGCCGGTCGAGTGTGGAAGACAGGTCGGCGAGAAAGGCCTGGCTGTCGGCATAGGGTGAGGGTGGCGGCACTTCGACGAAACCCACCAGCCGCTCGTAGTCGCAGAGCCAGTGCTCGCGCGCGTCGCCGAGCAGCCGCCATGCCGTGCCGAGATGGCTCCAGGCCTCTTGATTGCGGGCATTCCGCGCGACGGCCGCCGTGGCGCAGGACAGCGCAAGCTCGACCCGCCCGCGGCGGAAGGCATGGCGGGCGTAGGCGTTGAGAAAATCGCCGCTGCCGTCGCCCAGCACCCGATAGGCCTCGGCATAGCGTGCCGAGGCGGATTCGTGTCGACCCAGGGCATCCAGAGCTTCTGCCTCATGCCAGTCGAGCAGTTGCGGAGTGGGCGTGCGCTGCCTGGCCTGCTGGATCAGCGACAGTGCCTCCTCGCCACGCCTGGCCGACAGTAGCAGGTTGACGCTGCGCTGCCACAGATCATGGTGGTCTGGCTGACGCGCCGCCGCCGCGCAGAGAGCGGCGAGAGGGTCTTCGGACGGGGCCAGTCGGGCCCCGTGCTCCCACAGCAGCTGCGCCAGGGTTTCATGGCCCTGGGCGAACTCGGGATGGGCGAGCACGAGTTGTCGAGCCCCTTGCAGAGCCTCCTCTGGGCGGGCCATCTCCGCCAGCAGGCCATTGCGGGTGTCCGCCAGCTCCGGGCCCGAATGGCCAAGCAACTCTGCCTGGTGCAGGCAGTGCAGCGCTTCATCGAGCCGCCCCTGCAAGCGCAGGGTCATGCCCAGATTGACCCACAAGGCAGTGAGCCAAGGCGACAGCGCCAGCGCCTTGCGGAAGGCGGCCTCGGCGGTGTCGAGATCGTCGATTCCGCGCGCGGCGGTGCCCAGACCATGCCAGGCCTGAACCGCTCCCGGTTGCAGCGCGACGGCGCGCTGGAGCGTTCGCAGCGCCTCCTGCGGATTGTTCATGCGCAGGGCGAGCAGGCCCTGCTGCGTGCGCACGGGCCCGGTATCCGGCCCCTGGGCCAGGCATTGGGCGGCCTCGGCCAGGCGGTCCTGCTGGCGGAGCCAGGCCGACACGTTGAGCACCACCGCCTCGCTGCCGGGGGCAAGGTCGAGTGCGCGGCGAAACGCCTGCTCTGCCTCCTGAGGCGCGCCCGCGTTGGCGAGACACATCCCCAGCAATTGCTGGGAATCCGCCGCGTCCGGCACGTCGCGGACGAGCGCACGGGCGACCGCGAGGGCCTGTTCCCGCTCGCCCTGCTGCAGCGCCTGGAGGGCGGACGTGAATCGGGCGGCCTGCGCCGTGGTCAATGCGCGGTTGCGCTGGCCCACTACTGGAGGCGGCTGGCGCGCAGACGCACACCCGCTGGCGTCACGGCCATGTGGCCGCCCAGCGCTGCCTTGCGCACGGTGATGGCATCGCCCTCGGAGAGCGCGCCCCGGCTACCGTCGAGCCGCCAGACCTGGCCGTTCTCCAGCGTGATCGTGCGTTGCCCGTCCTGGCTTTCCAGCAGATTCGTGATGCGGCTCGTGATCTGCTCCAGATTGGCATCGCTCGCTGTTGCGACGGGTGCCGTGCGCTGCGGGTCGAGCCCGAACTGCTTCACGCCTTTTTCTGCTGCCGCCTCCACCACCGGACGGGCCGGTGGAAAGGCCTGGTCGTAACAGGCCAGCCGCTCGGCAGGTTCCACCACGAGGCCGCAGCGGTGGCTCTGCTGGGCTGCCATGGCGCGCGGCATCGCACCGAGCAGGCCGCACAGGGCAATCAGAAGCGGCTTCTCTCGCATGGCTTCGCATCGGCGGCGGTCGGGCGGGTAGCATACCAACTGATATCATCGAACCCTCGATACGTGAAAAGCCCATCCCATGAGAGCGCCACGCTGCTGAGCCGTGCCGATGTCCTGCTGGCGCAAGGCAGGCGGGTGGACGCAATACCGCTCTATCGTCAGGCGCTCCGGATCTCGCCCGGCAAGGCCGAGGGCTGGTTCAACCTGGGTTACGCGTTGCGGTTCGAGGGTGTTTTCGAGGAGGCTCTGCAAGCCTATGCGCAGGCGATCGCCCACGGGGTGAGCCAGGCCTGGCAGGTGCATCTCAATCGCGCCGTGATCTTCTCCGACCATCTGCGGCGCGACGACATGGCGGAGGCCGAGTTGTTGCAGGCGCTGCGCCTCAGACCGGACTACGCCCCGGCGCTGTTGAACCTCGGCAATCTGCAGGAGGAGCGCGGTCGACGAGACGCCGCCATCGACTGCTACGCCAGGCTGCTCGACTTGCCTTCAGTTGCGGCTGGCGAGCTCGCGTACGAGGCGCTGGCGCGGCTGCTGCACCTCAAGCCGCCCGCCAGTGCCGACGATGCCTTGCTGCTGCGCCTGCGCCGGGTCGCTGAAGATGCGGGCCCGATGGCCGACAGCCAGCGTGCAACGCTCTGCTTCGCGCTGGGCCGTGCCCTGGATGCGCTCGGCGACTGCGACGGGGCGTTTGCATCCTTCGCGCGCGGTAAGCGCTGCGCACACCGGTCGCAGCCGGCCTACGACCCGCGCCGGGCCGTGGCTGAGATCGACGCGCTGATCGCCGCGTTTCCAGCCCCGGCGCTGCCGTTGAGGACGACGGCGATGGAGCCGCAACCCCTGTTCATCTGCGGCATGTTCCGCTCTGGATCGACGCTGCTGGAACAGATCCTCGCCGCGCACTCCGACGTCGCCGTAGCGGGCGAGCAGGACTTGTTGCCGCGCCTCGTCGCAGGCGCGTTGAAGCCTTTCCCCACCTCGATGAGCCGGCTCGACGACGCCAGCCGGACCCGGTTGGCGGCGGAGTATCACGAGCAACTGCTGTCCCGGCTGCCCGCCGGCTGGCGCGAGTCGCAGAAGAGATATGCCACCGACAAGCGCCCCGACAACTATCTGCTGATCGGGCTCATCAAGCAGCTGTTTCCGCAGGCCCGCATCCTCCATACCGTGCGCGATCCGCTCGACAACGGCCTGTCGGTGTTCATGCAGCACCTGAATCCACGCCTGTTCGGCTATGCCGGCGCGCTGGCAGACATCGGTCATCACTTTGGCCAATACCGTCGCCTCATGGCGCACTGGAAGGCCCTGTATCCGGACGATATCCACGACTTCGACTACGACGCCTTCGTCGCCGCACCGGAGGCCACCCTGCGCCCGCTGCTGGCCGCTATCGGCCTGCCCTGGCAGCACCGCTGCCTCGCGTTTCACCAGCTCGACAACACGGTGAAGACCGCGAGTTACTGGCAGGTGCGCAAGCCCCTGTATGGCGAGGCCTCAGGGCGCTGGCGGCGCTACCAGCATGCGCTGGGGCCCCTGATCGACTCGCTCGCAGTGACTGGCGTGGAGGCACGATCCGGCGGCTAGTCAGGCCTGCTGCGCGCCACGGTAGTCGCGCATCGCGCTGGAGAGCGAGCTGACCATCGCCCTTTCCGCAGGCGAAAGCAGGGGATTCCAGACATCGAAGATGAGCACCACGCGAAGCTGATCGCTGTCGTTGCGGGCCTCGTGCTCGATGGTGTCGTCGAACACCAGCACTTCACCCTCGCGCCAGGTGCGCCAGTCATGGCCGACGCGGAAAGTGCATTGCCCCGGCACGATCAGCGGCAGATGGGCGACGAGGCGCGCGTTGGTCTCGCCGGTGTGGGGCGGGATCACGGTGTGCGGTGCCAGCGCCGAGAACATCGCGTTGGGGCAGAGCCCGGCGATCTGGACGGCCTCGATGTTGCCGAGCGCGGCGGCGGTGCGCGGGCAGCGATCCAGGTGCTGTTGCACCGGCGCGCCATGCGCCCAGAGATGCAGAGAGCTCCAGGCATGCGAGTGATTGAGCTGCTGCCACTGGTTGACCGGATCGCCCGCCCTGTAGGCGACGTAGGGCTGGAAGTCTTCCGGCCGCTCCACGAGCAGTTGCGCCAGTTCTGCCTTGATCGCCGCAGTCTCGGCCTGAAGCGCTTCGATCCACGGGAATAGCGAGGTTTCGTAAAAACCCAGGGCGGGCAGACGCGGCACATACAGCTGGCTGCATTCCGAACGATAGGGTTTCGTACGCCCCGCCAGGATCGAAACCGCCTCGTCCCAGCGGCTGCCCTGCGGGCTGTCCAGCAGTGCGCGCTCCGCGACGACACTCCGGCCCAGATACTCCGCCAGGGCCTCGGTATCCAGCCGCACCGCTTCGAGGGCCTGCGTCAGGCGGCGATGCAGGGCGGGGGGCCATTGCGGCTCCGGCGGTGCGACTTTCAGCACATCGCGGAACACCGCCGCTGCGGCCCTCTGCTGCTGGCGGCGTTGCAGCGCTTCGCCCTTGCTCAGCAGGGCCGGCAGAAAATACGGGTCGATGGCCAGGGATTCGATGATCGCCGCCCATTCCCGATCCGCCTGACCGGCATCCCGATACACCACGCCGAGCGTGAGAGGGATCATCGGGTCCCGCGGTGCCGCCCGCTGCGCGCCGCGCAGCAGCTCCAGCGCCTGGGGGTAATCGGCTTTCTGGTAGGCGTGGACGCCGAGGCTGTACTGGGCCTGGACGTGATGGCGATCGAGCGAGAGCACTTGCGCCCACAGGCGTTCGGCATCCTGCCAGCGCCCTGCGGCCGCAGCGGCTGCGGCCGAGCTGACCAGCATCGGGATTTGGCTTTGGCTCATCGCAAGGCTCTATCTGCGCAAGGGACGCAAAGGGTTCAGAGCATCTCCACCGCCACCGCCACCGCCTCGCCACCGCCGATGCAGAGCGACGCCACACCTTTCGTGCCGCCGGTTTTCTTTAACGCGCCCAGCAATGTGGCGAGGATTCGGGCACCACTGGCACCGATGGGATGGCCCAAGGCACAGGCACCACCGTTGACGTTGACCTTGGCGTGATCGAGGCCGTGCTCCTGCATGGCGGCCATGGTCACCACGGCGAAGGCTTCGTTGATTTCCCAAAGATCCACTTCGTCCTTGCTCCAGCCTGCTTTTTCCAGCGCCTTGCTAATTGCTGCGACCGGGGCCACGGTGAACTCTGCCGGCAGGCGGGCGTGGCTGGCGTGAGCCACGATCCTGGCTAGCGGTTTCAGTCCGCGTTTGGCAGCCTCCGAGGCGCGCATCAGCACCACGGCGGCAGCACCATCGTTGATGGATGAGGCATTGGCAGCAGTAATGGTGCCGTTCTTGATGAAGGCCGGTTTCAAGGTCGGGATCTTCTCCGGCATGGCCTTGTAGGGGCCTTCGTCCTTGCTGATCAGTTCCGCGCCTTTGCGGCCGGCCACTTCCACCGGTGCGATTTCGAAGGTAAAGCTGCCGTCCTCATTCGCGAGTTTGGCCCGCCGCAGGGATTCCAGCGCAAAGGCATCCTGCGCCTCGCGGGTAAAGCCATATTTTTCGGCAGTGCGCTCGGCAAATACGCCCATCGGGGTGCGGCGCTCATAGGCGTCCTCCAGGCCATCGACGGCCATGTGGTCGAGCACTTCGCCGTGGCCGTATTTGATGCCGCTCCGCATCTTGGCGAGCAGGTGTGGGGCATTGGTCATGCTTTCCATGCCACCCGCCACCATCACATCGTTGCTGCCGGCCAGGATCAGGTCATTGGCGAGCATGATGGCCTTCAGGCCCGAGCCGCACATCTTGTTGATGGTGGTGGCGTTGGCCGAATCCGGCAGGCCCGCCCCCCGCATCGCCTGGCGGGCAGGGGCCTGACCTTGGCCTGCTGAAAGCACGTTGCCAAAGATCACTTCCTGCACATCGCCCGGTGCAATGCCAGCTCGCTCGACTGCAGCCTTGATCGCAACCGCGCCCAACTGGCTGGCGGTCAGTCCCGCAAAAACACCCTGCAGGGCGCCCATCGGCGTGCGGGTGGCGGAGACGATGACGACGGGATCTTGCTGCGACATGCCTGAGTCCTCTGGTTGGATGAGGCGCGCATTATGCCCAGCGGGGCGGCTGGCTACTTCTTGGCACGGTCCACCGAAACAACCTTGCCGTCCTTGAAGACCACCCGCGTATGCTCCTCGTACTGGCTGGGGCGACTCGGTTCGCAATAAAAGGCCGCCCCGTAGTACGGAAAGCGCGGCGCACAGTAGCCGCTGTTGTCAAAGCCCGAGACCAGCGAGTAATACACCCAGGACTGGGTGATGCCCTCGGCAGTCTCGCGTTCGATCACCCGGTCTGGCTCGCCCAGCGCAAAGCGCACAGCAGCTTCATCGAAGCCGACGCCCACCCCGCCACCCCTGACCCGCTCCTGCTGCTCGGGCGTCAGCGCTGCAAAGGCGGTGGGATTCTTTTCGATCCGGGACTGTGGAGTCGTGGCGCACCCCCCGAGCAGCACGGCGGATAGCGCAAGACCAGCAGCAAGTTGAGCGTGCATGATGATTGACCTCCAGTATCAATTACAGCGAACAGACCCGCATTGAGGGTGTCGGGTTCAGCCTTCGGCCAGATGACCCTGTCACACCATCGCCGCTCCACGATCACCAGTCCATCCGCCATGCTCACCGATGCGCCACCATCCTCCCTGCTCGCACGTCTGGAGCGCTGGCAGTGGTTGCTGCCGGTGGTGAGCTTTGTGGTGGGGTGGGTCGGTTACATCGCCATTGAACGTGGGCCGGGACTGGCGCGCGGTGTTGCCTTCACTGCGCTGCTGAGCTGGCCCTGGCTGCTGCTCGAACCGCTGGCGGGGCGCTGGCTGCATCGCATCAGCAAGGGGCGCTTGTCCGAGGATGCAGCCTGTTTTGTCACCCAGTCCCTGCAACAGGAGCTGTTGTTCTTCTCACTACCCTTCGTCATTGGCGCGGCGCAGCGCGACTGGGGACACGGGCTCTTTGTGTTGGTGCTGGCCGCCGCCGCGGTGCTCAGCACGCTCGACCCGCTATACCAAAAACGCGTTGCCCAATCGCCGGTAGCGGCGGTTTGCTTCCAGGTCTACTGCACCTGGGTCGTCGCACTCGTGGTGCTGCCGATTGCCTTGCACCTGCCACTGGAGCAGTGCCCACCCCTTGCCGCCGGGGCGGGGCTCCTCGCACTGGCTGCGGGTTTGCCACGACTGCTCGGGTCGGTGCAGGGCCTTGGTCGCTGTCTGCACAGGGTGCTACCGCCCATCACCGCCCTGATATTGGTGACGGGCCTCGCCCCAGCCTGGCCACCCGCCAGCCTCCGTCTCACCGAGGCGCGGATGACCACCGCCATCGTCCAGCAACAGCCGGGTGCGGCGGTCAGGCAAATCTCAGCCGAGGATTTGCGTCGCGATGGGCTGATTGCCTTTACCGCCGTCCACGCGCCAGCGGGGCTCACCCAGGGACTCAGCTTTGACTGGTATCACGGAAACCAGTGTATCGACCGCATTCCCGCGCAGATCGAGGGCGCGAGCGACAAGGCGCGCGGCTGGCGCACCTGGACCCGCAAGCAGAACTTCGATGGCGACCCTCGCGGCTCCTGGCATGTCGATATCCGCACCGCAGGCGGGCAGCTGGTGGGACGGCTGCGGTTCAGGGTGACCTAGCACGCCATGGCCGAGCGGAGGCACCGCCTGATCAGTCTGCCCTTGGAACGTATGATTCAGCGCATTGCTCAACCGGGAACCCGCCATGCGTTCCGCCCTTGCCGTCGCCAACTACTTGTTGAACCGTGCCTTTTCGGACCGGACCCCGATCTCCGGTGACCAGCTGCAAAGCCTCACTTACTTCGCGCAGGGCCTGCGCCTGGCGCTCGTCAACGATGCCCTGCTGGACGAAGTGGTGATGGCCCGCCGCGACGGCATTTTCATCGAGAGCCTGGCCAAGTCCAGCGCCATTGGCACCCGCAACCTCACCAAGTTGTTGACTGATTTCGGCCGACTGCCCAATGGCCTGATCACCGAGCTGACGCCCTCACTCGATGAGGCCGACCCGGCCTGCGCCACGCTCGATCTCGTGTGGTCGCGCTTTGGCAGGTTCAGTGGCTACGAACTGGGGCTCTTTGCCCGCAGCCCTGGCGGCCCTTGGGATGAAACCTGGAACGATCCGGCGAGGCTCGACGCCAAGCTCAGCACCGCGGCCCTGCAGGCTTTTCAGGGTGACGACACCAGCGAGCGCGCCCTGGTCATCCCCAATTCCCTCATCCGCCGCTGGTTCCGCTCGCTGGTGATTCAGGAGCAGCGCGAGCGGTCCAGCGCCGATGGCCTGGATGACACCGTGCATGCCGTGAGCGTGCATCTAGAAAAGACCGTGCGCATCAGCGCCGAGAAGAAGTTGCGGTCGGCGTAGGCCGACCGCAAGGCATCGCGGCGGCTAGTTCACCCGCCGCAAATCCAGCGTCAGGGGATATTCCGGATTGAGCTTCTCTTCCTTCGGCCAGTAGTTGCCTGGCGTATGCCCCAACGGCGAGAAGCGCGCCAGCCGCCGCGACTCCGCTTCATAGGAATTGACCGGAAAGTTGTCGTAGCTGCGGCCCGCCGGATGCATGACGTGATAAGTGCAGCCCGCGACCGCGCGCTTCGCCCAGGCATCGTACAGGTCGAATACCAGGGGACTGTGTACGCCGATGGTGGGGTGCAGGCAGCTCGCCGGCTGCCAGGCGCGATAGCGCAGGCCCGCCACGTATTCGCCCTGGGTACCGGTGGGTGTGAGCGGCAGGCGGCGGCCGGCAACGGTGACGAGATGCTTGCCTGGCGTGAGGCCGGTAGCCTTGATCTGCAGGCGCTCCAGCGAGCTGTCGACATAGCGCGCAGTGCCACCGCCGCCGGGTTCTTCGCCCAGGGTGTTCCAGCATTCCAGCGCGTGGCGCAGCTCAATCTCCACCTCGCCGTAGCGGAAGCTGCCGTGTGCAGGAAACCGGAACTCGAAGTGCGGCGCAAACCAGGCGTTGTCGAAGGCAAAGCCGGCGCTGCGCAGCTCGTCGAGCACGCCGGTGAGGTCCTGCCAGAGGAAGTGCGGCAGCAGGAAACGGTCGTGCAGCGCCGTGCCCCAGCGGGCGAGTTCGCCGGTGTAGGGTTTCTCCCAGAAATGCGCGATGAGCGCCCGCAGCAGCAGCTGCTGGGCGAGGCACATGCGCACGTGCGGCGGCATCTCGAAGCCACGGAACTCGACCAGCCCCAGCCGCCCGGTGGCGCTGTCGGGGCTGTAGAGCTTATCGATGCAGATCTCGCTGCGATGCGTGTTGCCGGTGAGATCGGTCAGCAGGTGCCGCAGGATGCGATCCACCAGCCAGAGCGGGATGTTCTGGGCGTTCTTGTTCGGCAGCTGCGCCAGTGCGATTTCCAGCTCGTAGAGATTGGCGTCGCGTGCCTCATCGACGCGCGGGTGCTGCGAGGTGGGGCCGATGAACAGGCCGCTGAAGAAATAGCTGAGCGACGGATGGTTCTGCCAGAACCGCACCAGCGAGCCCAGCATGTCCGGCCGGCGCAGGAACGGCGAGTCGGCTGCGGTGGCACCGCCCACCACGATGTGCGCGCCACCGCCCGAGCCGACGCTGCGGCCATCCACCAGAAATTTCTCGGCGGTGAGGCGTGAGAGACGCGCCTGTTCGTAGACGGTGTCGAAGATGTGCGATAGCTCCTTCCAGGAGTTGGCGGGCTGCACGTTGACCTCGATTACGCCGGGGTCGGGGGTGATCTTGAGAATTTCCAGACGCGGGTCGTTGGGCGGTGGATAGCCCTCGATACGCACCGGCAGGCGCAGCTCGGCGGCAGTGTCTTCCACCACCGCGATCAGTTCGAGATAGTCGTCGGCATTGGCCGTGGGCGGCATGAACACGTAGAGGTGATCGCCACGGGGTTCGACGGCCATCGCGGTGCGCACGGTGCCATCGACATAGCTGTCCTTGTTCTTCACCGCCAGCAGCTCGTCGGTGAGCAGGCGCTGGGTGCTGCGGCGCTGATCCTGCTCGGTCTTGGGCAGTTGCAGATAAGGCTGCGCGAAGCGGCGCGGCAGCGGTGCGCGGATGGCGAAGGGATCGGCCTCGTGCAGGTAGGGGTAGGCCTCGGCCGGCACATGCGGCAGCGATTCGAGCGGCAGGCGATAGCCCACCGGCGAGTCGCCCGGCATCAGTTGCAGGCGGCCGGTGCGCGGCTTCCAGTGTTCGCTGACCCAGGCCTTGCTCTGCCAGCGCTGCACCGGCAGCACGTAGCCACGCGGCACGTTGAGACCGCGCTCGAACACCTGCGCCAGACGGGCGCGCTCTTCCTCGTCCTTGAGCTTCGAGTCGAGCGTGGAGACGTTGGGCGGCAGCTGCCGTTCGCGGTGCAGGTAGTAGAAGGCGTCCTCGTAGGCGGGCAGGGCGTTTTCGGGGTTGACCGAAAGCCGGGCTGCGATGCCGCGCATCAAGAGGCCCGCGCTCTTCACCCGCTCGGCATGGCTACGGCTGATGTCGGTGGCTGGTTTCGGCTTCTCGTAGGCCGGCACGGTGGATTCGATCACGCCCGCCCGCAGGATCGGCTCCTGATCCTTGCGCCAGTACATCGCATAGGCCCAGCGCGGCAGCTGCTCGCCCGGATACCACTTGCCCTGGCCGTGGGTCAGCAGCGCACCGGGGGCGAACTCGGTGCGCAGGCGCAGCAGCAGATCGTTGGCGAGTTTCTGCTTGGTAGGGCCGACGGCGGCGGTGTTCCACTCCGGTGCCTGGAAGTCGTCGATGCTGATGAAGGTCGGCTCGCCGCCCATCGTCAGGCGCACGTCGCCGGCGTTGAGTCGCACATCCACCGCATCGCCGAGCTGCTGGATCGCCGCCCACTGCTCCTCGGTGTAGGGCTTGGTGATACGCGGGGTTTCGCGCAGGCGCGTCACCTTCATCTCGTGGCCGAAGGCGATCTCCATCGGCGGATCGTCTTCGCCACGGGCATAGCTGAAGCCGCCGCTGACGGGGGCAGCGCTCGAAGGCTCCGGCGTGGCGCAGAGCGGGATGTGGCCCTCGCCGCAGAAGAGACCCGAAGTGGGGTCGAGGCCGACCCAGCCTGCGCCCGGCAGATACACCTCGCACCAGGCATGCAGATCGGTGAAATCGGTCTCGGTGCCGCTGGGGCCGTCGAGCGATTTCTGGTCCGGCGTGAGCTGGATCAGATAGCCCGAGACGAAGCGCGCCGCATAGCCCAGATGGCGCAGCAGCTGCACCAGCAGCCAGCCCGAATCGCGGCAGCTGCCGCTCGCCTTGGTGAGGGTTTCCTCCGGCGTCTGCACGCCCGGCTCCATGCGGATGGTGTAGCGCACGTCGTGTTGCAGGCGGGCGTTGAGCGCGACCAGGAAATCCACCATGCGCTGCTTCTCGCGCGGCAGGGCAGCCAGCAGTTTCTCGAAGTTGGGGCCACCCTTTTCCTTGCGCAGGTAGGGTTTGAGGTCTTCGACCAGCTCGTCGCGGTAAGCGAAGGGGTAATCCTCGGCGTAGTCCTCGACGAAGAAATCGAAGGGGTTGTAGACGGCCATGTCGGCAACGCAGTCGACCGTCACCTTGAACTCGGTGATGGGCTCCGGGAACACCACGCGCGCCAGCCAGTTGCCGAAGGCATCCTGCTGCCAGTTGAGGAAGTGCTTCGCCGGTTCGATTTTCAGGGCGTAGCTGAGCACTGCCGTGCGCGAATGCGGTGCAGGGCGCAGACGAATGAGCTGCGGCCCCATGGTCACCGGCTTTTCATAGCGGTAGTCGGTGACGTGGTGGATGGCGGCGTGGATGGACATGCGTTTCAAATCCCTTGAAGGTCGTCGGTGCTCGATGCGGGATTGTGAGGCAAGAAGTGAACCGCAGACCGGCCAACGTTGGCGGCTGCTGATGCGGGGCTGATCAGCCGTGCGGCTCGTCCGCCTTGGGCAGGCGCAGGCCCACCTCGGTGATGCGCCCGCCATCGAGCTTGCGCACGGTGAGTTCGATACCGCCCACCCGTACCCGGTCGCCTTCCACGGGTTGCGGCAGGTGGCGGCGCAGGGTTTGCGCCAGCGTTTCGTGGGCCACGCTGGCGGGGGCCGTGGCCCCGTAGGCCGTCAGCACCTCGGCGGTGGGCGCATCGGCGGCAAGATGGAACACCCCCAGAAACTCGTCGCGCACCCGCACGTCGATGCTGCGAGGCCGCTCGAACAGGGCGTCGTAGCGGGGGATCTCCTCCGGCCGCGCCAACAGGGCCAGACGATCGCCAGCACTCAGCTTGCCCCACTCCTTGTAAGGCAGCAGCGTGCCGCTGCGGATCAGGCAGATCACCCGCGAGACGTCTGCCAGGCCCAGCTGCTTCACTGTGCGGCCCACCGGCTGCGTACCCTTGGCGATGCGGTAGGTGACGATCTCCCAGCCGCTCTGGCCGGGTAGGTCGAACTCGCTGCGCGAGAGCCGTGTGCGTAGCGGCGGTGTGAGCAGGCCCAGATGCTTCGCCACAAAGCCCACGGTGGAGCCCTGCAGCAGCAGCGACACCAGCACCAGGAAGAAGGTCACGTCAAAGATCACCCGCGCACTCGGCGTGCCAGCCAGCAAGGGATAAGTAGCCAGCACAATGGGCACGCCACCGCGCAGGCCCACCCAGGCGATGAAGGCCTGCTCCCGCCATTGGAACCGCAGCGGCGCCAGGCACAGGAAGACGGCCAGGGGCCGGGCGATGAAGATGAGTGCGGCCGCAATGCCCAGTGCTGGCCAGATCAGCGCCGGGAGCTCGTGCGGCGTGGCCAGCAGGCCCAGGATGAGGAACAGCCCCACCTGTGCCATCCAGGCGATACCGTCGTGAAAACGCAGCACCGCCCGCATGGACGGTGGGCGGTGCTTGGCGAGCGTCAATCCGGCCAGATAGGTGGCGAGAAAGCCGCTCGCCTCGATGCTGGCTGCGAGGCCGAAGATCAGCAGTGCGCCGAAAAAGGCCAGCAAGGGCTGCAGCGGCTCCGGCAACTTCAGCCGGGTCAGCACCAGGGCGAGCAGGCGCCCGCCACCCCAGCCGATCAGGGCGCCACCGCCGAGTTGCAGGACAAAAAACTGGAATGCCATGCCGCCCGTGTAGCTGCCCTGCGAGCGGATGAACTCGATCAGACCGACGGTGAGCAGCACCGCCATCGGGTCATTGGCGCCGGACTCGATTTCCAGTACTGCCTTCAGGCGATGGTTGAGCCCCACGCGCTGCGAGTGCAGGGTGCCGAACACCGCAGCGGCGTCGGTACTGCTGACCACCGCGCCCAGCAGCAGGGCGATGATCCAGTCCAGCCCCAGCAGCACATGCGCGATGGCCGCGACGATGCCTGCCGTCACCAGTACTCCTACCGTTGCCAGCAGGCCCGCAGGGGCCAGGCCGACCCGGAAGTCGTCGGCGGCTGTCTTCATGCCGCCATCGAACAGGATCACCGCCAGGGCCATGGAGCCGGCGAGGTTTGCGATCCAGAAATTGTTGAAGTGGATGTTGCCGGGGCCGTCTTCGCCCGCCAGCATGCCGACCACCAGGAACACGAGCAGGATCGGCACCCCCAGCCGCGGCGCGACCATGGTCGCGACGATGCCCAGCGCGCCCAGTAGACCAACCGCGAGGATGAGGGTGTTGATGTCATGCATGGCGACACCTTAACCGCCAGCCCCCACCCCATTGAAGGCGCTGCACCGATTTATTTCGGCCGCCAGCGCTCCAGCATGGCGTAGAGCTCATCGACATCGATGGGCTTGGGCAGATGGTCGTTCATGCCGGCAGCCAGGCAGCGGTCGCGATCTTCGCTCATGGCATTGGCGGTGAGGGCAATGATGGGCAGGCCGGCAAAGCGCGGATCGGCCCGCAGCATGGCCGTGGCCGTCAGGCCGTCGATGTCCGGCATCTGCATATCCATCAGCACCAGCTCGGGCCAGCCCTCGGTGCACTGCTCAATGGCCTCGCCGCCGTCCCAGGCGGCGCGCACCTCCACCCCGGCCCTGCACAGCAGCTCGGTGAGGATCTCCATGTTGATGTCGTTGTCCTCGGCCACCAGCACCCGCAGGCCCTGCAGGGTGGGCCGAGCGAACACTACCGGCGGCGACACCAACGCCTGATCGATCGGCGCTGCAACGCCAAAGCGCGCGGTGAACCAGAAGGTGGAGCCCACGCCGGGTGTCGACTGAACGCCGATCTCGCCCCCCATGAGCGACACCAGCTGATGACAGATCGAAAGTCCCAGGCCGGAGCCACCGTAGCGACGGCTGATCGAGGTATCGGCCTGCTCGAAAGGCTTGAACAGCGCGCCGACACTCTCGGCCGAAATGCCGATGCCGGTATCGCGTACGAGAATGCTCAGCTGAACATCCTCATCGTCGGCCGATGGCACCCGCGACACCACCAGGCTGACCATGCCCCGTTCCGTGAACTTGATGGCGTTACCGGTCAGATTCAGCAACACCTGCCCCAGCCGCATGGCATCGCCTATCAGCCGCTCCGGCACCTCGGCGTCAACCTCGATCTCCAGCTTCAAGCCCTTGGCGGTGGCCTCAGCCCCGGCCATGGTCCGCAGACGCTCCAGCGTGGCCGCCAGCGAAAACGGGAGTTCCTCGATATGAAGTTTGCCGGCCTCGATGCGGGAAACATCCAGCACATCGTTGATCAGGGACAGCAGCGACTGCGAGGCCCCCAGCAACTTGTCGAGATAGTCCTGCTGGCGCGAGTCGAGCGGGGTCGACCGCAGCAGGGTGGCAAGCCCGATCACCGCATTCATCGGGGTACGGATTTCGTGGCTCATGTTGGCCAGAAACGCGCCCTTGGTGCGTGAGGCCTTCTGGGCCGTCGCGGTCGCGATGGACAGCGATTGTTCCAGCTGCTTGCGTTCGTCGATGTTGACGTTAGTGCCTGTCACGCGCAGGGCGCGCCCGTCCGCGCGGCGCTCGCTGACACTGCCGCGCCCCAGCATCCATTGCCAGCGGTCGTCCTTGTGTCGCAGCCGATACTCCAGGTGATAGCCCGCCTGGTACGGATTTTCGATGGCCGCGTTCAAGGCCTCGACGGCGTTTTGAACATCGTCCGGGTGGCACAGCGCAATGAAAGTTTCCATCCGCATCGGCAGCTCCTGCGGCGCGTAGCCAAGCTGCCGGTACCAGTTGTCTGAAAAATAGAACTCGTCGGTGACGAGGTTCCACTCCCAGACGCCATCGGTCGAGCCATCGATGGCGGCACTGAGTAGCCGCTCGTTCTCGGCCACCGCATCCTCCAGCTGCTTGCGGGCGGTGACATCCATGAACGAGCCATTGAACAGCACCTCGCCGCTGGCCAGCGCCGTGCCACGCGACTGCGTTTCGAGCCATCGCAACTCGTTGGTCACTGCATGCCGGATACGGAACTGATACTCGAACTGCTTTCCCGGCGTCAGTGCGGCGGCGTCGATGGCGGTGACGAGCGCCGCAAAATCGTCCGGCAGGATCACGTGCGTAACCATCAGCGGCGTTTGCAGATACGCCTCGGTCGGCACGCCCGTCATCCGGGCGATGCCCTCGCTCATGTACAAGAATCGAAACTGTCCCGGCCACTGCCACAGCATCTGGCACACCGCACCGGGGCTGTGATCGGTGATCTCCTTCAACTGCTGGCGCGCGGCGCGCGCTTCCATCTCGGCACGTCGAGAGGCCTCGGTTTCACGTGCGACCCGCGCTTCGAGCTCCTGGTTGAGGCGACGCAGCGCGTCCTCGGTTTCGCGCCGTTGCTGGGCGATGAGCGAGCGGCCCACCATGTCCGCCAGTCCGGCGGCAAAACTGATCTCCGCCTCGTTCCATTCTCGGGCAGGGCCGATGTGTTCGCAGCACAACACGCCGGCCATCACGCCATCCATGCGTACCGGAATGTCGAGGATGGAGCGGATGCCATGGATCGCCAGATAGTCCGCTGCCAGTTCTGCCGTGCGCGGGTCGTGCCAGGCATCAGCGGCGGCAATCGCCCGGGCCTCGTCCAGTGCGGCGAAGTAGGCCGGATACGCCGCCCGCGTGAGATAGGCGGGCACGGGCTCGGTCTGCAGGGCGGGGGGCTGCTCGGGGCTGTGCTGTACCAGCAGGCGTTCACGGCGCGCATCCCAGAGCCGCACGCTCACGCGGGCCACATTCAGTCCCTGGCGGGCCGCCGCCACGATGAGTGGCAGGCTGAGTTGCAGATCGCCGGTATCGATCTCCGGGCGGCAGGACAGCATCAGCCACTGCTGCTCGCGTTGTGCGAGGCGGCTGTGGCTCTGCTCCAGATGCTGCCGCTCGTGCACTTCGTTGGAAACATCGAAGCACAGGCCACAGGCCGCGTATGGCCGCCCCTGCGCGTCCCGCAGGGGAAACTTCAGGGTGAGGACGTGCTTGACGCCGCTGGCGAGGTGCACCTGTTCGAAGAACTGCGCCGCACGGCCGGTCTGCATGATCTCCCGATCCTTGAGCCGAAAGTGCTGCGCGTCCTCCGCTGCAAAAAAATCATCGTCGCAGCACCCGGCGACGACCAGATCCGGCGGTAGTCCGAAGAAGGTCTTGTAGGCGCCGTTGACGAACAGGTACCGGCCATCGGCGTCCTTGGCCCAAACCGCAGCTGGCAGGCTTTCGAGAAATCGCTCCAGCGGCGCTGTCGAGGCGTCTGCTCGACCTGCGGTCGGATGGTTTCCCTCGGCGGTGCCGGGCCATTGGGTGTTGCGGACGTCCATCTGGCGGTTTTGATCCTTGGCGTTCAATCGCCCTGTGTTCACCGGATTCTAGGCGGCACTGATCAGCTGAAATTAAGAGATCGCCTGACAAGCGGTGAACTTCGCTACAGCCGGTGACGGCGCATAGCCGGGCGATCAACTCTCCACCAGCAGCCGGTAACCCACGCCCGACTCGGTGCCGATGAAGTGCGGCGTATCGGCGGTATCGCCCAGTTTCTGCCGCAGCTGGCGCACGTAGACGCGCAGGTACTGTGCATCCGCCTCGCTGGCCGTGGGCCAGACCTTGTCCAGCAGGTGCTTGTGGGTCACCACCTTGCCGGCGTGGCGGGCCAGCTGCTCCAGGATGGCGTATTCCTTGGGCGAGAGATGCACCGGCTCGCCATGCAGCATCACCTGCCGGCGCACCACATCCACCACCAGGCCCCGTGCCTCGTGACGCGGCATGTCGCCCGTGCTCTGCACCCGGTGTCGCAACGCCACCCGCAGGCGCGCCATCAGCTCGTCGGCGCCAAAAGGCTTGGTGACGTAGTCGTCGGCGCCGGCATCGAGTGCGGCCACCTTGGCGGACTCGGCATCGCGGGCCGAGAGCACCAGCACCGGCACCGTGCTGGTCTCGCGCAGGGTCTTGAGCAGGTCGAGGCCGTCGCCGTCCGGCAGGCCCAGATCGAGGATCAGCACATCCGGCGCTTCGCTGAGCGCCAGCGTGAGGCCGGCATGAGCGGTACCCGCCTCCAGCACCTCATAGTCGTTGGCGACCAGGGTGGCCCGCAGAAACCGCCGGATGGCGGGCTCGTCCTCGACGATCAGCGCCAATCGAGAGCTGGCGGTCACGGCGAGTCGGCTTGCTGCTCGCCGCGCTTGACGATGAGCCGCGCCGGGAATTCGATCTCGAACACCGCGCCGCCCTCGTCGCGGTTGCGCGCCCTGATGCTGCCGCCCATGGCCTGCATGAAGCCGCGCGCGATGGCGAGGCCCAAGCCAGTGCCGGCACGGGCCTTGTCGCCCTGCCGCACGCGGTGGAAAAGATCGAAGATCTTGCCGAGCTCGTCCGCCGGGATGCCGGGGCCGCAGTCGCGGACTTCGAGCGTGAGGGTGAAGCGGTGTCGCTGGGCGACCACCTCGATGGCACTGCCGTCCGGGGTGTACTTGGCCGCGTTGTCGAGCAGATTGGTGAGCACATGCTCGAACAGCGCCGGGTCGAGCCACAGCGCCGGCAGGTCGGGCGGCAGCTTGACGACCACCGGGTGCGCATCGAGCTGGCTGGCCATGCGGTGCAGCACACCGCCCACCAGCTCCTGGAGCTGCACCGACTCGGTCCTGGGTGTGAGCGAACCGGCATCCAGCCGCGTGAGGTCAAGCAGGTTGCTGACGAATCGCGACAGGCGCTGGGTTTCTTCCTCGGCCGTCAGCAGCAGCGCGGTACGCTCAGACTCCGGCATCTGCGCACCATAGGCCCGCACGCTGGAGAGTGCGCCGAGAATGCCCGCCAGTGGCGTGCGCAGATCGTGGCTGACGGCCGTGAGCATGGAGGCCCGCAGGCGCTCCTGATCCGCCGCCACCTTGGCCTGGTCCACATCCTTGGCCAGCCGCACACGCTCCACCCCCACGGCGGCGAGATCGCCGATGGATTCGAGCAGGCGACGCTGCGCCGAGCTGATCTGGAAATCCGGCTCGTCCCGCGAGACGCCCATCACCGCCACCACGCCATTGGCGGTACGCACGGGCAGGAACAGACGCTTGGCCCCCGGCAGGGTCTCGGAGCCACGACCGGCAACCTGCGATTTTTCAAACGCCCACTGCGCGGCGGCGAGGTCAGCCTCGCTGAGGGCCGCGGCGACGGGTGCAGCGCCGCGCTGGGCCAGGCGGTTGTCGGCATCGGGCATCAGCACCACGGCGTCGACCCGCAGCAGGTTGCGGATTTCCTGCGCGGCGGCATTGGCGAGTTCGTCCAGCTTGCGGGTGCCTGCCATGCGGCGGGCAAAGGCCAGCAGGGTGGCGGTGGTATCGGCCTGGGTGCGGGCCAGAAATGTCTGCTCGCGCACCTTCACCGTGAGCCGGCTGGTAAGCACGGCGATGATGCCGAAGAACGCCAGTGCAACTATGTTTTCCGGGCTTTCCACATGCAGCGTGAATACCGGCTCGGTGAAGCAGAAGTTGTAGGCAAAGGTCGAGAGCAGCGCCGTCACCACCGCCGGGGCCAGTCCATAGCGGATGGCGGCACTCAGGATCACCGGCAGATACATGAGCGAGATATTGGGGATATCGACGTACTGGTCGATGAAATAGCCGGCCGCGCTCACGCCAACCAGGCTCACCAGTGATTCGGCGTAGGCCCGGGGCGGACCAGGCTCGAAGGAAAACGGCAGCGACACCAGCGGCTCTCTCGGGGCCGCCGCCGTCTCGGCGATCACCACCACGGTCAGGCCCGCAGCCTTGCGGACCAGCTCATCTACCACCGAGCCGTGCAGCCACTCGAACCAGCGCGGGCGGCTGGATTTGCCGATCACGATCTGGGTGAAATTGTGCTCGCGCGCATAGTCGAGCACATCTGCCGCGAGATCGATGCGGGCGGGCAGGGTGCG